>Ga0265797_10001763_pt1 | contig 37578 bp, 34 predicted proteins | sample P2T30metagenome_FD_192433 | JGI IMG/M metagenome (GOLD analysis project Ga0265797, IMG submission 192433) | Plant litter microbial communities from East Loma Ridge, Irvine, California - P2 T30 | ecosystem: Environmental > Terrestrial > Plant litter > Unclassified | place: USA: California...
CGCAATCGCTGTCGCAGGCGGCGTCCGAGCAGGCGGCCGGCGTCGAGGAAACCAGCGCTTCGCTGGAACAGATGACGGCGTCGATTTCGCAGAACACCGAGAATGCCCGCGTCACCGACGGCATGGCCGCGCAGGCCGCGCGCGAAGCGGCCGAAGGCGGCGAAGCGGTCAAGGCCACCGTCACCGCCATGAAACAGATCGCCAGACAGATCGGCATCATCGACGACATCGCCTACCAGACCAACCTGCTGGCGCTGAACGCGGCGATCGAAGCGGCACGCGCCGGCGAGCACGGCAAAGGCTTTGCCGTGGTCGCGGCCGAGGTGCGTAAGCTGGCCGAACGCAGCCAGGTGGCGGCCCAGGAAATCGGCGAAGTGGCGACCAGCAGCGTCGAACTGGCCGAGCGTGCCGGTGCCCTGCTCGACCGCATGGTGCCGAACATCCGCAAGACCTCGGACCTGGTGCAGGAAATCACGGCGGCGTCGGAAGAGCAATCGTCCGGCGTCGGCCAGATCAATGCCGCCGTCGGCCAGATGAACCAGACCACGCAGATGAACGCATCCAGCTCGGAAGAACTGGCGGCGACGGCCGAAGAGATGAGCAGCCAGGCCGAGCAACTGCAGCAGGCGATGGCCTTCTTCCGCGTCGCCCGCAATGGCGGCATGGCGGCCGCCGGCGGCGCGGTGCGCACCCGCCTGGCAAACGTGGCGCGTCCTGCTCAGCTGCGCCCTGCCCGCCGTAGCGGCAGCGGTGGCAACAGCAGCGGCGCGCTGCGCCTGGCCGACAGCCTCGCCGTCCACGGCGAGCTGGATGAAACCAACTTCACCCATTTCTGACATGAAAAACGCGCAATACCTGACTTTCATGCTGGGCGGCGAATCGTTCGGCATCGGCATCATGGCGGTCAAGGAGATCATCGAGTTCGGCAGCATCACCGAAGTGCCGATGATGCCGGCATCGATCCGCGGCGTGATCAACCTGCGCGGCGCGGTGGTGCCGGTGATGGACCTGGCGGCGCGCTTCGGCCGTCCCCGGAGCGTGCCGGGCAAGCGCACCTGCATCGTCATCGTCGAGCTGGAGCTCGAGGGCGAGCGCCAGGTCACCGGCGTGGTCGTCGATGCGGTCAGCGCCGTGCTCGACATCCCCGCCGACGAGATCGTGCCGGCGCCCTCGTTCGGCACCCACATCCGCGGCGACTTCATTGCCGGCATGGGCAAGACCAACGGCAAGTTCGTGATCCTGCTGAACGTGGAACAGGTGCTGAAGCTCGAGGGCTTGCCTGGCCTGGCCACCGAGCCGGCCGTGGCCTGAAGCCAGGACCGGCACCAGCATGCAACAGCACGCCATCAGCGGCAGCGAGTTCGCCAGCTTCCAGCGCTTCATCTTCGACATCGCCGGCATCACGATGTCCGATGCGAAGAAGGCGCTGGTCAGCGGCCGCCTGGCCAAGCGCCTGCAGCACTACGGGCTGCCGACCTACGACGCCTATTTCCGCCTCCTGAGCGACGGCGCGCACCCCGAGGAGGTGCAGCAGGCGGTCGACCTCCTGACCACCAACGAGACCTACTTCTTCCGCGAGGCGCGCCATTTCGATGTGCTGCGCCAGGCGGCGCAGGATGCGCGCCCAAGTCTGCGCACCGGGGCGCCCTTCCGCGTCTGGAGCGCGGCCTGTTCGTCCGGCGAGGAACCCTACAGCATGGCGATGGTGCTGGCCGACGTGCTCGGCGACGCGCCCTGGGAGATCACGGCCTCCGATATCAGCACCCGCGTGCTGCAGCGCGCCCGCACCGGCCACTACCCGATGGCGCGCGCTAGCCACCTGCCGCACGCCTACCTGCGCCGCTTCTGCCTGAAGGGCATCCGCGAGCAGCAAGGCACGTTATTGGTGGAGCGCGCGCTGCGCCAGCGCGTGCGCTTCCGCCAGGTCAACCTGAACACCGATCTGCCGGGCGACCTCGGTACCTATGACGCCATCTTCCTGCGCAACGTGATGATCTACTTTAATGGCGACACCAAGCGCCAGGTGGTCGCGCGCGTCGCGGCGCGCCTGAAGCCGGGCGGCCATTTCATCATCGGCCATTCCGAGAGCCTGCAGGACATCAACGATACGCTGCGCCCGGTGATGCCGTCGGTGTACCGCAAGCCGGGTTGAACGCATGCCGCTGAATGCCATCAAGGTGCTGGTCGTGGACGACTCGGCGGTCGTGCGCAAGGTGCTGGGCGCGATGCTGGAAAACGCGCCCGGCATCCGCCTGCTGCACGCCGTGGCCGACCCGCTGCTGGCGATCGAGCGCATGAAGCAGGCGTGGCCGGACGTGATCGTGCTCGACGTCGAGATGCCGCGCATGGACGGCATCACCTTCCTGAGAAAGATCATGGCCGAACGCCCGACCCCGGTCGTGATCTGCTCGACGCTGACCGAGCGCGGCGCCGAGACCACGATGGCGGCGCTGGCGGCCGGTGCGGTGTCCATCATCACCAAGCCGAAGCTGGGCCTGAAGGACTTCCTGACCGACAGCGCGGACGAGCTGGTGGCGGCGGTACGCGCCGCCGCGCAGGTGAACCCGCGGCGCCTGGCCGCGCGCGGAGTGGCATCGGCATCGGCAGCGGCGGTACCTGCGGTGACGGCGAAGCTGAGCGCCGACGCCATCCTGCCGCCGCCTGTCGACACGCGCGCACCGCTGCGGACCACCGAGCGGGTGGTGGCGATCGGCACCTCCACCGGCGGCACGCTGGCGCTGGAAGAAGTGTTGACGGCACTGCCGCGCATCACGCCCGGCATCATCATCGTCCAGCACATGCCGGAAAAATTCACCGCCGCCTTTGCCGAGCGGCTCGATAAACTGTGCCAGATCGAGGTGCGCGAAGCGCGCCACGGCGACCGCGTGCTGCCCGGGCGCGCGCTGATCGCCCCCGGCGGTCGCCACATGCTGCTCAGACGAGACGGCGCCCAGTATGTCGTCGACGTGATCGACGGCCCGCTGGTCAACCGCCACCGGCCTTCGGTGGACGTGCTGTTCCGCTCCGTCGCGCGCCAGGCCGGCGCCAACGCGCTCGGCATCATCATGACCGGCATGGGCGACGACGGCGCCGCCGGCCTGCTCGAAATGCGCAAGGCCGGCGCGCGCACCGTGGCGCAGGACGAGGACAGCTGCGTGGTGTATGGGATGCCGAAGGAAGCCGTCAAGCGCGGCGCCGTCGAAAAAAGCCTGCCTTTGGCGGCGCTGCACCGTGAGATCCTGCAGCAGCTGACGGCACGCTGAGAGCGCACTAAGGGCGCGCCGGGCACGCCGGCTGAAACACGCCGCGATGCCGTGTCCGGCAAAGCCGCCGATTTTCCGGCATCATCTTCTCCTCGATAGCATTCACACAAGGAGAACACAATGTCCGGCAACAGCTCGAACCCCTTCGCGCCCTACGTCCCGCCGCGCGTCTGGTCGCCCGCCACCCAGACCGGCGGCGCCTTCGCCAATATCAACCGCCCGGTCGCCGGCGCCACCCACGAGCAGGAACTGCCGGTCGGCAAGCATCCGCTGCAACTGTATTCGCTGGGCACGCCCAACGGCCAGAAGGTCACCATCCTGCTGGAAGAGCTGCTGGCGGCCGGCCATGGCGGCGCCGAATACGACGCCTGGCTGATCAAGATCGGCGAAGGCGCCCAGTTCGGCAGCGGCTTCGTCGATGCCAACCCGAATTCCAAGATCCCGGCCCTGGTCGACCGCAGCGGCGAGACGCCGGTGCGCGTGTTCGAATCCGGTTCGATCCTGGTCTACCTGGCCGAAAAGTTCGGCGCCTTCCTGCCCAAGGACGGGGTGGCGCGCACCGAGACCTTCAACTGGCTGATGTGGCAGATGGGCTCGGCGCCCTTCGTCGGCGGCGGTTTCGGCCACTTCTACGCCTACGCGCCGGAAAAGTTGGAATACCCGATCAACCGCTACGCGATGGAAACCAAGCGCCAGCTCGACGTGCTGGACCGCCTGCTGGCCGAGCGCCGCTTCGTCGCCGGCGACGAGTACACCATCGCCGACATGGCGATCTGGCCGTGGTACGGCGGCCTGGTGCTGGGCGAACTGTATGGCGCGGCCGAGTTCCTGTCGGTGCACAACTACCAGCAGATCCGGCGCTGGGCCGACGAGATCGCCGCCCGCCCGGCCGTCCAGCGCGGCCGCCGCGTGAATGGCGTGCGCGGCGACCCGGCGACCCAGGTGCCGGAGCGTCACGACGCGTCGGATCTGGACTGATCAGTTAGTCCAGGCTCCCCTGCCCCGCGTGCCATGCGGGGCAGAGCGCGTCCATCAAAGCTTGCTGTTCTGGCAGCCGGCGCTCGCGCATTCGCGGATGCGGTCCTGCAGGAATTGCGAGCGCTTGATGGTGGTGCTGGTGGCGCACTGCAGGTCGACCAGGAAGGCACTGCCATCGTGCCTGGAGCAGCTGCCGTTGCGCTCGTCGATCCAGCGCAGCTGGCCCGCCTTCAGGCTGCGCTTGCCATTGGCATCCAGCTTGCCTGCCAGTTTGCCGTAATTGTCGTTGAGTTCCTTGTCGGCTTCCTGATAAACCTTGTTCAGGCAATACAGGCCGTCGAAATTGTTGTTCGGCTTGTCGCATGCCGAGTTCGCCTGCGCGGCGCCCGCTGCACAGAACAATACCGCCAGAACCAGTCGTTTCATCTCATCCTCGCTCGTGTGTTGATTGGTTGATGCTGTGTGCATCATGCACCAAGGAAATGGTAACCGTCCACTGCCTGCGGACGCATCCTGTTGATTGAAGTACAGGTACTGCGTGGCGATACCTGCGGCAGCACCCATGAACACTGTCCCGGATGTTTCCCGCCGTCTAGCGAACGCGCCTTGAGGCCGATTGGGGCTAGCATTTATTCAATTATCAATCGACTATCAGGAGTGCTGATCAATGGATTCGCAGAACGAAAAACCGGACGCCAAGCTGGACAACAAGGCAGTTGACGAAGGCGTGCAGTCCTCGCGTCGCCGTTTCGTGGGCACGGTGGCAGCCGGTATCGCCGGCGGTGCCGCCCTGGCCCCCGGCCTGGCCCAGGCGCAAGCGGGCGCAGCCGCCACCAACCCGCCGCGTCCGCTGACGCCGCCTGCCTATCCCAAGCCGCCGTTCCAGCGCCAGAAGCAGGACTGGCCGGGCCTGGCCAGCAAGATGACACCGCGTCCCGACCACGGCGAAACCACGTATCGGGGCAGCGGCCGCCTGACCGGACGCCGCGCGCTGATCACCGGCGGCGACTCCGGCATGGGCCGCGGCGCCGCCATCGCCTTTGCGCGCGAAGGCGCCGACGTCGCCATCAACTACCTGCCGGCCGAGGAGCCGGATGCGCGCGAGGTGGCCGAACTGATCCGCCAGGCCGGCCGCAAGGCGGTCCTGATTCCGGGCGACCTGCGCGACGAAAACTTCTGCAAGAAACTGGTGGCGGATGCCGCGCGCCAGCTGGGCGGGCTCGACATCCTGGTCAGCAACGCCGCGCGCCAGCAATCGATCGAATCCATCCTCGACCTGTCCACCGCCGAGATGGAGCAGACCTTCAAGACCAACTTGTATGCGATGTTCTGGATCGTCAAGGCGGCGGTGCCCTTGATGCCCCGGGGCGGCAGCATCATCGTGACGGCCTCGGTACAGGCTTACGACCCATCGCCCAACCTGCTGGCCTACGCCTCGACCAAGGCGGCCCAGGTGGCGTTCGTGAAGGCGCTGGCCAAGCAGCTGGCCGAAAAAGGCATCCGCGTGAATGCGGTGGCGCCGGGACCGGTGTGGACGCCGCTGCAGGTGACCGGCGGCCAGTCCCAGGAAGGGCTGGAAAAATTCGGCAGCGAATCGCCGTTCAAGCGGCCGGGCCAGCCGGGCGAGCTGGCCGGCGCCTATGTCAACCTGGCCTCAAGCGAATCGTCCTATACCACGGGCCAGGTGTATGGTGTGACCGGGGGCGCGGGCTTCCCGTAAGCCGGATGGTCAGCCGGCGGCTCAGCTTCGCAGCCGGCATGCCGAGGCCAGCTTCGACATCAGCGACGCCACCCACGAACGGGTAGGAATCAGTTGGCCGAGCGGGCCGGCGGCATTGCAGCGTGGGGTAATCAGCATGTTGTCGAACTCCAATTTATTATCAGAATAATCATGCTGCGCGGTGTCTTCTGTGCGCCATGTCGCATAACGAGAACTCAAGCATACGTGGAGTCGCACGCCCAAAGGTGGCCGTACTCCGCCAGCCATTTGCACAATTGATCTGCCTCAAATCAATGGATTATTCAGGAGCACGTCATGGGTTATTCGGAACGCGACAAATACGGCATGTACAAAGCAGGTGACACCTCGGGTGACAGCCCCGGCCCCGGCCCGGCGCTGATGGGCGCCGACACCCTGCTCGGCGAAAAGGTGGTGAACGCCTACGACATCGAACTGGGCGACATCAAGGAAATCATGCTCGACATGCAGACCGGCCAGGTCGCCTACGCGGTACTGGCCTTCGGCGGCTTCATGGGCATGGGCGAAAAACTGTTCGCCGTGCCCTGGCAGGCGCTGCACCTGGACACCGCGAATAAACGCTTCCTGCTGAACGTCGACAAGGACCGCCTGAAAACCGCGCCCGGCTTCAACAAGGATGCCTGGCCGGACATGGCCGACATGCAGTGGGCCAATACGATCCACAGTTTTTATGGCACCGATCCGAGCCGCCCGCGTGGCCCGAGCATGGGACCGGGCGCCGGCGGCCTGGGCACGGACAGCGGCAGCAGCCTCGATCCGCGTGCCGGCAACCAGGGCGGCGATACCGACATCAGCCGTATCCGGGGCAGCAATATCGGTTGAAGGCGCCTGTTCAGCGCCAATACGGCGGCACGTTCTGCGCAATCTGTCTGAACTCGGCGTCGCTCAGCGGCACCCGCAGAAAGGCAGCCCACGCCTCGCGCGGGCGCAGGTTCGCACCTTGCGCCGAATCGGTCCCGTACAGCACGCGCGCAGGGCCAATCTGACGGATGCGCCGGGCCACCTCTGCAGCGTCGGCCGGCGCAATGTCCGGCGTGACGATGGAAGCCACGTCGAACCACAGGTTGCGCGTGGCCGGTTCGCGCCGTTCGGCAGCCTGCGCCAGCGTGGCCAGCACCACACGCGCCGGCGGATCGTCGAAGCCGGGGCCGCTGCCGCCCAGGTGCGCCACCTGCACCACGACGTCGGGCGCGGCCAGCATCAGCTTGTCGAGGAAGATGCGCGCCTGCGCCACGCCGTAAGGCCGCTTGTTGCGGATGCTGGCGCGCAGGTGCACCACGATGGCCATGCGCGCACTGTTCGCCGCGGCGAACACCTGGCGCAGCCTGTCCACGTGGGCCGGGTCGTCGAGCTGCACGTCGGCATTCCCGAAGTGCAGCTTGATGCCGCGCTTCAGGCCGGGCAGGCCGGCGCAGCGTTTCAATTCGGCCAGTGCATAGTCTTTCAGCGGATTGAAGCCACAAAAGGCAATCAGCCGGTCGGGAAAGCGCGCCGCCTGCACCGCGGTCCAGTCGTTTTCCGCGCGCACGCGGGCGAGTTCATCGTCGAATTGGAAACGCGGGCTGCCGAACATGTAGGCGGTCGACAGCAGCACGCCCTTGCGGATACCGGCGGCGTCGAGCAGCGCCACCACGCCGTCTGCGTCCAGAGGCTGCAAGTTAGCGGCGGGCCCGGCCAGGGCGATGGCCTGTGGGCTGAAAACGTGCTGGTGGAAGTCACCTGCGGGCGATGGCGGCGCCGGGGGTGCGGCGGCGCGCGCGGCTACCGTCAGGACCAGGGCCGCAAGCGCGGCAATGGGGCGTGCGCAGATCTGCATGGATCACCTCCGTATCGCTAGAATACGCTTGACCTAGAGTCCACTCCAACTTTCATCATGCAGATGACCGTGTATGCCGGGTTTCCGGGAACGCTGAACGGCCTGTTTGCGGCAAAGGCAGTGTTTGCCGAGCGCGACGCCGAAGCGGCGCCACCGCCCGGCTGAATGCCGGGATCAACGCAGCATCGACTCCCACACCTTCTGCAGGCGCTTGCTGGACACCGGCATCGGCGTACGCAGCTCCTGGGCAAACATCGACACGCGCAGCTCTTCCAGCATCCAGCGGAACTCGATCATGCGCGGATCGATGTTCTTCAGCGGCTGGTTTTTCACCGTGCGCTGGAACTGGGTGGCGGCGCCCTGCCACTCGGCCATCAGCTGGGCGTCGCGCGATGGGTTGCCGCGCAGCTTTTCGAGGCGGATGTTCATCGCCTTCAAATAGCGCGGGAAGTGCGACAGCTGGATGTACTCGGTCTCGGCGACGAAACGCTTGTGTACCAGGCCCTGCAACTGCGCCTGCATGTCGGCCGCCACCGCCTGCGGCAAGCCTTGCAGCTTCTTCGGCAGGCCGTGGAACTCGGCCAGGATAGCTCCCACCAGGCGCGCCACCTCGTTGATCAGGAGGCCCAGGCGGCCCTTGCCTTCGTCCTTGCGCTTGTTGAAGGTGACGGCGTTGTGCGGCAGCGGATCCTGCATGCAGGCGATGTCGATCGCCTTGTTGACGATCTGCTCGCGCAATTCGTCCGGCGAGCCTACCGACATGAATTGCATGCCCATCTGCTGCAGGCCGGGCACGTTTTTCTCCGCAAACTTCAACTGTTCCTTGAACTGCAGCGCGAACAGGCGGCGCAGGCCGATGCGGTGGGTGCGCGCCGCGACGTTCGGGTCGTCGAACACTTCCAGGTCGCATGAGTTGCCTTTGTCGACCAGCGCCGGGAAGCCGATCAGGGTCAGCTTGCCCTGCTTGATTTCCAGGAGTTCGGGCAGTTCGCCGAAAGTCCAGCTGGTGATGTTGGTGGTGGCCGACGTAGGCTGCTGGCTGGCGGCCGGCGCTGCGGGGGCCGGCGTGGCGCCCTTCCCTTTTGCAGGTGCCGCCGGCGAAGCGGCAGCAGCAGACGAAGCAGGCGCCGGCTTGCCGAACGCCGCCTGCACCGTGCTCGCGCTGGCCGGCGTCTGCTCGGCCATGCGCTGGAAACTCTGGCGCGCCTGGCCGCCCAGCTCCGCCTGCAGCGTCGCCAGGTTGCGGCCCATGTCGAGCTGGCGGCCGTGTTCATCGACCACCTTGAAATTCATGGAGAAGTGGGCCGGCAGGGTCTCCAGTTTGAAATCGGTGGTGAGCACGCGCGCGCTGGTGTGCTGGTGGATGTCCGCAATCAGCGCGTCGATCAGATCGCCGCGGCCGAAGCGCACCGGGTCCTGGTTGCGATCGAAGAAACCGGCAGCGTAATCCGGCAGCGGCACGCAGTGGCGGCGCAGCTTTTGCGGCAGCGATTTCAACAGCAGCTGCACCTTCTCCTTCAGCATGCCCGGCACCAGCCAGCCGGCGCGTTCTTGCGGAATCTGGTTCAGCGCGAACAGCGGCACCGTCAAGGTGACGCCGTCGCGCGGGCTGCCCGGTTCGAAGTGATAGGTCAGCGCCATCTCGATGCCGGTGACGTTCATCATCTTCGGGAACAGCTCGGTGGTGACGCCGGCCGCTTCATGGCGCATCAGTTCTTCGCGCACCAGATACAGCAACTTGGGGTTGTCGCGCGCCGCGTCCTTGTACCACTTCTCGAAGCCGGCGCCGTTGACGACGTCCGCCGGGATCTGCTGGTCGTAGAAAGCGGCGATCAGCTGGTCGTCCACCAGCACGTCCAGGCGGCGCGACTTGTGTTCGAGGTTCTCGATCTCGCGCACCAGCTTGTGGTTGTGGGCGAAGAACGGGGCGCGCGTTTCGTAGTCGCCGGCCACCAGCGCATCGCGGATGAAGATCTCGCGCGCCTCCGTCGGGTTGTACAGCGCGTAGTTGATGCGGCGCTGGCTGTAGACCACGATGCCGTACAGGGTCGCGCGCTCGCTCGCCGTGACCTGGGCACTGCGCTTTTCCCAGCGCGGCTCGCCCCACGATTTCTTCAGCAGGTGGCCGCCGATCTTCTCGACCCACTCGGGCTGGATCTGGGCCAGGCAGCGCGCGTACAGGCGCGTGGTCTCGACCAGCTCGGCCGCCATCACCCACTTGCCGGCCTTCTTGCCGAGCGAGGAGCCGGGCCAGATGTGGAACTTGATGCCGCGCGCGCCCAGGTAGCCGCCGCCGGACTGCGCGGAGCGGGACGCCGTGGCGCCCTCCTCTTCGATCTTGTAGCCGATGTTCCCCAGCAGGCCGGTCAGCAGCGCCAGGTGCACCTGGTCGTAGGTGGCCGCCAGCTCGTTCAGGCGCCAGCCCTGCTCGCGGACGATGGTCAGCAACTGCGAATGCACGTCGCGCCACTCGCGCAGGCGCACCTGGGACAGGAAGTTCTCGCGGCAGTTTTCCTGCAGCTGGCGGTTGGTTTTCTTGTGCTCGATGGCGTCTTCGAACCAGCGCCAGATCTTGACGAAGCTGAGGAATTCGCTCCTCTCGTCGGCGAATTTTTTATGCTTTTCGTCGGCCTGCTGCTGGTACTCCATTGGTCGGTCGCGCGGGTCCTGCACCGACAGCGCCGAGGCGATGATCAGCATCTCGGTCAGGCTGTTGTTGTCGACAGCGGCCAGGATCATGCGGCCGACGCGCGGGTCGAGCGGCAGCTTGGCCAGCTTGCGCCCCATCGCGGTGAGTTCGTTGTTGTCGTCGACGGCGCCCAGCTCTTGCAGCAATTGATAACCGTCGGCGATGGCGCGGCCCTGCGGCGACTCGACAAACGGGAAGGTCTCGACGTCGGTCAGGTGCAGCGATTTCATGCGCAGGATGACCGCCGCCAGCGACGAGCGCATGATTTCCGGCTCGGTAAATTTCGGGCGCTGCAGGAAGTCGTCTTCCTCGTACAAACGGATGCAGACGCCGTCGGCGACGCGGCCGCAGCGGCCGGCGCGCTGGTTGGCGGCCGACTGCGCGATCGCCTCCACCTGCAGCTGCTCGACCTTGTTGCGGAAGCTGTAGCGTTTTACGCGTGCCAGGCCGGAGTCGACCACGTAGCGGATGCCGGGCACGGTCAGCGAAGTCTCGGCCACGTTGGTCGCCAGCACGATGCGGCGCGCATTCGTGGTGCGGAAGACCTTGTCCTGCTCTTCCACCGACAGGCGGGCGAACAGCGGCAGGATCTCGACGTGCGGCGGATGCTGCTTGCGCAGCGCCTCGGCGCAGTCGCGGATTTCGCGTTCGCCCGGCAGGAACACCAGCACGTCGCCCGATCCCAGGCGGCACAGTTCATCGACGCCGTCGACCACGGCATCGATCAGGTCGCGCTTGTCGCGCGCAGCCTGGGCCTTGTTGGTGGGCTTGTCGCCGCCACCGGTCGGCGCGGCGACCGGGTCGCGGTCCACTGGCCGATAACGTACTTCGACCTTGTACAGGCGGCCCGACACCTCGATGACCGGCACCGGCTTTTCCGGCGTGCCGAAGTGGCGCGCGAAGCGCTCGGCATCGATGGTCGCCGAGGTGATAATAATTTTTAAGTCAGGCCAGCGCGGCAGGATCTGCTTCAGGTAGCCGAGCAGGAAGTCGATGTTCAGGCTGCGTTCGTGCGCCTCGTCGATGATGATGGTGTCGTAGTTGCGCAGCAGCGGGTCGGTCTGGGTTTCGGCCAGCAGGATACCGTCGGTCATCAGCTTGACCCAGGCGCCCGGCTGCAGCGTGTCGTTGAAGCGCACCTTGAAGCCGACGTGCTCGCCCAGCGGCGTGCCCAGTTCGTGGGCGATGCGCTTGGCGGTGGACGATGCCGCGATCCGGCGCGGCTGGGTGTGGCCGATCAGGCCCTTCTCGCCGCGGCCGAGTTCCAGGCAGATCTTCGGCAACTGGGTCGTTTTGCCCGAGCCGGTCTCGCCGGAGACGATGATGACCTGGTGCTTGGCCAACGCTTCCGCAATTTCCTGGCGCCGTCCCGAGACCGGCAGGTCTTCCGGGAAGACGATGGCCGGCAGCGGCGTGCGCAAAGGCGCCGGGCGTTCGCCGCCGTCGCGGGGCGGACGGTCGCCGCGTGGACGGCGTTCGCCCTCGCCCGGCTTGCGCGCCTGGCGCTCGCCGTTCTGCGGTGCTGCCGGCGCGGCGGGGGCCTTTACCCTGGCTTCGGCCAGCGCACTGGCCAGCGCGCCTTCGCGTACCTGTCCACGCGGGCTGCCTTGTCCGCTGCCGCGGCGCTCGCCGCCACGCTCGCCGGCTTCGCGGTGCGGACGTTCCGGCCTGGCCTGCAGCTCGTTCGTGCGCGTCAGCGGTGCACGCGTCTCGCCCTGCCCCTTCTCCGCGCGCGGGGAGGCTGGATTACGTTCGGAAGTTGCTGCGCGCGCCGGACTCGGCGAAGGCTTGTTACTCTGTTCTGACATTGATTTTTACAAGGTATTTGGTGCGCAAGTCGCGCAGCCAATTATAATGCGGCAAATGGAAAACCCTACCCAATTCGTCCAGTGGCTGCGCTCGGTCGCGCCGTATATTCATGCGTTCGGTGGCAAGACTTTCGTCGTCGCCTTCCCGGGTGAACTGGTCGCATCCGGTGACCTGCCGGTGCTGGCGCAAGACCTGTCCCTGCTCGTCGGTCTCGGCATCCGCGTGGTGCTGGTGCACGGTTCGCGGCCCCAGGTCGCCGAGCAGCTCGCGCTGCGTAACGTCGAGGGCCGCTTCCACAACGGCGTGCGCATCACCGACACCGCGGCGATGGAATGCGCCAAGGAAGCCGCCGGCGAACTGCGCCTCGACATCGAGGCCGCGTTCAGCCAGGGTTTGCCCAACACGCCGATGTCGAATGCCCACATCAGCATCGTCTCCGGCAACTTCGTCACCGCGCGTCCGCTCGGCGTCATCGACGGCATGGACCACGAACTGACCGGCGTCACGCGCAAGGTCGCGGCCGACAAGATCGCCCCGATCCTGCAGACCGAAGACAACATCGTGCTGCTGTCGCCGCTGGGCTTTTCGCCGACCGGCGAGCTGTTCAACCTGACCATGGAAGACGTGGCGGTGTCCGCCGCGATCGCCCTGCACGCCGAAAAGCTCATCTTCATCACCGAGACGCCGCTGATGAAGGACGCCGCCGGCGAAGACATTCGCGAATTGTCGTCGCACCAGGCCGAGGCCGTGCTGCAGGCAGGCTTCCTGCCGTCGGACGCGTCGTACTACCTGGAGCACGCGATCAAGGCCTGTAACAGCGGCGTCGACCGCGCCCACATCCTGCCCTACCACACCGACGGCTCGGCCCTGCTCGAACTGTTCACCCACGACGGCGTGGGCACCATGATCAGCCACGAGAACCTGGAAAGCCTGCGCATTGCCTCAATTGAGGACGTCGGCGGAATTATCAAGCTGATCGAACCGCTGGAAGCCGACGGCACGCTGGTCAAGCGCGGCCGCGAGCTGATCGAGCGCGAGATCGAGCAGTTCTCGGTCATCGAGCACGATGGCGTGATCTTCGGCTGCGCGGCGCTGTACCCGTTCCCGGATTCGAAGATGGCCGAGATGGCCTGCCTGACCATCAGCCCGGAAGCGCAGGCCCAGGGCGACGGCGAACGCATCCTGAGGCACATGGAAAACCGCGCCAAGGCGGCAGGCATGACCAAGCTGTTCGTGCTGACCACGCGCACTTCGCACTGGTTCAAGAAGCGCGGCTTCATGCCGGCCACCGTCGACGATCTGCCGAAGGACCGGGCGCATATGTACAACTGGCAGCGGCGGTCGCAGATTTTGATCAAGCCGCTTTAATCAGCCACCTTTGGAACCTGCAAAGTTAGCTCGTCGTCCCCGCGAAGGCGGGGACCCATATTGAGCACCCGACGCCGTACAAGTAGCGTTGCAACTTCGGTAATTCAGCATGGGTCCCCGCCTTCGCGGGGACGACGTTCATATTGCAACGCCGAGCGCGGCTTCGGTAACTTTCCGATGCTGGCCTTATAATCACGCTTTCAGATACCAACCAGGAGCACAAAAAATGGCCCGCACCGTCCACTGCATCAAACTGAACAAGGAAGCCGAAGGCCTCGATTTCGCGCCTTATCCGGGCGAACTGGGCAAGCGCATCTATGAGAGCGTGTCGAAGGAAGCCTGGCAAGGCTGGCTCAAGCACCAGACCATGCTGATCAACGAAAACCGCCTGAACATGGCCGACGCCCGCGCGCGCAAGTACCTGGCAGTGCAGATGGAAAAGCATTTCTTCGGTGAAGGCGCCGATGCCGCCGCGGGTTACGTGCCGCCGGCTGCCTGATCGGATACACGAAGCATCACAGAGCAGTCGCCGCCCGCTGCCTGGCACTTGAGGCACCGGTCTTCCGACGGCAAACACGAGACGGATTCACGCCCAACGTGAATCCGTTTTTTTATTGGACACCCTGGCTTGAACCGGGCGTTGAGCGATGCCGGTTGGCGCCTTGCCACCCGCGGCGAAGCGGCACAATTGCTCTCCGACTGGCTGGGTGTGCAGGTCGGTCCGACCAGCACCAGTAGCTCGACCGGCGCCGATTCGGCTCTGCTGACGCAATTCCTGGCTGTCTTTGCAGACAAGGCCGACTCTGTGCGTCCGAATTTCTATCCGGACGCATCGAACCCAAGCCAGGCAGTCGGCTTCTTCGTTGGCTATGGCATGTACAACATGAATTACTTAAATGGCGACAATTATGCCAATTACAGCTTTGGCACGGCGTTGGTGCGCGACACCAGCGTAGCGGTCCCGGAGCCGGACGCGCTGGCCTTGATGGACATCGCACTGTCGGGACTCTTCTTCGCCCGCCGCCGTCGCAGCTGAGCCACACGGTTCATCGGGCGTTCAAGGACGCCATCACTTGGAGCCTACTGAGATAGGCTCTTATTACATCTGTTTGCACTGGCGCAGCTCGCAGCGCGCCATGAAAATCTTGCCGTTCTCGCACTGCATCCGGTACACCTCGGCCGGCCCCGGCTCGGTGATCAGGCCGGCGCCATTGCCGCCGACGCAGCCTTGCTGGCGCGCCATCCGTTCGACCGTGGCGGACGAGACGCCAATGCGGAACGGGATCTTCTGGATCGGCACATTATCCACACCCGACACCGATTCGGCGGACATCTGCGGCGCCGTCTGATACGCGCGCGGTCCGCTGTGAAACGCCGAGCAGCCGCCCAGCAGCATCGAGGTTACCAGCGCAACCAGCGCACCCGGTACGGCAGCGGACAACAGCTTCATGGCGGCGTCTCCGGTCAGAAGGTGAGGGTCTTGACGCCGTCGCCGGTGCCCAGCAGGCAGACGTCGGCGCCTCGGCGGGCGAACAGGCCGACGGCGATCACGCCGACGATCTGGTTGATTTCGGACTCCAGCGCCACCGGATCGGTGATCGACAGGCCGGCCACGTCGAGCAGGTGGCCGCCGTTGTCGGTGACGAAAGGCTCATCGCTGCCCGGCTTCGTGCGCAGGCGCGGCTGGCCGCCCAGCGCGGTCAACTGGCGCGCCACGGCGGCGCGCGCCATCGGCACCACTTCCACCGGCAGCGGGAAGGTACCCATGGTCTGCACCAGCTTGGAACCGTCGGCGATGCAGACAAAACGCTTCGCCACCGACGCGACGATCTTCTCGCGCGTCAGCGCCGCGCCGCCGCCCTTGATCATGGCGCCGCTGGCGTCGATCTCGTCGGCGCCGTCGACATATACCGAAATCGCATCGACGTCGTTCAGGTCGTACACTTCGATGCCGTGGCCGCGCAGGCGCGTTGCGGTGGCTTCCGACGAAGCGACCGCGCCCTTGATGCGGTCCTTGATCTTGCCGAGTTCGTCGATGAAGAAATTGGCGGTCGAGCCGGTGCCGACGCCGATGATTTCGCCGTCGACCACGTAATCGATGGCGGTGCGGGCGACTGCCTGCTTGAGTTCGTCCTGGGTCATGATGTTGGTAGGAGTAAAAGAATGCCGCCATTTTAACGGATCGCAGGGGCCGGCGGTCCGGGCGCGCCGCACCTGCACCAGGATGGCGCCCTGTTTGCCCTAAAGAATTTACAGTTCTACAATGCGATGTGAATAGTCACGCTGCCAAACCGACACCACCACCATGCTCCGCACCTGCCTCGCTTTCCTCCTCACCGCCGGCGCCCTCGCCGCTGCCGCCGCTGCTTCTGCCACCGCTGCTTCTGCCCCCACTCCTTCTGCTACCGCTGCTTCTGCCACCGCTGCTTCTGCCACCACTGCTTCTGCCACCACTGCTTCTGCTACCAATTATCCGCTGGCGGCACCGGCCGGCACCTACCGCGTCGGCTTCCACGTGCGCCAGCAGCTCGACCGCGCCCGCGTCTACCAGCGCGCACGCGACCCGGTGACGGCGCAGCCGGCCGCCGGCGACCGCGCGCGGCCGCTGCAGACCCTGGTCTGGTATCCGGCTGCCGGCGGCAGCATGCCGATGCGTTATCGCGACTATGTCGCCACCGTCGCCACCGAGGAGAACTTCGGGCGTACGCCGGAGCAGGCGCGCCAGGCCGCAGACCTGCTGATCGAGACCCGCACGCGCGGCCCCGACGGCGCCCGCATCGAAACCGACATGCTTCAACCGGTACGCGCACAGCGCGACGCGGCCGAACGCGCCGGCAGCTATCCGGTCGTGATCTACGCTCCCGGGAACAGCGCCTACGCCATCGACAACGCCGACTTGTGCGAATACCTGGCCAGCCAGGGCTACATCGTGATCGCCAGCGCCTCGCTGGGTCCGCGCTCGCACCGGATGACGGCCGACCTCGAGGGCGCCGAAGCGCAGGCGGCCGACATTTCTTTCCTGGTCGGCTATGCCCACACCCTGCCGCAGGCCGACACGCGCCACATCGGCGTCATCGGCCACGGCTGGGGCGGACTGGCGGGCGTGCTGGCGGCGGCGCGCGACGACCGCATCCGCGCGCTGGTCAGCCTGGATGGCGCGCTGCGCGCAGCCTTCGACTACCTGAACGGCGGTCCGCGCGCCGCGCGCTACGTCACGCCGGAACGCCTCGGCATCCCGCTGCTGTACGTGAGCCGCCTGCAAAGCGCGGGACCGGGCGAGCAGGACGACCTCGGCGCCGGCACCGACCTGCTGGCGCGTCTGCGCTATGCCGACGTCTACCTCGCCACGATGGACACGGCCAGTCATATGGATTTCTCGTCGTGGTCGCTGCGCATGGCAGCGGGCAGCACGTTTGGCGGACGCACGCGCGAACAGGCCGCCCAGGCCTACGGCGCGACCGCCGTCGCCATCGCACGCTTCCTCGACGCGCGTTTAAAAGAGGATGTCGACGCCCGCCGCAGCCTGGATGCCGACCTGGCGCGCGGCCGCACACCACAAGGCATGCTCTCCTTCGCCCTGCGCCGCGCGTCCGGCCCGGCACCGACGATGGACACCTTCCTCGACCAGCTGGGCAAGCAGGGCTTCGGCCGCATCGATGCGCTCTACGATGGGCTGCACGCACAGAATCCGGAGCTCTCCTTCGACGCGCTGCAGATCCGCGACTGGGGCCTGAAACTGCTGCAGGCCGGCCGCCCGCGCGAGGCGATCCAGGTGTTCGCGCTGGGCGTGCACCTGTATCCGGACCGTTTCGATTTCCTGTACGACGGCCTGGGCCAGGCCAACGAGGCGGCCGGCGAGCGCGAGGCCGCCAGCGCACATTACGAGCACGCGCTGGAACTCGAGCCGGGCAATGCGCACGCGCGCGCACGCCTGGATGCGCTGGGCGCGGGACGATAAGAAAACGGCTCAGCGTTCCGGAAACGCCAGCGTGAACCGGATATGCGCTCCGTCGGCGTGCACGGCCGCAGTCCCGCCGTGCAAGTCCATGATCGCACGGACAATCGACAGCCCGAGGCCGGTCGAACCCTGTGCATCGCTGCGTGCGCTGTCGGCCCGGTAAAAACGCTCGAACAGGTGGGTGAGGTGCGCGGGTGCGACCGGCACGCCATCGTTGCAGACACTCAGTTCGGTGCCACCGGCGTACTGCCGTGCCCGCAACTCGATCGTGCTGCCGGCGGCGGCGTGGCGCACCGCATTCGACAACAGATTGGCCAGGGCACGCCGCAAGAGCGCCGGGTCGGCCAGTACCGTGCCGTCACCGGCGCACGTCATGCGCAGCGCACGCTCCTCGGCCATGCTCTCGAAGAAATCGGCCATTTTCCGCAGCTCCTCGAGCGCTTCCCGAGGCTGGCGTGCCAGTACCACCTCGTCCTGGCCGGCACGTGCGAGGAACAGCATGCTGTCGATCATGCGTGCCAGCCGTTCCAGTTCCTCGATATTGGACGCGATCAGCCCCTCGTAGTCGGCAGCCGTACGCGGCTGTGCCAGCATGACCTGGCTCTGGCCGAGCAGGTTGGCGACAGGCGTACGGAACTCGTGCGCCAGATCGGCGGAAAATCCGGACAGGCGCGCATAGCCTTCCTGCAGCCGCGCCAGCATCGCATTGAATGCATCGATGAGTGGCCGCAGTTCCGATGGCGCATCCTCCACCTCGAGCCGCTGCGCAAGTGTTCCGGGGCGGACCAGCGCCGCGTGCTCGGCCACCACGCGCAGGGGACGCAGTCCACGCAGCAACAGCAGTGCCGCCAGCAGGGCCGCTCCCAGTGCGCTGACCGCGGCGGCGGCGGCGATGCGTACCCGGTAGCGGGCAAACATCGCGCTGCGCTCGCCGTAGACGCGCGCGACCACCACCGTCAACCGACCGTTGTCCAGGCGCGCGCTGCCGGCCACCGCCCGGCCGGGGTCGCCCGCCCGGCTGGTCCAACTGGCGATCGATGCGCGCTGCGGCGCCGGCCCGGCGGAGGGCGGCACCGGATAGCGTTCACCAGCCGCATTGATGTCGGCAAGCACTGTACCGTTGGCGGCCACGAACCGCACCAGCGAGTTCTCTTGACCGCTCATGGTGTCGCGGAAAAAGTCGGGCCGGGTATGCAGCAGTCCGGCCGCGCCGGGACGGCCGAGCAGGATCTGGACCTGGCGCAGCTTGCCCAACAGCTGGAGATCATCGCGCCGCTCGATTTCGGCGACGAAGGCGCGGTAGAGATAGGTGGCGAGACCGGCGGCGGCCAGTACCACCACCAGCACGAACATGGCACCAATGCGCAAGGCCAGCGAGTGGCGCAGGCGGCCCGTCACGCCGTCGCCGCCGGTTGCGCCTGGCACACATAGCCCATGCCGCGCCGCGTGTGGATCAGCTTCTGTTCGAACGGATCGTCGATCTTGCGGCGCAGGCGGCGCACCGCCGCGTCGATGACATTGGTGTCGCTGTCGAAATTCATGTCCCATACGTGGGAAGCGATGAGTGAGCGCGACAGCACTTGTCCTTCGCGCTGCGCCAGCAGGTGCAGCAGGCCGAACTCCTGCGCCGTCAGGGCGATCGTGACGGCGCCGCGGCGCACGCGGCGCCGGAACACGTCGATTTCCATGTCGCCGATGCGGATCAGGGCATCCTCGCGTACCGGGCCGCGCCGCAGCAGGGTGCGGATGCGCGCCACCAGTTCGGCAAAGGCGAACGGTTTCACCAGATAGTCGTCGGCGCCCAGCTCGAGGCCGCGCACCCGGTCCTGCACTTCGTCGCGCGCCGTCAGGAACAGTACCGGAATCTGCGCGGTCGCCGGGTTCGCGCGCAAGGCCTCCAGCACCTGCCAGCCATCCATGCGCGGCAGCATGACGTCGAGCACGATCAGTTCGATCTCGCCCTCGAACGCAAGCGCCAGCCCATCGCGGCCGTTGCGCGCCAGCCGGATGGCAAAACCCGATTCGGCCAGGCCGCGCTGCAGGTAGTCGCCGGTCTTCGGCTCGTCTTCGATCACCAGGATGGGCATGGCAGGAACGTGGGGGAAAAACGGCCATTCTATGCGGGTTTCCAGCAGCTGGACATGACGGAATTATCATCTGGCGGTCAGGTTCCCGTAGGACGGCCGCTGCCAGAATGCCTGCCTGGACCGAACCCGACAAGGACATCATGCAAAAAATTGTGAACATCCTGCTGGCAATGCTGGCAGCCTCGGCTGTACTGCCGGCTGCCGGCCAGTTGCGCCAGCAGTCCGAACTGACACTGGATGGCGCCAATCGCCTGACTGGTGCCGCCGTCGACACCTGCCGCCGCCAGGACCGCGCCATCGTGGTGACCGTGCTCGACCGTGGTGGGAACCTCATGGCGCTCCAGCGGGCGGATGGCGTCGGCCCGCACAACACGGAGGCCAGCCGCCGCAAGGCCTATACCGCCTTGTCGACACGCACCGCCACGCTGGACCTGGCACGCCGGGCCCTGGCCGATCCCGACTCGCGCAACCTGGCGACCCTGCCGGAACTGCTGCTGCTCGGCGGCGGCGTACCGCTGCTGGTGCACGGGCAGCCGGTCGGTGCCATCGGCGTGGCCGGCGGCGGCGGCGCAGTCAACGACCATGCCTGTGCACTGTCCGCCATCGGCACCCTGCCCGACCTCGACCAACCGGTCCGCTGAACTTTACCCTTTCAAGGAGAACCACATGCAATCGATCAAACCGCTCGTCCTCGCCTGCGCCCTCGCCGCCGGCGCTCCCGTGATGGCCGCCGCGCCGAATCCGCTGAGCGTCCACGTGCTCGACCTGCAGAGCGGCCAGCCGACGGCCGGCATCCGGGTGCGGCTGGAGCAGCGTGCCGGCGAACAGTGGCGCGAACTGGCCGCCGGCGTCACCAACGAACAGGGACGCATTCCTGCGCTCTATCCGGAAGGCAAGGCGGTGGCGGCAGGCGCCTACCGCATCGTCTTCGAGACCGGCGAACACTATGCGCGCAAGGGCCAGCCGACCTTCTTCCCGCGCATTCCGGTCGAATTCACGATGGATGCGGCAACCGCGCACTACCATGTCCCTTTGCTGCTGAGCCCATTCGGTTATTCGACCTACCGCGGCAACTGAGGCGCGCACGCTTCAAACACGTCGACAATGTGGACTGCGGTATAATTTTGTATAGACAAATCGGCCGGCGCATGCCGGCAATCTCTCTGACAAGATCATGGCGCACGATGTACTCACCGCAGGCCGAGTAGATCACGTTTCCGTACCCGGTACGCAAACGTCGCTTTCCCATGCTCTCTACCTTGCCCGGCTTTCCTGAGCTCGGCAACGGCCTGTTACGCCGCTTGCCGAGCTTGCACAACGATTCGGGATCGCTTGCCTGACAAGCGATGTGTCATATCGTCCTTCCTGGACATCACCCTGGTGTAAACAATGAAATCCATCCGCAAACTCACACGTATGGGAAGCAGCGTGCTTCCCGAACGCCGCCGCCTTAACTTTCGCTCGGCAAACGAACTCATCGCGCGCCGCAAGCGCCTGCGCCAACGGATCGCCGCGGTGGTGGCCATCGTCGTCGGCGCCGGCGCCCTGCTGCTTGAGCTGTAAACCCATCCAGTCACGTCAGGAGGAATCTCATGCTTCCGCATATCATCATGTCCTCGATCGATGCGAACCGCGTCGAACTGCTGCTGGACACGCTCGCGCCCGGCGATGACTGCCAGGCAGACGCTCTGCTGAACGAACTGGCGCGCGCCGAGATCGTCGATCCGTGGGACATGCCGCCGCGTGTGGTCACGATGAACTCGACTGTCCGCTTTGCCCTGCAGGGCGTTGCCGGCGAATGGTGCCGCACGCTGGTGTACCCGAAGGATGCCGCACGCGGCGGCGATACCCTCTCCATCCTGAGTCCGGTAGGCAGCGCCCTGCTCGGGATGGCCGAAGGCGATACAATCGATTGGGTCGGCCCCGGTGGCAGGAATGTTACCGTCGAGGTCCTGGAAATCGTTTACCAGCCCGAGCGGGCTGGCGACTTCCACCTGTAATGCGTGGGCAGGAACAATGCACGGTCCACGGAGGGCCGTACATCGTTCTCCCCTTACATCAGTGCACCGACGCGGACGCTACCGAAGCCGCGGCGGCCGTAGCCGTGGCGACCGTGGTCGGTGCCGCTGCCGCGCTGACGCGCCACACCGTATTCCCCACGTCATCCGCAACGAGCAGCGCCCCGCTCTGGTCCAGCGCCAGCCCCACCGGCCGTCCCTTGGCATGGCCACCGGTCAGGAACCCGGTCACGACGTCGATCGGTTTCCCGGCCGGCTTGCCGTTCTGGAAAGGCACGAACACGACCTTGTAGCCGCTCGGCGGATCGCGGTCCCAGCTACCGTGCTCACCGACGAAAGCGCCTTCGCGCAGGTTGGCCGGCATCGGGCTGTCCGGGCGGTTGAAGACCAGGCCCAGCGAGGCCACGTGCGAGCCGAGCGCATAGTCCGGCACCAGCGCCTTGGCGACCAGGTCGGGACGCTGCGGCTTCACGCGCGGGTCGACGTGCTGACCGTAGTAGCTGTAGGGCCAGCCATAAAAGCCGCCGTCGCGCACCGAAGTCAGGTAGTCCGGCACCAGGTCGGGCCCGATCTCGTCGCGTTCGTTGACCACCGTCCACATCTGCTTGGTGACCGGCTCCCACTGCATCGCGTTCGGATTGCGCAGGCCGCTGGCGAACACGCGCGCGGCGCCGCTGGCGCGGTCCACTTCCAGGATGTTGGCGCGGTCCTTTTCGGCTTCCATGCCGTTTTCGGTGATGTTGCTGTTGGAGCCGACGCCCACGTACAGCTTGCTGCCGTCCGGGCTGGCCAAGAGGCTCTTGGTCCAGTGGTGGTTCAGCGCGCCGACCGCGCCCGGCAGGTCGATGATCTTGGTGCCCGGCGCCGTGATCTTGGTCGCGCCCTCGGTGTAGGGATAGCGCACCAGCGAATCGGCGTTCGCTACATACAGGTCATTGCCGACCAGCGCCACACCGAACGGCGACTTCAGGTTGTCCAGGAAGATCGTCTGCTGCGCCGGCGCGCCGCCGCTTGCCGGGCGCACCAGCGTGATGCGGTTGCCGCCTTTCGCCGCCGAGCCGCCGTATGCCTTGATCGGTCCCATGATGACATCCTTGGGGCGCATCTTGGGCTGGCTCGGACCGTTCGATTCGACGATCAGGATATCGCCGTTCGGCAGCGGATAGACGACGCGCGGGTGCATCAGGCCGGTGGCCAGTGCGCTGATCTTGAGCGAGGCCGGCACGACTGGCGACTCGCCCTGCTTCCAGGTGCCGGCCGGCGCCACCTTCATCGGCGGCAGCAGGTAATTCTTGGCGGCCGGCAGGTCCGGACCGTTGCCGTATTGCGACGCCTGGCGTGCCGGGTCGCCCTTGTCGCAGGCAGTCAATGCGCAGGCCGCGGCGATCAGGATGGCGCTTGTTTTCAGTACGGGATGCATCATCACAGGGCTCCGGTTTGGGTAGGTTGCACGCGCTGGACCAGGTGCGGACGCGGCCAGCCGAACCAGGTCGCCAGCAGCATCAGGACCACGACGATGATCGACAGCGCCAGGCCGTCCGGCACCACGGCCATGTAACCGTCGCGGCTGTGCACGAAGGCGTTGACGATGGACAGCGCCAGCGCCACCGCGCTGGCCAGCACGTGCAGCTTGGCGTAGCGCAGCGCGCGCACGTGGCGGTGGCTGACCCAGGTGAGCAGGCCTGCGATGGCGGCAAAGGCGGCCACGATGCAGCCGGCCGTCAGCAGCCAGACCGAGAAGGTCTCCCAGAGATAGTTGGCGCTGCGCCAGTAAGCGATGTCGGTGATCAGCGTGCCGACGAAGCAGACGGCAGGGAACTGCACCAGCGTGGCATACACCGGCTGGCTGGCCAGTCCCAGGCGCGGAGCGTCGATGATGGTATGGGCGGGGCTATGCATGGGTTGCTCCCGCTTGGTCGATCTTTGCAGACATGTGTTGTCCTGTTATAAATGTCGATAAGACATTTATGCTATCCGGCAGGACGGCTCGACTCTGTGTCTGACCTCACTTAGTACAAATGCACGGCGACTTTTACGCAGCGTTAGGCTGCGTTACAAATCGTTACATCGACAGCCGCCGTGCCGGCCCGCTCAATAGCTCCAGTTCAGACTGACCGAACCGTTACGCGGCGGCGCATAGAAACTCTGGTTCCAATACAGGCTGGACAGGTGGCGCTTGTCGGTCACGTTGTTGAGGTTGGCGCTCAGCTTCAGGTGCGGATTGATCTCGTACTGGGCCATCAGGCCAAGCGATGCGTAGGCGCCCTGCCGGATCACTGCCGCTACATCGTCCAGGTAAATCTTCGATTGCCAATTGAGGCTGGCGCCGATTTTCAGCGCCGGCAGCGAATCGAAGCGGTAGGTGGTCGAGCTGCGCAGGGTGCGGCGCGGCACGTAGGTGCGGACGTCCTCGCCGTCCTGTCCCGACATCGACATCGCGGTCCAGCCGATGCTGGCCTGCCAGTTGCGGGCCAGCTGGCCGCTCAGTTCCAGCTCGATCCCCTTCGACTCGGCATCGACGCCGCTGTACCAGGCGTCGACGCCGTTCAGGTAGCCTTCCAGCTGGGCGGTATTTTGCTGGCGGGTCTTGAACAGGGCCCCGGACAGGTTGGCCTTGCCGCCGAACAGTTCACTCTTCAGGCCCAGTTCCATGGTCTTGCCCTCGATCGGCGCCAGCGTCTGGCGGTTGGCATCGATCTCGCTCTGCGGATTGAAGATCACGGTGTAGCTGGCATAGGCCGACACCTTGCGGTTGATGTCGTAGACCAGTCCGGCATAGGGGGTGGTCTTGCTGGCGGAGCGGTAGCTGTCGACGCCGAAGCTGTTGCCTGCGGTATCGACCCTGACCACGTTGGCACCGGTCAACAGTTTCCAGTCGTCGGCCAGGTTCCAGCGCACCGCCGCATACAGATTCTTGCGCTTGTCGGCGTAGGCGCCGGCGGGGCTGTAGAGGCCGTAGGCCGGCAGCGGGTAACTGCCGTCGACGGCGGTGTTGCCCGGCAAATCGGTGCCGATGCCTTCCGCGTAGGCCTGGTCCTCGCTGGTTTTCGATTGCGACCACGCCCCGCCGAAGCTGAGGTCGTGGCTGCGGCCGCCGAGCTCGAACTTCCCGCCCACCGCCAGGTCGGCCAGCGTCTGCTTGAACTTGTAGGCGTAATACGTCGGGTAGCTGGTCAGGCCCAGGCCGGTGTCGCGGTCCTGGATGCCGGACACGAAGAACAGCCGTGCCACCGTCGGCGACAGGTTGTAGGTGACGGTGGCCTTGCCGGTCCAGCCGTTGTCGAACCGGTGGGTCCACTCGCCGAAGGTGCTGTTGATGGCGACGTCCTGGTAGGCCCAGCTCGGCGCCGTGCTGGCCGAGGTCGGGTAATCGGTCGGGCTGCCGTCGGTGTAGTACAGCGGCAGCGCGCCGTACATGCTGCCGTCGGTTGCGCTTTTCTGGTAGCTGTAGCCGGCCGTGACCTTGTCGCTGCTACCCAGCTTGCCGGCCACGATGACCGAAGCCACCGTGCGCTTCAATTCGTAGCGGTCGAGGTAGCCGTTGTCGCCCTGGTCGCGTGCCAGCACCACGCGTGCGGCCCAGTTTTCGGACAGCGGTACCGAGACGTCGGCGTCGAAACGCTTGTGGCCCCAGGCGCCGAAGGTCAGGCCGGCCGACGCGGCGAACTTGTCGCCGGGGCGCTTGCGCAGGAAGTTGACGGTGGCCGATGGGTTGCCGGTGGAGGACATCAGGCCGTTGGCGCCGCGCACGACGTCGACCTGGTCGTACAGGGCGGTGTCGAAGTTGCCGGTGACGTTACCGAAGACGAAGGGTACGCCGACGCCGTCATACTGGAAATTGGTGATATCGAAGCCGCGCGCCGTGTAATAGATGCGGTCCGATTCCACCGCTTCCACGGTCACGCCGGTCGTGTTCTCGAGCATCTGGTTGATCGAGTTCAGCTTGAAGTCGTCCATCCGGGTGCGGGTGACCACCGATACCGACTGCGGCGTTTCGCGCAGCGACAGGTCGAGGCGGGTAGCGGAGGCACTGTCGCGCACCGTGTAGCCGTCGCTTGGAACGCTGCCGGTCACCGTGACGGTGGACACCGGCACCACCGCCTGCTCCTCGGGCTCGGCGGCCGGCGCGGCAGCCAGGGCCGGTGCGGCGGCCGTCAGCAAGGCGCAGGCCAGGGCCAGCGGGTGCAAACGAAGCTGCGGGAAGGGCGAAGAATAAACGGTCGAACGCGGGCATACCATCAAAAAGCTCCTGGCGAGAATAAGAATCATTCTCAATTATAGCCATTCATTGCGAAAAGCGCTATAAGGCTGCCAGTTCTCAAATGCAAATCCATGTAAAGCGCGATGACGCCGTGAAGGTTCAATAGCTTGCCGGCGAGCACTCCACGGCTGGCCGCCCCGCCTGCTCCGCAGCCGGTAGCTGACGCACCCTGGCACTGCCATCGGGCTGGCGGACCAGGCAGAAACGCCCGTGATAGGCCAGCTGCGCAGCGCCGCGCACGCCCGGACGGGCTTCGATCCGCAGGTTGTAGATGCGCCCCGGCACCAGCTCCGCTGCCTGGGTGCGCGGCAGTGCCGCCACCTTGCCGCCATAAGGCACGCACATGTCGGCGCTGAGCGCAAACGTGCGCTCGCGCGGCGTCGTCAGCTTCCACACCAGGCGCGGTCCGTCCATCACCACCAGCGACTGGAAATTCGGGATACCCAGCTTTTCTTCGCGCGCGCCGATCGTGAAACAGGGACCGCCGCGCGGTCCTTCTCGTACCTCGGCCTCGCCGATGCGGGCAGCTGCCGAAGGCTTCAGGGCAGCCAGCGCCGTCAATGCCAGCAAGGTGCCGGGGATCAGCATACGGGTGTTCATGATTGCCTCAGGGAAAAATTAACCGCAAGGCAAATGCTACGGGGCCGTTTGCGGCGACCTTTGAGAATGCGCAATCAGGCGGAGTGAATGCGGGGACGGACGAGTTTGCGCGCCGGGCCGTGCGGCAGATTGGCAACGTCGTGCGGATTCGCGAGAAAACCGGCCAGCACCCGTTCGTACAAAGCCAGGCTGTGCGCATAGCGGCGCTGGCGCATCACCTGCGGCTTGCGCATGGTCGTCAACGCGAAATAATCGGCCAGCAGGTCGCCCTGGGCTTCCATGTTGTAGTCGGCCAGGGTGGCGTCTTCGCGCAGTTCGTAGTGATACGGCAGGCCGAGGCGGATGGCGCCGCGCAGCTTGACCGGGTAGCCGAGCTGGTGCTGCCAAACGTGCACCATTTCGTGCATGAACCAGTGGATGGTAAGCGGATCGCCCGCGGTATAGTCGGGCAGGAAGCAGGAATAATGGAAATAGATGCTGCCATTGGGCGTCATCGCGCAGTTCCTGGGCTGCAGGCCGAGCGGCAAATAGGGACGGTTGTGGACGCGCACCCTGCCATAATCGATGGCGTCGCTGAACAGCAGCGACGCCATCTGAATCTCGCCCGGCGTGAGGCCACGCGCCAGGCGTTTCATCGCTAGTTCAGGCCGCGCGCAAAGCAGCAGCCGAACGCGCCAGGTCGGTGATCAGCTCCCAGTCGCCCGCCTTCATCGCATCCGCCGGGGTCAGCCACGAGCCGCCCACGCAAGCCACGTTCTTCAGCGCCAGGAACTGCGGTGCGGTCTCGATCGAGATGCCGCCGGTCGGGCAGAAGGTCACGTCCGGCAGCGGGCCGCCGATGGCTTTCAGCATGCCGACGCCGCCCGCCGGCACCGCCGGGAACAGTTTCAGCTGCTTGAAGCCGGCTTCGCGCGCGACCATCACTTCGGACGGGGTCATGCAGCCCGGCAGCAGGGGCAGGCCGCTCGATTTGGCGGCGTCGATCAGGGCCGGGGTCAGGCCCGGCGACACGCCGAACACCGCGCCGGCGTCGCGCGCCTGGGCGAATTCTTCCGGCTGGGTCAGGGTGCCGACGCCGACGATGGCGCCTTCGATCTGGGCCATGTCGCGGATCGCTTGCAGGCCATGCTTGGTGCGCAGCGTCACTTCCAGCACGCGGATGCCGCCCGCGACCAGGGCCTTGGCCAGCGGCACGGCGTGGTCCGGATCGTCGATCGCGATGACGGGGATGACGCTCGCCGAGCGCATGATGTCCAGCAGGTTCATATTGGTGCTCATTACGTTACTCACTTATTTGTTTTTACGGAACAGGAAGTCTTCATCGGAACCCGGCATGATCTCACCGCTGTCGGTGCCTTCGTGCAGGGGCACGGTCGTGTCGCGCGGCGACGGCAGCGGGAAGTGGGCGGCGCCCTCTTCCGCGGCGCTGACCGACTTGCGGAACACGTCGAACAGTTCGCGGCCCATGCCGATGTGGCTCGAGCTCAGGTCGGCCGTCGCCATCTTGCGCGAGGCCCAGACGTCGGCCGGCACCAGCGCTTCCAGCGTGCCCTGGGTGGCGTCGACCCGGATGATATCACCATCGCGCACCAGGCCGAGCGGACCGCCGGCCAGGATTTCCGGCGACACGTGGATCGCCGCCGGCACCTTGCCCGACGCGCCCGACATGCGGCCATCGGTGACCATCGCCACGTGGTAGCCGGCGTCCTGCAGGTTCGACAGCGCCGGGGTCAGCGCGTGCAGTTCCGGCATGCCGTTGGCGCGCGGCCCCTGGAAGCGGATCACGGCGACGAAGTCGGTGTTCAGCTGGCCGGCCTGGTAGGCGTGCATGAAGTCTTCCTGCGAATCGAAGGTCTTGGCCGGCGCTTCGACGATGTGATGTTCCTTCTTGACCGCCGAGATCTTCATCACGGCGCGGCCCAGGTTGCCCTGCACCAGGATCAGGCCGCCGTTGTCGCTGAACGGGTTGGTGTACTTGCGCAGCACAGCGTCGTCGCCGCTCTGTTCCGGCAGGTCTTTCCAGACCACCTTGTCGTTCTCGTCCAGGAACGGTTCCTTGCAATGGTTGCGCAGGCCGTGGCCGAGGATGGTGTTGACGTCCTCGTGGGCGTAGCCGCCATCCAGCAGTTCGCGGATGACGAAGGCCGGGCCGCCGGCGGCCTGGAAGTGATTCACGTCGGCGTCGCCGTTCGGATACACGCGGGCCAGCAGCGGCACCACTTTCGACAGCTCGTCGAAATCGTTCCAGTCGATCACGATGCCGGCCGCGCGCGCGATGGCGATCAGGTGCATCGTGTGGTTGGTCGAGCCGCCGGTCGCGTGCAGCGCGGCGATGGCGTTGACGATCGATTTTTCGTCGACGATGTGGCCGATCGGCATGTAGCTGCCGCCCTGCTGCGAAATCTTGACCGCATGCTGGGCCGCGGCGCGGGTCAGCGCGTCGCGCAGCTGGGTGCCCGGCGTGATGAAGGCGGCGTTCGGCAGGTGCAGGCCCATCATCTCCATCAGCATCTGGTTGCTGTTGGCGGTGCCGTAGAAGGTACAGGTACCGGCGCCGTGGTAAGCCTGGGCTTCGCCCTCGAGCAGTTCCTCGCGCGTGGCCAGGCCTTTCGCGTAGCGCTGGCGCACCGCGGCCTTTTCCTTGTTCGAGATCCCGGTGGTCATCGGGCCGCCCGGCACGAAGATGCCCGGGATGTGACCGAAGTGCAGCGCGCCGATCAGCAGGCCCGGCACGATCTTGTCGCAGATGCCGAGGTACAGGCTGGCGTCGAACATATTGTGCGACAGCGCGATCGCGGTCGACATGGCGATGGTGTCGCGCGAGAACAGCGACAGTTCCATGCCCGGCTGGCCTTGCGTGACGCCGTCGCACATGGCGGGCACGCCGCCGGCGAACTGGGCCACGGCGCCGACTTCGCGCACGGCGTCCTTGATCACTTTCGGGAAGTATTCGAACGGCTGGTGCGCCGACAGCATGTCGTTGTACGACGAAACGATGGCCACCGACGGCTGCTTCTGTTCGCGCAGCTTGAGTTTGTCGTTGGCCGGGAAAGCGGCGAAACCGTGGGCCAGGTTCGTGCATGCCAGCGTCCCGCGCTGCACGCCTTTCACGCGCGCGGCATCCAGATGGGCCAGGTAAGCCTGGCGCGACGGACGGCTGCGCTGGATGATGCGTTGGGTCACCTTCTCTACTACGGGATGCACCATGATCGTTCCTTATGAATTAGATTTCTGAAATTTTACTACAAAATGGGCGTGGGCGCATGGGGGCGCCTGATTTGAAGGTTCGTTGATCGCAGCGTTCCGCGTGGACGGCAAAGCCGTCCACCCTACGGCTGAGCCGGCCCGCGACGGTCGCGTCAGCGGTAGGGTGGACGGGTTCCCCGTCCACGCGCCCAACCGGCTCCCGCACTGCCCCACACCGGGAAACAGCACCAGGGCTACGCTTTTATGTAGTGAATTTACGCCCGCTTCCTGTATTATTCGATAACCTGCACAAAATGACATCATACCGTCCATCACCATGCGCCAACCACCCTTGACCAGCTCCACCTCGTACCAGGCTCTCACCAACCACGCCGCCAAGGCCAAAGACTGGCAGATGCGCGATCTGTTCGCGGCCGATCCGCAACGCTTCGAGCGTCTGTCGACGGAAGCGGCCGGGCTGTTCCTAGACTATTCAAAAAACCGTCTGGACGGGCGCACGCTTGAACTGCTGAAAGCGCTGGCACAGGAACGCGGCGTCGAGCGCCTGCGCGATGCCATGTTCAATGGCGACAAGATCAACCTGACCGAAAACCGCGCCGTCCTCCACACCGCCCTGCGCGCACCGCGCGACAAACAGATCACGGTGGACGGCCAGGACATCAGCAAGGACGTCCACGATGTGCTCGCGCGCGTAAAGACCTTCACCGATGCCGTCCGCAGCGGCGCCTGGCTCGGCCACACCGGCAAACCGATTACCGACGTCATCAACGTCGGCATCGGCGGTTCCGACCTCGGTCCGAAGATGGTCTGCCTGGCGCTGCGCCAGTTCGCCCATCCGCGCCTGAGCATGCATTTCGTCTCGAATGTCGACGGCCACGACATGGACGCGGCACTGTCGAAAGTGGATCCGGAAACCACCCTGTTCATCATCGCCTCGAAAACCTTCACCACGGCCGAGACCATGATGAACGCGAACACCGCGCGCGCCTGGTTCCTGCAGAGCGCGCCGGCTCAGTCGGGTGAACAGGCGCTGGCGAAGCACTTCGTGGCGGTGTCGACCAACGTCGAGGCCATCAAGACCTTCGGCATCGATCCGCAGAACATGTTCCCGTTCTGGGACTGGGTCGGCGGCCGTTATTCGGTGTGGTCGGCGATCGGCCTGCCGGTCGCGCTGTGCGTCGGCTTCGGCTACTTCAGCGATTTCCTGGCCGGCGCCCACGCCATGGACGAGCACTTCCGCAGCGCCCCGATCGAACAGAACCTGCCGATGATCCTGGGCCTGGTCGGCTTCTGGAACCGCGAGTTCCTGGAGGCAGGCTCGGTCTCGATCGCGCCCTACCACCAGGACCTGAACCGCTTCCCGGCCTACCTGCAGCAACTCGACATGGAAAGCAACGGCAAGCGCGTCACGCGCGCCGGCGACGCCATCGACTACGCGACCGGCCCGGTGATCTGGGGCGACGTCGGCACCAACGGCCAGCACGCCTACTTCCAGCTGCTGCACCAGGGTACCGACATCACGCCGATGGACTTCATCGCCGCCCTGCGCCCGGCCCACGAATTCCATAACCACCACGCGGCCCTGCTGGCCAACTGCTTCGCCCAGTCGGAAGCCTTCATGAAGGGCAAGACGATCGACGAAGTGCGGCATGACCTGCAAGGCCTGGACGCCGCCGAGATCGAACGCCTGGCGCCGCATAAAACCTTCCCGGGCAACCGTCCGAGCAACACCATCCTGATGGAATACCTGACCCCGGCCACGCTGGGCGCCCTGATCGCGCTGTACGAGCACAAGGTATTTGTACAAGGTGCGCTGTGGGACGTGAACAGCTTCGACCAGTGGGGCGTCGAGCTGGGCAAGGTGCTGGCCAAGAAGATCGAAGCCGAACTGACGGGCGAGGCCCAGCCGGCCGGCCACGACAGCTCGACCAATGGCCTGATCGCGCGCGCCAAGGCCGCCGTATAAACCAGATACTGAAGCCATGAAGACCGAAAAAATCACGATCGTGCACGACACGCCGATGCTGGTCGGCGAATCCCCGGTATGGCATGCGGTGGAATCCGCGCTGTACTGGGTCGACATCGACGGCCGTATGGTGCACCGCCTGCACCCGGCCAGCGGCAAGCACTCGGCCTGGCAGATGCAGACCGAACCCTCGGCCATCGCGGTCGATGTCGACAACAACCTGGTGGTGGCCACCCGCGCCGGCTTCGTCTACCTGGACACGACCGGCGGCGAGATCGAAGACCTGGTGCCCGCGCCCTACGACACCAGCAAGGTGCGCTTCAATGACGGCCGCGTCGACCCGGCGGGCCGCTTCTGGGTCGGCACCATGTACGAGCCGCGCGACCAGGCGCTGGCCGAGATGTACGTGCTGGACAAGGGCGAATTGCGCCAGGCCTGGTCGGGCGGCATGACCAACTCCAACGGCCTGGCCTGGAGCCCGGACGGCAGTACCATGTTCCACGCCGACACCACCACCCACCGCGTCGACTGCTACGACTACGACGTCAACGAAGGCAGCGCGACCAACAAGCGCAACCTGGTCACCTTCGAGGCCGACAAGACCTCGGGCACCTACGGCGGCCGTCCCGACGGCGCGGCCATGGACAGCGAAGGCAATTACTGGGTCGCGATGTATGAAGGCGGCCGCCTGCTCAAGCTGTCGCCGACCGGCGAACTGCTGCAGCAGATCGACCTGCCGCTGCGCTGCCCGACGGCGGTGTGCTTCGGCGGACCGGACCTGCGCACGCTGTACGTGACCAGCGCCAGCAAGGGCAGATCGAACGACGAGCTGGCGCAGTATCCGCACAGCGGCAAGGTGCTGGCGTTCACAGTGGACGTGCCGGGGCTCGAGCAGCCGGAATACGTGGCCTGAGCAGGCGCCCGGACAGGTACCTCAGCCGCGCCCGCCATCGAGGTAGGGATAATCGAGGTAGCCCCGCCCGGTGCCGCCGAAATAGCTGGACGCGTCGCCGGCGTTCAGCGCCGCTCCAGACCGGAGCCGGCAAGGCAAGTCCGGATTGGCAATGAAGGGGCGCCCGAACCCGATCATATCGGCCCATCCGTGGGCAATGGCCTGGTTCGCCCGCGCCAGGTCGTAATGGCCGGCATAGATCAGGCCCCCCGAATACACCATCCTCAGCGCTTCCTTGAATGCCACCGGCATGACCGGCGCATCGTCCCAGTCGGCTTCGGCGATGTGCAGGTAGCCCACCCCGACCTCATCCAGCATGCGCGCAGCGGCCAGGTAAGTGGCTTGCGGTGTTTCGTCGACCGCGCCCTGGACCGTCGTCAGCGGCGACAAGCGCACCCCTGTGCGGTGCCCGCCGGCCACCGCCGCGACGGCGGACGCCACCTCGCCGAGAAAACGCAGGCGCCCGGCCAGCGAACCGCCATAGCGGTCGCTGCGCAGGTTGGCGCTGGAATCGATGAACTGGTTGATCAGGTAACCGTTCGCCGCATGCAGCTCCACCCCATCGAAGCCCGCCGCCATCGCGTTCGCCGCGGCCGCCGCGAATTCGGCGACGATGCCTTCTACCTCCAGGGTGGCAAGCGCGCGCGGCGGCGAGTGCTGCACCTTCCGCCCGGCCGCAGCGGCGGCACCCAGGCCATCCGGGTCGATGAACACCTGCACGCCCTCGGCGACGATGGCCGATGGCGCGACCGGCGCCATACCGCCAGGCTGCAGCGTCACGTGGGACAGCCGTCCGACATGCCACAGTTGCGCAAAGATGCGCCCGCCGGCCGCGTGCACGGCGGCGGTCACATCCTGCCAGCCTTTCACCTGCTCTGCCGTATGGATACCAGGGGTCCATGCGTACCCCTGGCCGGCGCGGCTGACCTGTGTCCCTTCGGTGACGATCAGGCCGGCCGAGGCGCGCTGGCGGTAATACTCGGCCATCATCGGCGTTGGCACTTGACCTGCCGCGGCGCGGGCACGCGTCATCGGCGGCATGACGACACGGTTCGGCAGCTGCAGGCCACCGAGCACGAACGGGTCGAACAGGCCGGCGCTCATCGTGCGTTCTCCAGCAGAGCGGCAATGTCGATGGCCTCGGCCATCGCGCGATAGCCGGCATCCCCCGGATGCAGGTGGTCCCCAGAATCGTAGGCGCCGCGCATGCGCCGCGGCCGTGCGGGATCGCGCAGGATGGCGTCGAAGTCGACCACGGCATCGAATACGCCCGCGCTGCGGATCCACCCGTTCAACTCTGTCCTCAGACGCTCCTTGGCGGGATTGTAGTGGCCGGCGTAGGGCGTGCCTTCGAGGGCGCCCTCGAAGGGCGGCAAGGTGCCCACGGTCACACGCACGCCCCTGAGGTGCGCCGCAGCCACCAGCTGGCGATAGGCGGCGGCAAGTTCGTCGAGCGTGACGGGCGCTTCCGCAGGCGCAAACGGACTGCCCGGCCACCCGATGTCATTAATGCCGAGCAGGACGATCACGTCCGATACGCCGGGTTGGGCCAGTACATCGTGCTCGAAGCGGGCCAGGGCATTCTGGCCCATGCCGTCGCGCAGCAGGCGCGCCCCCGAGATGCCTGCGTTCGCCACCGCAATGCCATGCGGGGCCAGTCGTTGCGCCAGGAAGTCCGGCCATCTGCGGTCCGTGTCCGGCGTCGAACCATTGCCATCGGTGATGGAATCCCCGAGTGTTACCACCGTGCGCCCCGCGACGGGCGCCTCGACCATGACGGCACTCAGGAACAGTCGTCCGGTGGCATGCCGTGAGCCGGCCGGCGTCGCCCCGGCCGGATTGCCTGCCGCGATGTCCAGCGTCTGCTGCGCGCCCCAATGGAAACTCGTGACCGGTGTGGGGCGCGGCAGGTAGCTCGTCACCGCCAGGCGTGCCAGCGGCGCGGCAGCGAGAGCAACCGGGTCGCTTGTGACGGTGGCGCCGGCAGGTATCGATACCGCGGCCCGTCCGGAAAAGGTAAGCGGACTCGACGTACCTTTCTTGTCCGCCAGGCCGACGCGGACTTCGCCGATCCATACAGGCTGGCGTCCGTAGCGGTTCGACAGCACCAGCCGCAGGCGCCGGCCGCCGACGCTGAGGCGCACTGTCTCGCGCACGGACTGGTTGTCGAGCCAGGCAGGAACATTCATCGGCAAGGGAAAATCGCTTTCCCAGCCTGCCTGGGACGCCGCGTACCAGGATGTGAGCCAATGCGCAGGCTCATTGGCACCGGCAAGGGCATCGCCGCCTGTTGCCAAGGCCAGGGTCAGGGTCAGGGTCAGGGCTGAAGCCGCACCAGAATGTATTGTCATCGTGTTCTCCTTGATTGAAGGGTGCAACGTTAGGCCATTCCGGATATTCCATGAAGACGTTAAAATAGAAGGTCACTCATGCCATTTGGGAATGACCAATCGATGGATACGATCCGTGCACTGCGTCTTTTCGTACGCATCTTCGAGCTGGGCAGCCTGACGGCGGCAGCGCGCGAGTTCGACATGACCCAGCCGACCGTCAGCAAACTGCTGGCGCAGCTCGAGCAGCAACTGGGCGTGCGGCTGTTCGAACGCAGCACGCGCGGGCTGTCGCCGACCGAACAGGGGCTGCACTTCCATACCGATGCGAAAGGGGTGCTGGAGCAGTTCGAAGCGGCCATCGGCCGTGTGCAGGGGCTGAACGGCGAAGCGGCCGGACAGCTGCGCATCAACGCCCCCGTCGCACTCGGCCAATACTGCATCAATGCGATGGTGCAGCGCTTCCTGGCGGACCATCCGCACATCGATATCGAACTGATCCTGAACGACCGCTTCGTCGATCTGGTCGAGGAAGGTGTCGATATCGCCTTCCGGCTTGGCGGCAATCTGCCACTCGACGCCGTGGGCCGGCACCTGGCCACCGTGCCGCGTTTCCTGGTGGCGGCACCGTCCTATTGCAAGCGGCGTGGCATGCCTGCCGTTCCCGACGACTTGTCGGCGCACGACTTCGTGCGCTTTGCCTGGACGCCAGGGAATACGATTGAACTCCTTCGTAGCGAAGAGCAGGTGCGGGTGCCGGTTCGGAGCCGCTTCCGCGCCAATAATGCTTTGGCGATACGCGAAGCGCTGGTGTCTGGCACCGGAATCGGCATGTGCCCGGCATGGCTGGTACGCGAACAGCTCGACAGCGGCGACCTTGTCCGGGTCTTGCCGGCATGGTCGGCACCGCCCCAGGACCTGGTCCTGCTGTACCCGTCACGGCGCTATCAACCCGCGCGAACGAGGATGTTCATCGATTTCGCCGCCGCGGAGTTCGCGCGCTTGCCGGGCTTCGCACGTCCGGCACGCCAACCGGCACCGCGCTTTCCTGCGACCACCAGTTGATGAATGTGGCACCATATTTCTCGACTCATACCATTCCGTAGTAAATTTTCTTGCGCAATCGATAATCGTGTAGTAAATTTACATTATCCGATTATCCCGAACTGCATCCACCATGGCTCTTTCCGACTTCGACCTCGTTTTCTTCGGCGGCAGCGGCGACCTCGCAATGCGCAAATTGCTGCCCGCAATGTACGCCCGCGACGTGGCCAACGACCTGCCCGCCAGCGCCCGCATCATCTGCGTCGGCCGCGAAGACATGTCCCAAGAAGCCTTCCTGCGCATGATCGAAACGAATTCGAAGCCGCACATCAAGGAGAGCGTGGACGAAGCCGCATGGCAGGCCTTCCTGCAGCGCATCACCTACGTCGAAGTCGACGCCGGCAACGTCAAGAGCTACAAAGGGCTGGTCGACGCGCTGCGCAAGGACGACGCGCTGACCCGCGTGTACTACCTGGCCACCCCGCCCCAGCTGTTCGCGCGCATCTGCGACAACCTGGCCAAGGTCGGCCTGGCCACGCCGAATTCGCGCGTGGTGCTGGAAAAGCCGCTGGGCCGCGACCTGGCCTCGGCCAAGCAGATCAACCTCGACGTCGGCAAGGTCTTCGCCGAATCGCAGATCTACCGGATCGACCACTACCTCGGCAAGGAAACCGTGCAGAACCTGCTGGCCCTGCGCTTCGGTAACGTCCTGTTCGAGCCGCTGTGGCGTCGCGAATGGATCTCGGACGTGCAGATCACCATCGCCGAAAAGATCGGCGTCGGCAACCGCCTCGGCTACTACGACAACTCGGGCGCCCTGCGCGACATGCTGCAGAACCACTTGCTGCAGCTGCTGTGCATCGTCGCCATGGAACCGCCGGCCTCGATCGCGCCGGACGCCGTGCGCGACGCCAAGCTGCAGGTGCTGCGCTCGCTGAAGCGTTTTACGCCGACCACGCTGTCGCAAAACATCATCCGCGGCCAGTACCGCGCCGGCTACGTCGACGGCCAGCCGGTGCCGGGCTACCGCGACGAACCGGACGCGCCGAAACACTCGCGCACCGAGACCTTCGTCGCCATGAAAGCCGAGATCGACACCTGGCGCTGGGCCGGCGTGCCCTTCTACCTGCGCACCGGCAAGCGCATGGCCGACCGCCTGGCCGAGATCGTGGTGCGCTTTAAACAGATCCCGCATTCGATCTTCAACCAGCCGACCTCCAGCTTCCAGCCGAACAGCCTGGTGATCCGCCTGCAGCCGGACGAAGGCTTGTCGCTGAACCTGATGGCCAAGACCCCGGGCGATTCGATGCGCCTGAAACAGGCCGAGCTCGAACTCGATTTCCGCGAACAATTCAAGGCGCCGCGCATGGAAGCCTACGAGCGGCTGCTGCTGGATGTTCTGCGCGGCCAGCTGACCCTGTTCATGCGCGGCGACGAGCTGGAAGCGGCCTGGGACTGGGTCGAACCGATCCT
>Ga0265797_10001764_pt1 | contig 37561 bp, 44 predicted proteins | sample P2T30metagenome_FD_192433 | JGI IMG/M metagenome (GOLD analysis project Ga0265797, IMG submission 192433) | Plant litter microbial communities from East Loma Ridge, Irvine, California - P2 T30 | ecosystem: Environmental > Terrestrial > Plant litter > Unclassified | place: USA: California...
TGGGTCGGGTGTATGGGTGTGCTGCTTCACTAACAGCTTACTCGACTCACACTCATCATGTTACCGCTGTACAATATCAAGCGTCAATCAAGAGCGACACTCGGTCATGTCCTCCCGAAAAGTCCTACTCGAATCATCATTCTTCTCGTAGCCCTCCTTTCTCTTGGGGCCTGCGTATCAGTAGCCAAAACATATAGTCTTCCAAGTTCAAGTACGCAGTTCAATTATGTCCTTTCCAAGACGCCAGATTGGGTAGCTGGGAAAGCGGATTGGATATGGCCAGGGCATCCTCACTTTGGAGAAGCCGAGAATATCGAAGCATTACGGTATGCTCCATGGCCTGGATCATTTGCGACTCCGAAATTAAGACGACCAAAACAAAATGGAGGAGAATTGATGACTTGGAATGGCAGTGGATTCAATAGGACGAATGTGGACGAGGTCGTACCGGCTTTAATGATGTTGCATATCTTTTCAATGCCAAATGAAGCTTCTCGTCGCCGTCGAGCTTTAATCAGATCGATTCACCCGATCAATTCGATTCCAGAGGGATATAGACATCTAGTGGAAATCAAATTTGTATTGGGTTATAATGAATTTAACGATGGCATGAGTGTGGAAGATCGGGAGAAGGTGGAGATGGAGGAAAGGGAGATGATGGTTGAGGAAAGGGAATTTGGGGATTTGATACGCTTGAAAGGATTGCATCATGGGGAGAATATGAATCAAGGCAAGACCATCGAGTGGATGAGATGGGTAGGAAGGGAAGGCGGGAGGGAAGCGCAGTGGGTCATGTACGTCTTTTCCTCTCGCTGTTTTAGAGGACTGCTAGGCTGACAAGGCAGGAAATGCGACGATGATGTGAGATACACTCAAACTGCGTGAATCAGAGACATGGACTAATGATCAGACTTTTCCAATCCTACCGAATCTTCTACCGATTTTGGCAACGCTCGACCCGAGTAAACCAACATACATAGGAACATCACTAGGACATCACAGCGGATACATGTATTACTTTGAAGGAATGATGTATGGATTCAATTGGGGAGTTGTGAGTCCTCAGTCCCTTTCTGGCCTTTGGCGCCCATTATCATAAACTCAGACTGACGGGATAGATAAAGACAATGGCGAAAGCAGAGCTTGGGAACGATGTCATTCATCGAAACTTTGATGAAGATGCCTATACAGGTCTACTCATGGTATATCCTCTCCATCTCAATACTGTGCTCTCACTGATAGGCAGTACAACCTCCCTTCCAAACCCGATCATCCGCTAGCTAAATCACCACAAACGAACCCTCATCCAATGGACCCAACTAATGGAACACCACTTATCCCAGCCACACCAGATCCACGTACGGGTCTAATAAGGGTGAACCTAGGTAATAGAATGGGTTCATTTGATAGATGGTGGATCGCAGGTCCTGGACGTGCTGTCGTATGGCATAATCTTAAATCTAACGAGGTCAGCCCTCTCTCAACCTCTACACCCCGCGGATCGACTGACAAGTAGTCATATCGTGAAGCCTACAATTACGCGCTCCGAGGATTCAAGCGAATAGGAAGGGAATTCATGTGGATCCCAACACGTAGATTCTGGCCATTGGCCACTGGAGAGAGTATCAGGCATAAGAAAACAGATCGTTGGGGTCTATTGAAATAAATCAAGTCGGGAATGTTCCGGAGAATGACGATTCGGTTCGGATCCGATCATTACTGGAATCTGGAATCAGCGAGTACGTACGACCACGACGACTACGACTATCGAATCATCCGTAACCTGGGTTACCCTTTTGCATGTCCCATAACCGCCAACTTCAATGACAACAGTATGAATGATACGCCCCACATAATGTCAATCAATGTCTACCAACAATATCAATCCAAAAAACACATGTATCGTAATAGCACATTCATAAATGTCCAAAAAGTAATGAGAAATAAGGAATATATATGTACAGCATCGTATCGTAAATAATTGTCCAAATAAGTTATATATATCGTATATCAAACCAGACCCCCAAGCATCAAGCTTGCTCGCCCTTACCCTACTTGGCCACTTCCTTCTCTTTCAATCCACTAGTACTTCTCGGAACCCCACTGGCTGATCGCTTCGACTTGAGACTTGTGCTCGAACCGACTTTTCGCACGACCTTCTTCGTCGTCCCATTAGGAAGTAAAGTCACAGAGGCAGATGCAGCTTCTTCTTCCCTTTTCTGAGCAGCCAATAATTCCGCCCACAGGGGGTTCGAGGGGATCTTGCCAATAAGGCCATTCAATGTTTCCAGCCTAATCATCAGCATCACTGGATCAAACACCTCGAAGGGACAACAACATACCAAAGAACCTTATCTTCATCTTTATCCGAACTGAATGTAATCCCATCACCTCCCTCAAACTCTAGCAAGAAACTCCTTTCTCGGATAGGTAAACCCTCGTCACTTCCTCTCTTTCTTCTTTGAGAGGTGGAAGCTTGTTTGCTATCGTTCAAATCAATGATAGAGACGGCTTTACGTAGATCAATCGATGTGACTTGTTTCTTGGTAACTTCATTGATTGCCACCAGAGATCCTCCGATCAATTTGAATAATCGCCTTTTCGGATGCTATTTATCAGCCATGCAATGGAAAGAAAAAGAAGTTGAACACACGGAACAATCGCCCCCGTCCTGAGTCAAGGTACCCTCGTGATACTCGTGCTCGTGCCATGCATGATGTCGCATACCCCTCAATGCCTCGTCGATACACTGAGGCATCTCATCAGGCTGTAATCCAGGTAGAGGCGGTAACCTAAAGATCTGCAAGGTGATTTTCCCAATCATTGGTCGTTGAGTTTCCTCGCCGACAACCTGGGCGGGTTGTTGAGACGATCCTCTTGCTCTCGCTTGGGACTGATCGGATTTGAACATTGCAAATATCGGGTATCGCATTTCCAGGACTTTGGCTTGACAGTTCTTTGCGATAGGCACGAAGGCGATGTGCGTCTTCCCGATGGTGGGGCTCTTGTCGTCAATGAGGTACTTTGCGATTGTTTCCTTCGGTGGTGCAGAGGCAGGAAGGGGAGTAGCAGCTCGACTGTTGGTAGATCCGGATAAGAAACCGCCGTTCTGAGCAACAATCTCGGATTTAGGCCGAGGTTTTCGTGGGGACCCAAACAATGCTCGAATACCTCGATGAGGAGAAGAAGGTGTTTCGCGACCAGACAGGGGAAGAAGTGAAGTCGGACGAGTAGCGGCAGGAGCGCTAGTCTTGTCGTGTAGAGCCTTGATGATATGTGGGTCTTTTCGTATATCGAGGGAAAGAGAGAACTCAAAGTTTGCACTTTCCACCCTGCTTGTCAGCTGACATCCCTCGAGTGCAGAATGGACATACAAGGAGAACTCCTGGTTGACCCTCGCACCATCCTTGAGAACAGTATACGGTGTCCGGATGTAGTCAATCCCATTATCAAGCGTGACGCAGAAGAAGGTATCCTGCTCGGGGAGCGGCACACTCAAGCTCTCGATTCCAAGTACTGAATATCAGCTTGTTCAGTGACAGGTCAAATTCAGCTTACCTTTAACGAAAACAGTACCAGAGGCTTTACCAGCACTAGCCTCTTTGGAGCGTAAACGCCTCAACTCTGCTGCGTGCTCATTCTACTTTATCAGTATCGCTACGTGAAGATCAAGGGTGACGAACCATATCAGAAGGACGCCTGAGTTGTCTCCAGGCTCTACTGGCTCCGGCATCGATATCACCAGCTCGACCATGACTCAGACCATCGTACTTTGAAGCCACTTTCTTCTCTTTAACCTTGTATCGGCGCTGCCATTAGCTCCGCCTTATCGCGTACAAGTACACTTACCTCGGACCCAATCCTATCGGTCTCATCTTTGAAAGCATCCAACATCGACTCGGCATCATTGAACCCAAGCGTCAAGCGAGGCTGAGCAGAATGTCGGATGACTTTTAAGGGAGTACTTTCCTCGGCAACATCACCAGTACTCATACTCCTTCGACTCTTTCTCCTGGGTTTACCCTCTTTGTCCTTCTTTTCCTTTTTCCCACTTACAGCCCTCTCCTTACCCTTGCCCTCTTTACCACTGACAGCCCTTTGCTTTTCTTTCCCACCAACGGCCTTCTCCTCCTTGCCCGTGGCGATAACAATCACCTTGGAGCTCGAAGCAGAAGGAGACGGCGAAGCAGAAGCAGTCGCTCTCGCCGGCGAGATGGGAGCGGATAGATGATCAGGCGCAGGAGGGATCAAGGTCGAATCTTTCGGTTTCTGAAGAATCGAGATCGGTTTAGCAAATACTGCTCTGACTCGGTCTGGGGAAGTCGATAATGCAACACTGTTCATTCCGTCCATTAACCTGTCCAGAGCGGACTTAGGTTCCTTGATAAACCCGTCATCTTTTACGTTGGATTGAATGACTTCTTCGGCAGATTGAGTCTTTGATCGAGTCATCATGACTGGTCTAGCTGGTTGAGAAGCTCGTCGGTGGGCCGGAGCATCAGTCGTATGGGCTTTAGCCATCGGAACGCCATTCCCGAGGTTTGGCGTAATAGGTGGTGGAGGAGGCAGATCCTTGTCTTTACCAATTCCAGTACCGATAGCAACAGATGTAGGACGTCGTTTGGGAATTTCCGCATCGAGGATATGACCGGAAGCGCTGGAATCATGTCGGGAGAGGGTTCCGTCAATCTTTCGCTGTTGGATAGTCTCTCGAATCATCTCACGCGAAATCCGTTGTCGGACTCGAGTATTCGTAGATCCAGATGCTTGTGGTGGAGACGACGGACCAAGATCACTACCAGCGGACTTGAACGGGACCTTTGCCGCAGGCGAAGAAGACGAAACAGGTCTCTTCTTAGTTTCGATAAAGCTAGGTCGAGTGACGGTCACGGCAGGCGGCGAGACCTTGACCGGTGTAGCAACTTTCTCGGCCTCCTTGGCCATTTCCTTGACATCCCCTCCGAGGTCGAGAGCACCAAATTTGAACTCGAAACTTGGGATTCGATGCGGCGAATCCTCTCGCTGTTCTCGTGCGATTCGGGGTGGAGGTGTGAGAGGTCGTAGCTCCTTGACTTCAGGCTCCGCAACTTCGTCTTCGAGTGCAACCGGAGCGGAAGGAGGCATTGTAGCAGGAGCGGAAGCATCGAAAGGCGACATCAAACCGATAGAGGGTAGGCTGAAGTCCTTCGAGAAGTCAAAGCCGTCAGGCTGCTCATCAGCTCAATTTGCAATCAACGAAATCATGACCTACCTTTTTCTCGGCTTCAGAGCTCTCGGAAGAAGAGATTGGACTGGGGATCCTGACAGCCTCAACCTTGGGCGGTTTAGGTAACCGCCGTCCATTGGCCGCCTCCTCCCTTTCCTCCTTCTCAACAGCCTTCTGAAGCGGTGCAAGTCGAGTAGGCACTTGAACAGGTCCCTCATCATCACTCATCTCCATCTCGAAACTGGCATCGAAAAGCATTTCCGAGTCCACGCTTTCTTCATCCGCCGAGGGTGTAGCCGATGGCTGAACAGGCGCAGGTACGCTAAATGTTTGACTGAGGCCTGGTGATCGTGGCATCCCAATACCGAGGGACTGAGTAGCCAACATTCGAGCAGCTTGCATTCGCTCGATATGACTAGTTCGACCTAGCGGGATTCCTCCTTCTGATCGGTCAGAGCCGGGGGTGAGAACGTTGGTGGCGGTCTGAATTGTTAGGAATGGATCGGGAATAGGACCAGACTGATGAGCGAGGTGATCAATGGGCCGGCTGGCCGGAAGAGACAGTTGGGAAGCGTTTGCATTAAGCAGCATTTGATGATCTCCTCCGTGTGGCATAGCGGGTTGCTGAATAGGTGTGCCGAGAGCAGCGAGCGAGTGAGCGGCGGCATTTCGTTCGGCATGATGACTTCGACCATAAGGAATGCCAGCTGCGTCGACTTCGCTTTCTTGGGTTTCGACCCCAGCAAGTAGAGGGGTAGCATGAACAGAATCGCCCATAGATGGAGTCGAAAGGAATGGAGCGGGTTCGTCACCTGACAAGTGGAATTGGGAGTAATCTTCAAAAGCCGGAGTAGATAATTCTGGCGGAGAAAACAGTCCTTCGGATATAAGTGTATCCATGAATTCAGCAGTTGCTGATTCATCTCCTACACCTCCATGTCCATCTTCGCTAGCTTCTTGACTTGCAACATCGGGATTGGTGACTCGATATTGCCTTCCGAAAGCTTTGTCGAGTGTTTCCGGCTCGTGAAGTATATCCTCGAGTGAGTTCTCCCTTGCATCCTCGTCTGCCCATTCTCCTTCATCTTCTCCTTCAGACTGGGTGCCTTCGAAACTGATGTCAGGAGTTGCAGTTTCTCCAGCAGCCGCTTCGAATTCCTTTACTTCAGGCACAGCGTGGAAAGTGACAGTCTTTGATTTCGTGGGCGAGTCAAAAGTGGAGTCACTGTAATCTCGAGGTCCCTTCAATCGTCTGGAAGGGGTCATGGACGATTTGATCGGCGTAGGCGAAGGCGAGGCATCAGAATACGATCCTACAGCGAGTGTTTGTGCTTGGCCGAGAGGTGAGGGGACGATTCCACTAGCCAATGTAGACTGAGCTACACTGCGAGGAGGCGATGGCGTTGGAGAGGTATTGCGTGTTCGGAAATGTGAGGGAGAGACTCGCCTCTTGGAGGCGGATGGTGAAGGGGAGGAAAAGATATCATCCTTTTCAACCGGAATTGAACGCGGGCTAGGATGGGTGGGACTTTCATTTGCCCTACTGGATGGCGAACTCGATAGACCACCAGATGGAACTCTTCGGAATGGCGATTTACTGACGTACTCGTTACGAGCTAGACCTTTAAGGCCCATGCTTTGTCGAGGGACTCGCTTGCCAGATCGTATGTCTGGGCTTTCATTCTCCTTGCTCCCCGAGACTATCCTTTCTCCAGAGACCCTTCTTTCCGAGCTGGACGGTGCGACTCTTGTTGTCCGGTCGGCAGATACCCTCCTTGTGCCAGTAGAGGATCTTCCACCACTGGCGGATCGAGATGTCGAACGAGCTTTCGCACTTGCCGAGATTCCGAGTCCAATGCTAGCTTTGGGAGTAGATGCCTCTCCAGAAGCGGAGGCCGGTGTTTCTCCCATCCCTCGCCTCCCGGCTCTCTCATGAATCACTCTTTCCTCTGCCGAGTTCAACGTAGGTGTTCCAGTAGATTGCTTAAAGATCGAATTGGAAACAAGCGAGTTCTTGGTGACATGCTTGAAACTTGAGCTGGTCCTTCGTGGCGATGCATCTAAACCTGGTGATTCTCCTTCCGACATTCCTGGAGACTTGAGAGGAGATCCGTCTCGTTTCGCGATTTTCAGAGGGGACCATCCGTGCGCTGATGAGTTTATGATGGAATTACGAGCTGCATTGGCGGGATTATGAGGGGATGATAGGAAGTTGAGCCGGGTTTGTGCGGAGGGCGTCGTGTTGGACATTGTACCTAGGAATCAGTTGTATTCGCTGAGCATCAGTGAAGATGACACACATGTACTGCGCAGTAAATTAGGTCGACATGAACAGGTTGTTGATGATGACGACTCGTGTTGTTTATCGGGCGAGCGAGGTCCGTGCGGTGTTTGGGCGAAGTCGGGATTGGCGTGTGTCGATGCGTATGTCGTTGTCGTTGTCGATGTCGATGCCGCCTGGCTGTAGTGTAGTATATGGGCAAGTATCGAGTATATCAAGAGTGAATGATGATGAAATGAGATCTAAAACGATATGTCTCGAATGTTTACCTCTAGGGTTGAATGAGGGTTCAAGAGGGTTGAATGAAAATCACTCGCGTGTATATATTCAGGGTCTCAAAGGAGGGTTGGGCAGTTTACCCTGAATATCAATGATGAATGTGGCATTCAGGTACGCAGTACTCTCGAAGTGGAGGTTGACCGATATGAGCTTCTGCTCGTGGTGACTAACTAACGACTCGAACGCTGTGATATATACTTCACTACTGACTCTTGTAGATAGACTTCAAGCACAATGGTGAAGCTAGACTACACGGTACTGAACGCCTTTACCACATCGCCCGACCACGGTAATCCAGCAGCGGTAATCATCCTCCCAGCACCATCTCAGATCAACGATGACATCTTTTCCAATTTCCCCCCGACCCCCGCATTACAGAAGGTAGCAACCCACCTGAATCACCCCATGACTGCTTTCCTTCTTCCGATATCAGAGGGGAAATATGCATTGAGGTGGATCGATCCAGGGACAGAAGTCCAGTTATGTGGACATGCAACCGTTGCTCTATCGGAGTATCTGTTCTCTTTACCCAATGCTCCGGGGCGGCTAGAATTGGAAACTGTCAAACATGGTCTAGTGGTATCGGAACGGCTTCAGAACCCATTGAAAGAAGGAGATATGAGAGTAGCTCTGGATTTCCCCGAAATTCTAGGATTCCGAGATATCGAGAAATCAAGCGAGGACTGGTCTCAAACTGAGAGAGGTTTGAAGGAGATTATGGGAGACACAGCTCCGATCGCTCAATTGCGAAGGAACGACCATTACCTTGTCGTCGAGCTTGAAGCTGGCTTTGACATGTCAGCGAAGGGAACCCCGCTCAACATGGAGAAATTGGTCAGTCCAGTCCATCTCCAGGTAGAAGCATCAGCGTCTGACTCTGCAGAGTAACTTTGAGGGATACACAGTACTCCTTACTCAACCTACTTCCACTGCAAGCTCCAGGGAAGGTCCACATATTCACACACGAGTCTTACATGCGCTAGCGGGCAAGAAGACGGAAGATGCTGCTGTAAGCTCTATTGTTCCTTCCACGTCGAGGAGAAGCTGACTTTGAAGACCGGTTCGGCTCACTGCGCCCTCATCCCACATTACCTTACGTCTCCAGCTCATTCGTCTACATTCAACCAGAACGTGTATGATCTACAAGCTCTAGGTGTGAAGCAGCAATCGGCAGAAACGGGCGAAATGATCGTTCAATGGTTAAAAGATAGGAAGAAAGTGAGGATATTTGGAAATGCAGTTAAAGTAGGTCAAGGAGAAGTCGAGCTGGATCTAGAGTAGATACGGCAGTTGATGCATCTACTTACAATCACGCTCGTTGTAATGCAGTATTCACCACGATCCCAGAGCTTCTTATCTTTTACTTTTATCTCACTCTTCTTGACCCGTTCAACAGATCTATTGCTCTATTCTCTAGCCTTTGCCTGTGCACGCTCTACCAACCCTTTAACCCCTTCCTCAGCAACATCACTGACGACCTCAATCACCCCAAACTCTACTCCACCCTCTATCAGTAGATCCACAACTACCTCTCTATAGCAGTCCTGCCTGATCACTCCACCACCCAATACTAAAGCAGCTTTCGAAACATCTTTCCCTGTTCTCTCCATCTGTCTGACTAGGGAGATGATAGAGTCCACAAGGAGTCCGGCGGCAGTATGAACTGCTCGGACCGAGAGTGGGTCGGGAGGTTCCTGAGAGAAAGTACGCAGGATAGGTAGTGATAGACTTGAGATCCGAAGTTTTCGCTCATTTGTCGAATCCGAAGGTGAAAGATTTGGGTCCAGGTCGTACTGATGTTCAGCTTAGACTCAACTCACGGAGACATTCAGCTCACCACTTTAGCCAGGACCTCGCCGGTATTCTTTACACCGAAATGCTCCTTGATCTCATCCGCAAGCCCACCCCGAACCTCCTCTCCAGCATCGAAATCATCGAAAGCGAACCGGATCGCACATCGACCCAGATCAAACGCTATCATTAGCTTGATTCTACCCACTCAGGTAAGCAAAGCTTACCCGATCCATCATCTCCTAGAAGATAACCCGTTCCACCCCGACGACCGATCTGGCTGACTTGTCCCTTCTCGTCGACTTCTAGGCAGATCACTACTGATCCCGTACCCGCGATTACAGCTACTCCCCATGGGCAGTGATGTGTCAAAAGAGCCCCTCCGAGAAGATGGGCATCATTGTGGACTGCTACTTTCGTACCGCTACTTTGTAAGCTGCGTCTGTTTGAGGAGAGGTGGGCAAACAAAAAAGGTCGAAGGAGAGCCGACATGCGGTCCTGGTCAAATTGAGTATCACAGCCAGAGATCTGACATCAGCTATGAGATTGGTAAACAGCGAGGAGGCTTACCCCAACCCAGACGTCTGCGAACTTGATGGGCGATTTCAATTTTCCTTCAGCTGTTGGTGTACTCGTAGGTGTTGGGCGATACTGGTCTGGCAGAGCTGCGATCGCTTGTAGTGTGGTATCGGCGATACTATACATCAGCTTGAACGAATATCTAGAGGAAGAAGCTTGCATTTCGAAAGATAGCTGAAGTCCAACCTGGTCGTTAGTGAGCTAGCAATCCGACATAGAAAACACTCACCTCTGCCATATTACCTGTTCCGCCAATTGCCTGAGATACCGTCCCCTCTCTATCAGAGATAGCTACATCCGTTTTCGTGCCACCGCACTACTCGTCAGCTTGCTCTGCTGTCTCGTCATGCAGCTTACGTCAATACAGATGTAAAGAGGATTCTCATCGACCTCTCCATCAGAATTTTCTGCGCCTACGCCATTCGTACCGGAAGAGCTGATCTTCTTGAAAGCTACAGTACAGACTGTTGTACCAGTCTGTCCTCCATACACGAAGGATTTATGCGGTACACTTGAGCTGTTTATTTAGCTTAGCTCAAGCAAGACATGGTGGACTTACTGGAACTCTAGACCTAGCTCATCTTTCGCCCACCTAGCCTTGATCTCCTCCTCTGTGAAATTACAACTCGTAATCAGAAAATATCCCCCGTCTTTGACTAATTTGGCGATCCGTTCAGGATAAATTTGACTTGGTAATTTCCCATCGACCATTTCTTCCGATAAACAAAGAGCATCGAAAGTCCCTTTATCCAATACCAAATCCCATTCTTCCCCTTCGAAATCGTGTCTCAATAAATCAACCTCTCTCCAATCCGTTGTAACATCATTAACGGTCTCTTCATCGTTGTCGTAATCCCCCTCAGCCAAAGCTTGGCGTTGTGATTCCTCAACCTCTTTTGCTAGCGTGATGGAACCAGCTGAATAATCGGTTCCGGTAAGGTGATATCGCTGTTCGTCTGTCGAAGAGGGAGAAGTGAGGAAGGACAAGAGGAGTGTACCGTTTCCAGTCCCGCATTCCATTATGCGAGTCCGTTCCGAGTTGGGAGAGGTGGGAGGCAGGTTTTGGTGTGCCCATATCCGCATCTTCTTCATTGCCTGTTCTCCAAACCTGGAATCAGCCATGGTCCATGCCAAGTCCCGCGAGACTAGGCAGACGTACCAGATCTCGCCCTCGTCGCCCGTATCCCGAAAGACCCCAATTTCCCGGCTGACAGTCAGCACAGCTATTCTCACGCTAGGAGAGCGTGACCATGAGCTTAGCAGAAGACTCACTCATATACATCGTCCCAATGACTCTTGGTGCCCAACCTTGAGGGCGGCAGCTCCTCTCCCTCGGACATCTGAGCTAAACGGATACCGATAAAGTCGAGCGCAGGAAGAGAAAGTCGATCTTTGTTTCCCGATAAAGCAGAAATCAGGCTGACTTGATGTCGCCAAGCAGAGTGTGATTGTTGCAGGCAGCCAGGACAGCTCGATGTTGTGGACTTGAGTAGGTACGTGGAGGAAGAGAAGATAAGGTGGGATGATAGTGGATCTAGTCAGGTGTAGTTGACCCGCCGAATTAGCCGAGAGAACAGGACGCCGGAGTCTCCGCATACAGCCGCTGGTACATTAAAGAGGGGGCTGGGATAAAGACAAGGTAGGCTCGAGCGCGTCACGAGGTTGTCAATCAATGACCATTGCCGTTCTTTCTGATATAGTATACATATATACAGTATGAACAACCCACTCCTTGCTATACAGGTAGGCTGAGTCTGCAGTTGGTCTTGTAGATAGAGCTGACAGTCAGAGCCAATACTGGGCAGTCAGAGATTACCTTTCGCCCGTAGGTCTCGTCTCCCCCACCCGCCACCAGAGTTGCATTGATATTCAGGTATTGAGGGAAAGTAAATTCAAAGAGCATGGTCGTATTACTCCTGGTAAGCTAGCGTGTTCCGGGCCGCAAGCTGATAGTCAGAGGAATTCGTGGCCGCTGGCGATTTCTTAGCATTCAAATTCCCCGTCTGGCAGTGGTATGTTAGATTACATCTTAGCGACAAAGCTGAAGTTAAGGGAGAAAGGAGACTCATCGAGAGCTAGAGAATTTCTACCGGTCGACAAACAATATCTGATCACTCGTAATGGTGAGCTTAGCGAATCATCTGAGCGTGAGAAGTCGGGCTCACATTCAGTCCCATGCCTCAGACGAGCTACTGCCATCAACTACACCGACGCGGATGAGGATGCGGAAAAGCTTTTGAGCTTCCTTGATGAGGTCAGCTATATTGTCTGCAAGGAGGACGAGCTGACATACCAGGCGGAAGAAGCCCCCGGACCTGATACCAAAGGAGATGAGGATTGGGTAGCTACACATATTGGACGAGGTTCGTCCCGGACCACCTTGGAGTGAGGATTTCTTGCTGATGACAGCTCCCGCACCCGACAACCAGACTATGACAGATATTCCAGATATCTCCGACTCGCCCCCACTCGCCCCCAAAACTGACCCATCGGAGGCAATGGGCAAACTGAATATCGACGATAAAGGCGATACCATCAATGAAGAGGAGATTCCTGATATGGATGATATCCCCGATATGGATGAGGCTGCGGGGCTGGAAGAGGAAGGAGATGATGCGGCCGTCAGGATCGTCCATCCTTCCGAGTACGTCCAGCTCGTCATCGTTGGGAGGTGGACTGACATTCAGGGCGGATGTGAATTCGAGTGTCGGGCAGAACCTACTTCAGGTCAGGACATATGATTGTCTAATCAGTTACGACAAGCACTATCAGACCCCCCGATTTTGGCTCTTTGGTTACGACGAAGTGGGTTATCCTCCAAATCATGGTAAATTTAAGCTAACTGTATAGAACAAAACCCCTCTAACCCCTATCCAGGTCTTCCAAGATGTGCCCTCCGACTATGCTTTTAAAACAATGACGATGGAAGCATTCCCTCATTCAGGTGCTCAGCTCGCCTCAGTTCATCCATGCAAACACGCAAGTGTCATGAAGAAATTTATAGATAGGATGGAAGCTGCCCAATCTCCAGGAGAATCTTCGCCTTCTAATTCTGGTCCGTCGGCGGAGAAGAGTAAGAAGAAGTGGGGATTAGGAGGAATGGTCAGGAGAGTTACGGGTGGACCTGGTGAGAAGGAAAAAGAGAAGGAGAAAGAAGTGAAGAAGGAGAGTAGTGATGGTAGTGCAGAGGAGGCTGCGGGTTTACAGGTCGATTTCTACCTCGTCATTGTAAGCTAATTGTCGCTCTTGTGCGGACCTCTAGCTAATTGTCAGTTCCTCAAGTTTATCGCTAGTATCGTACCAACCATCGAGGTGAGTTGGCATGTGCCAAGTTGTTTCGTTTGGCGGCAACTGACGTCCAGGTCGATAGTACCACCGCCACCATGCTGTAAATGGAAGAGACGTCGTAAAGAGCTACTATAGAATCCATAATGACATATCACGCCAATCTTTGTTATACACTTGTACATGCAGCTATACAGCTGAGTGGTTGATCAGTCTCGTTCTTCACAGTCTGACCTTCTTTGTTGGTTTCTCCATCGCGACATCAAGGTCAACGCCATAAGCATTGACGCGGGGGCATTGCTATATACATGCATGGTCATCAAAACGTGAAAGCGTGATTGGGCGTAAAGTGGGATCAGGAAAGATGTCTACTGGCTATTGAGTGTTGTGCTTCCTAGGAGATACGGTGGGGGCAGACAAGAAGGGGTCTAGTCCCAGGCATGGTGGTCTGGATCGATGTAATCGAAACGGCAATCCTCACTGTAGCGTCAGCTTGCACACAGTGATAGACGAGAGAGCTTGCAAGATACAGTCTCGACCCCTTGGGCATTTATGTCTGTTGCATCAGTATCCTTCCTTGAGGTACCATGAGTATTTGGGACAAGGGATAACGAGGGGAAATGGAAGAGGAAAGAACAATGACATACCCATAAGTACATGTCTCATCATCGTAATGACATTTCTTGTTTCTTGCAAAAGGGCATGGTATCTGTTTCGCAAGTAGCGAGAGTTCATGGCATTGATCATCGTCTCGTTCGTATTCGTGTCCGTAATGGCAATCGTTATTCTGGCATCCAGAGGGGCCTAATGTAAGTTCTGTTTTTTATGATCCTATCAATGAAGAGGTAGTCGTGTGATCATGGTATGATGCGCAGGGGATGAGGAAAGAAGAGGAATTAGACTGGGACTCAGACTCAGACTCACTGAGGTAGTAAGTATGACAAGGTCTAGGTTTCATATCCCTAACCCCATTATCTCTCTTCCTACTTCCCCTTTTACCCCTCCTCTCCTTCCTTCCGTCGTTACCAGTGGCAGTGCTAGTACCGGCCAAAACTCTCCTCCCTCCACCTCCCCTCTCTCTTCCTTCTCGTCCATCCCTTCGATTGGAGCCGTCTCGATCACTACTAGATTTCTTATTTTGTCTCTTCCTCGCTTCAGTCCAATCGTTTGCGATACCATCTCCATTCTTTGATACTTCTTCCCAATCTAGTGTCGTTTCCAAGTCGGCTTCGGCGTCGGCCTCGGAGCTAGAGGAAGTTGACGTTGAGCCGTATTGTTTGTGAGTGATGGTTGGGGGTGGTTTGGCTACGATGGTTGAGAATGAAATTGGAGGTACCGGGATTGGATCTGAGCGAAAGATATGAGGGAGAGAGAGATTTTTGTGCGTTGTATCTGTAGATATCTTGCCCAAGAAGGCTAACTTGCTTGTCCTGGAACAATCAGTAAGTCTCTATGGCGGGAGGGCAGAAAGACTTACGCGTCATCAGGAATTCGAACATGGCCGTCACTCGCTAGGATGATTTGAGAACATGAGGATTGTGCGATATAGTGTTCGAGGTAAGCTATATTATCAGCTGAGTCTGGATAGTATCTGAGTCGCGTAGGGTAGCTCACCCTGGCACTTGGATCGACAAGCACCCTTGACGCTGCCTACGTCCACGACTGAATATCAGATCTATGCTTTCCCGGCCAGTGTGATGTGGACTCACCACTGACGAGTCCACTGGAGGCTGAAAACCCCTGCCAGAACCCTTCATACACGGACAAAGAAGCCACTAAACCAGCCTGAGATCAGCTCAGTCCACTATCGGAGGTCGACTACGACTGCTTACTTTGATAAGTCTATCTCCTAAGGAAGCCTTGTCCAGAAAGACGTGAATGACAATGGGGATCTGGGTGGTGAGGGTCGAGAACTCTCCCTTAGTACTCCTGATTGCATCTACGAGAGCCTGTGCGGCTGCTTGACCCCCTTCATGGTCTGCTCTGAGAAAAGTTGCTTGGAACTGTCATCAGCCAGGGATTTGATGAGTAGCTCACAATCTGTGAATCTCCGTCTATGATCATGGCAATATATGTTGGCCCTTCTTGGATCTATCGGTCAGCGTCAATTCACATCAGAATATCAGCACTCACGGGTACCTTTGATGCCAAAGAGATCTTGGCTTTAAGCGACAAAACCTCCATACTGGCAGCTTCGGAACTTGCTTTCCAAAGCACCAAATCCTCTTTTAATCTCTCCAACTCGTCCAACTGACCCACAAGCGGTCCAATCAATGCCTGCAGACTCGATAGATGTTGACTAGCCTGAGCAACTACTTCTCTACCCCTCTCACTCCTAGGTGGGGACGGCGATGACAAAGTGGAATGCGCCGGGAGCAAGAGTGACTGAGGAGCGGGAGGGGTAATGATTGGTGTGAATGCTGGGAAAGTGGGTAAAGCAGTTTTAGGTGGTTCTTGAGGTGTATCATATAACATTTGACTTTTTCGAGGTGATTGTGGTCTTGATGCGAAATGATTCGCTGAAGCTCGATCCCATCCGTCATCTTGTCCATTTACGTCGGTAGTGGGCTTATTGGACCATCTTGAGAATGGGTCAAATGGACCTCGAGTGAAAATATCGTTATCCCTCTCTCTACCTTTTTGGGAGCGGGTCTGAGTTACGGAGATATCATCTCGAGCTCGTATCGAGAGACCACTCCGGTCGGGAGTATGAGGTCTGAGTGCTTGGGGCTGAATTTGGATTCGCTCGCCTATGACACCATGGGGTGAGATCATAGGGGTCGTGTGGTTCGAATGCAACATGATTGGATCGTGATGTACTGAGAGATTAGCTGCGAGAAACATGTTGGTTGACTTTTGATATCTGTTTGTTTGACAGATTGTGTTGAGAAATCAGTATGGTGTGATGTGGGCACGAAATGTACCTACTCACTCAATCCTATATAAGCAAGCTATCCCGCTGATCCCTCCAGTCTATCGAATCCTATCCTTTCATCAGACCTCCTGCAAGTCCGTTCTTTATGATCCTGAGAGTCTAAGGTGCAAGGTCGCTCAAGATGGAGTACGATATGAATGGAAGATTGGGTACTAAGTAGACCTGAAACACCTTATTGCCTTGTACTGTACACATACACTCAAATTTCAATTAAAGGATCGTCGGTCTGCCTCCACTTTGTTACCTTTGTGGGGCACCACCCCATTCCCCTTCTCCCCTTGGCGCGAGTAATACGAATACTCGATAACTGATGGCGTGACCGGAGCAATGGTGGGTGGGTGATGAGCACGTCTTGAGTGATCACAACGGGTAAGTTATATAACAAACCACTGGAGATCTCCTTCTTCTATACTACTCTCTATACCCTACTACATTCAATCAATCAAAAACAAATCAAAATGTCTCTTCGATTAGGTGACACCGCTCCAGACTTTGAGGTATGTCAACGTCCCGGCGATCGAGTGGATATCTAAGTCTCAACACATGCTGACGAAGTTTAGGCTGATACTACCATCGGTAAGATCAGGGTGAGTGGTACCAGTGATCAGAACTGACGAGCGGCTGACAATGCGATAGTTCCACGAATTCATCGGAGACTCTTGGACCATCATCTTCTCCCACCCCGATGATTACGTTAGTCCCCTTTTGAGCTCTGGACGATGTCTAGTGTACTGTACTGATGGCAGACACCCGTGTGTACTACCGAGCTATCTGCCGTCTCGCTCTCCTACGCCGACTTTCAGTCCCGAGGTGTCAAGGTAGGTCCCTCATCTCCGGTTAAGCACGAAGAAAGCTAATATGAAGCTAATCGGTTTATCCGCAAACAACGTTGACTCTCACCACGGATGGGTCAAGGATGTAGATGCCCTCGGAGGTGGTCATCTCGAATTTCCAATCATTGGAGATGAGGACAGGCACGTATCTGAGCTATACGGTATGCTCGATCACCAGGATAAGTCCAATGTCGACAAGAAGGGTCTCCCTTTCACTGTCAGGACCGTTTTCATCAGTACGTTATGTTCCTCCGGCAAGGCTATGCCCGATTGAGCGGTCCAAAAGCAAGAGTGAACTTGACACTGATGCAACAGTCGACCCAGCAAAGAAGATCCGATTGACCCTTGCCTACCCAGCTTCTACTGGCCGGTAAGTCCTTTTCATTTCGCCTGCCCCGTTGTATCTTGCTGATGACCCAGAAACTTCCCTGAGCTATTACGAGTTATCGACAGTTTGCAGCTCGGTGACAAGTACAAGGTAAGTCCAGGCTTCTTCACAATTCATTCAAGAAGGAGAAGAAGCTAAACATGAATAGATCACCACCCCCGCAAACTGGAACAAGGGGTATGTCTTCTATTCCACCACATCAATAAATCAAGCTGATGATATCTCAGAGACGACGTTATTGTCCACCCCTCTGTTCAGGGTGAAAAGGTCAAAGAACTCTTCGGAGACGATGTCAAGACTGTTTACGTGAGTTTCCGTTCGAAGAGTCAGATCTTCGGGATTGGACTGATGGGTTAGCCTTACTTGCGATTCACCTCTGACCCTTCCAAGAAGGAGAAGGCTTAATTAGGTCTTTTGTGATTGTTGAGTAAATTAGAAATGGGATGTAGGTTGTTGCGATGCAAACGTCGTTCAAAGAGTCAGATGCGTCGGCACTGGTCACTTGAGTTGCGGGTCTCTGAGCATCATAACTTTCATGCGCAACTATTAAGTATCGACAAGTGCTTCAAAAGTCAAAGTTGATCAGTGTGGATGAGTGAGAGCGTTGTGATCACATCATTTGCGATGGGATAATGTACTTCCTGATGGCCAAATAGGCTGGGACCGGGATTCGGGTCGAGATGTAGCTCTCAGGACGGTCCCGGCTTCGCAAGTCTATGCTATCTGGACGACGAGGTGGTGTAGGGCTGCAAGAAGATAGGCGAGACAGTCAATCCCGCAAATGGAGCGCTAGCTTCCCTCAAGTCGACAACGCTGCGCCACTATAGTACGAATCCTGCATACACAAACAAGAGGAGAAATGATAAAACGCCCCACATCCCTGGGCCACACCTTCTTTTACACCTTCCACCCAACACTCACTGCAACCTAAGGGTGCCTCTCGTACTTTCCAACAACAATAGCGTGGTCCCTCTCGTAAGGTTCCAATGTCAATTGCTCTGTACTGTCAGTTGTTGCTATAATTTGTAAAGGAGATCACGAACCCTTTGGCTTGATACCCTCTTTTCTCATGATGTTGACTTCACTGGCAAAGACCTGTGCGGCGGGTGCGGTAGAGTCGATACAGTTTGCCTTGATGGAAATGACGATAGCACCACCGTTCTTGAGGAAGTGGTGAGCGTTGAGGGCAATGATACGTGCTTGATCGGGTTGAGCGACATCTGCGAAAATGACATCGACCATCTGAACGAGCATTCGGTATTTCTGGGGGTGACGAGCATCTTCGACAATGGGGATGGTGTTGGTACGTAGTTTAGCCATACCGATGAGATCTCGTCCGGAACGGTGAGAGAACTCGACGGCGTAGACTACTCCTTCGGGACCGACGATATCGGATACGTGACTGACCGAGGATCCAGATGCGGCACCAAGGTAGAGAACCTTGCTTCCGGGACGGATCTAGTTATCAGCGAAATTTTTCGTAGTAAAACAATAAAAGTGACATACGTGAATGTCATCGAGACCACCGAGAATACCAGCAGCAAGCTTACTCCTGAAAGGATTCCATACTCGGTACTCGACCTTCTCCTCTTCTCCCTCGGCATTTGTCGTACCGATAGAGATCCTCTTTTCACCGTAAACAGAGTGTCCAGGAGTCATGTTTCGGGTAACAAGCAAGTGTTCCTTGCCCTTGGCGATGTAGACACCGGCGTGCTTGTGGGGTTCAAGGGTGACGGCACCTGGTCCTCGTCCACCGAGTCCGGGCTTTCCACCTCGTCCACCACCACCGCCTCGAGGTGCTCCTCGTCCTCGGGCTATCGTACTTAGCGATGACCAACATAGATGTCAGAAATAAAACTCACCACCACCTCGTCCTCCTCGATCACCACCTCGACTGGCAAATCCACCTCGACCTCCTCGGTCACCACCACCAAATCCACCTCGTCCACCTCCTCGTCCTCCGAATCCTCCTCGTCCACCTCGATCACCACCACCGCCTCGTCCACCGCCTCGTCCTCGGTCACCTGTTGGTTAGTGGTGAGTTTTGAGGTCGTATAGAAAATGAACGAACCGAAAGCCATTGTATCCTATGTGATTACTTGAAAGTGTGTTTAGACTTGCTTTGAATGTTGCTTCTTCGATGCTATCAGGCTATCTGCTGATGTACTGCCTGTTGATGTAGTGTATAGGGGTAATGTATGCGGAGTTGCCCTAGTGGTAGTGTGGAGGAGAGGATTTTCTGTCTTGAATGGGATTAATTGAATATAATTAATAATAATAAAGATAAACCGGAAACAAATGGGATTACGAGTGATGGCTAGAATGAATCATGATGACTATCTGAGACTGAATACACCTTCACCGTGTACAATAGTCATTCAAACACCCTCTCCTCACTGCTGCTGCCCCTTTACAGACCAGGCCATATCATTATATAGTTTACTTTCACACCAATCACAGTTCATCCCTGGAACAGAGGGACAACAACAACCCCATCGAATCGATCACTACTTAATACACACCGCGCATCACTTCTCGCTCTCTTTTCTACATATCACCATTATACAATTCATTGTATAATTTGGTCACTTGCTACACTTGCTTTCTTTGTTTCGATAATAACGACAGCTAGTAGCTAGTGTATAATAGACATTCATCAGGTCAGGACGCTCAAGAACACGCACTCGTCAGTCCAGGCGATCATCGAGTCGCGTGCACCTCTCGACATCGCTCTAGCGAATTGAGAGCAATTCCGGCGACCACTCGTGAGTAACCAGTTCTCCGCCACTCAGTCGTATCTGTCATTCGCGCCGCAGCTGACATACAGACGATGGTCGCCCATCAAATACCGAACGGGCAGCCAGGACAGCATCAGCCATTCCATCAGCCCCCTCACAATCACCCGAATGGACATTTCCCAATCCCCTCGCCCGCCATGTCACATCAATCACTAGCCGGCCCCAATGGATCGGTACACTCTCAAACCCCTCATCTTCAGCATCAGCCCGCGCCATACAACGGTGTCCCATATGGCGACCCAAATATGTTTGCCCCACCTCATTTTCAGCCGCAATACCCTCCACAGGGCCCTGGACCGCAGTATAATTATCCATACTTCCCCAATCAGCCACATAGTCAGATGGGTGGACCAGGACCAGCGACAATGCATGGATACAATGGATATCCGCAAAATGGCTACATGCCTCGACAACCTGTCAACCATATTCCTCAGCAACCTCCTCAACAACATCCAGGACCTCAGATGAATGGACCGGATGGAATGGGACAACCACATTTCAATCAATTCCCGCCTCCTGGTGAAGGGTACTATAGTCATCCCAATCAACCTCCCCCGCAATTTGGACCACCGGACGGACAGTATCAGCAAAATTACTATCCACCGGCACCATACCAGCAACAGCCACATCAATTCCCTCCTGGGCACCCATACGCACAAGGTCACGGATACGGCTTTCCTCCTCCTCAGCCCATGCACAGTCACAATGGACCAAATGGCCACATGTATATTGCAGGACCAGCGCAACCTCAGTTTCAGACCCAGCAAAATCGACCATCTGCATCGAAATCATTGAATCCATCAGCTCAAGTTTTCCGCGGTCCAGCATCATTCACCCCTTCGCGAGATCAATATAATCAACCACCTCCAGCATCATCCACTGGTGGACGGTCTCCGGCTCCCGACCCGTCTGTACTAGGCAACTCGGCTAATGGCACAAATGTCAATGGCGACTACAAAGAAGCCACCCCCGCGACACAGCAGGATGGAGGACTCGGACTGTCGCAAATGGAACCAGCTGTCTCGAAAGCTCCCTCAGAGTCTGGATCCACCGGTTCGCAAGTTACCAAGGTGGGCGATGGCATGACTCCTAGCATGTCGCAAGCATCTGGTGTATCCTCAGCTGGCGATGGTCAAGTTCAGACTCCCGATGACGATGCACCTACTCCTACCTCCGATAACGTTCGTCGACCATTTGGTACCTTGACCCCCAAGCCCGGCAAGTTTGCTTTCGGATCCGTGTCAGGCATCAACCAGGATACTGCTGGGCCCAGAACCATTGTCAACGTGACGGCAGCTTCTGTTGGAGGTCAGCCCACACCTACCGCTGCCAAGTCTGAGGATGCTGTCCACAGCTACCCAATTCAAGTCACCAAAGGTCGACCATCTCACCAGACTGCCGCTGGTGTCACGTTCAGCCCCAGGTCCATTATCTCACGAAGCCTACACGCGTCTCCCGTTCGACACGTTTTCCTCACTCTCGAGCCTACTGGAGACAAGAAGTCTCAGCGAAAGGTATCGGGCAACGTCTTGGTTTCTATGGGTACTGGCAACGATACTCCTGCCAAGATTATCGATACCGACCTTGTCTTTGGTGAAGTCACTGTTGAAGATATCCCGGCTATTGTACTACGGTCACCCCGCGCTAAAAAGTCGTCTGTCGAAGAGCCCGTCAAGGAAGGCAAGATCGCCCCTGTTCAGGAATCTGCACCTGCTTCCGCTGCTGTCCCCGCCCCTGCACCAAAGGCAAAGCCAAGCTCATGGGCTGCGCTACTGAAGCCCAAGTCTCTTGCTCAGATTCCTTCCGATACACTCTCCGCCGGTCCATCATCTGTCCGAGTCTCGCCATCTAAATCTGTCATCTCGTTGGCAACCGAAACCGATGCTATGACCGAAGTCGATGCTGTCACGCCACGATCTGTCGCTCCTTCGCTACCACCCTCTGCTACTGCGTCAACCGCAGCTCCTCGACCTGCATTCAATTACGCTGCTGCTGCCGCTATTGGCAGGGGTATCACTCCACAAGATGAATTGATCAAATTATTGACCGAGGGACTGAAGGCACGACCAAAGGGTCCACCTGCCTCTAGTGTTCCACGAGGTCTGATTAATACCGGTAATATGTGCTATGCCAATACCGTGAGTTCCTGATTCTCTTCATCCACGCCAAAGCTCACTTTTAGATCCTACAAATGCTAGCTTACTGCTCGCCGTTCTCCGAGTGGCTTGTCGAGTTGGGCAAACGGCTTCCTAATGATCTCGCTCGTCGTCAACCACTTCTCGAGGCACTGTAAGTTAGCGAGTCTTTGAGCTACGAGCATAACTGACGTACAGTATCGAGTTCCTCCGAGAATTCGCCCCTGGACCTGGATCCGGTTCTTCGACTCCCTCTGAAAAGGCCAAGCCCAATGGTGCCGCATACAAGGGTAAAGCGAAAGATAACAAGAAATTCGCCAATACCGAGGCTTTCATCCCCGAGAACGTCTATGAAGCACTCAAGGGCTTGTCCAGGTTTGACGCATTGAGGGTAAGTGATCTTCCTTTTTATCCAATGAGGAGCTAACATTTAGCGCGGACAACAGGAAGACGCTCAGGAGTTCCTCGGGTGGTTCATCGAAACCCTACATGAAGAGCTTCTCAGGATCGTGTCCAGGACCGAATCTTCTCGATCTACTTCAGCTTCCCGCCCAACCGACGAAGATGCCTCGGAAATCGCTCGACCTGTCTCACCTTCAGATGGCTGGCTCGAGGTTGGCAAGAAACAAAAGACCAATGTTGTTCGCAACACCGAGACCCGAGAATCAGCCGTCACTCGCATGTTTGGTGGTACGCTCCGATCCATCCTTCATGCTCCCGGTCAGAAAGACTCAGTCACCCTTGAACCATATCAGCCTATTCAGCTTGACATCCAATCGCCAAATGTCCGATCCATTACCGATGCCTTGCGTCAATTCAACGAGCCCGAGGCCGTACCCGAATACCGATCTAGTAAAGGTGTTGTCGCCGCTACCAAGCAAGTATTCATCGAGACTTTCCCACCTGTTTTGATTTTGCATCTTAAACGATTCGTCTACGATCATGTCGCTCATGACTCTGTCAAGAAGAACAAGCCGATTGCGTACGGTCCTGAATTGATCATTCCCCAAGAGGTCATCTCGCCTACCAAGCGAAGTGGTACTCCTGTCAAGTATCGATTGTTTGGTGGTAAGTCGCTTTTGGTATATTGTTTGACACAAAGTTGATAAATATAGTCGATTACCATCATGGTAGTTCCGCTTCAGGTGGTCATTACACCGTTGCAGTATCCCGTCAAGACGCTAAAGGCTGGATCCACTTTGACGACGAAACATATTCGACTCTCGCAGAGGAGGATGTAATCGTCTCTCAGGAAGACGCAGATAATGGGAAAGTCGGACTAGTCGGTAATCGAGAAAAGTGCGCCTACTTGCTGTTCTACCAGCGAGTCAGGTAATCACCGAACTACAAAGATGAGATGGTGGATTACAGAGAGTGGCTAGACCTAGAAGCCACGTAATCGAGATGCTCAAGAATGAAGAATGGAAGAGAAAAGTATATTGGCATGGGATTGGATTGATTTAATTATTGCATGGTTTCGATACAAAGGCATACAGACATTCATGTCGGCGGTAGTGGGGGTAGTAGTATTGACAGCAGTAGTAGTAGTAGCAGAAGTGCAAATAGGAGGAGTCTGTCTATGAAATCCAGTGACTCCTTGAGTTCAGCAAGCATTTCGTCAAAAGCGGCGAGAGGATTCGGTGTTTCGGAGTGAAGATGAAGCGGATCGGTGAACCGGAATTGTGAATCCCGAACTACTGTGACTATAAGCACAACTCGGACAGTTAAGTGTGCTCCCTTTCCTTACTGTCTAACGTGTCCTACCACTTGTCTGCCATCACGTACAGCACCATTCGCTACCAACAGAGCACTTCGAAACCCCACACCCGCCATGTCAACTGAGAATCACACATTTCGCCGAATCGTCACGTCGCACCATGAATCCGATACCGATGGATCCAAAGTCCAGATATACGACGATATCCTTCCTATGCGCTCTGTCCTAGATGGAGATGCTCACATGACACCTCTTTTCGCCCATCTCGATCTCCCAGTCAAATCCGCACATCACATAACCCCATCCGGCATCAAGGATGCCACAGCCCTAGCTCCTTCCGTGGTCACACCAAACGGAGTCAACGGACAAGTAACCGACCTAGCTCCTCATGCAAAAGTGGGTATGCATCGAACGAATTCTATAGATTATAATGTCATTTTGAAAGGAAGTGTATGGTTAATCACGCCATCTGGAGATGGAAAGGAGGAGAGGGTCAAAGTACATGCTGGAGAAGTTGTCGTTCAGAGGGGAACTGTGCATGCTTGGGAAGCTACGGAAGAAGGGGCTAGATGGTGTAGTGTCATTGTTTCAGCGCTACCCGTGGAGGCAGGGGGAAAGGCTTTGGAGGAAGTAGATTTCTAGGGGCCTGAGTGTCGAAAGGATGTATGATTAGGGGTTGGATAGTAAAGATACCTCTGACAAGGGATAGATTTTCGCCGAGATGTAAAAACTGAGTACCCCGCTCGCTAATTTTAGACGTTATTGGACGCAGATCAAGTCATCACCGTATATGACGAGATACACGAGCCTCAACCGGATCATGTTTAGCGCTATTCCACGGCTCATCGAGGACGGTGGATCGCAGCTCCAAACCGATTATCATGCTATTTCAGTTTGCTCAGATCCCTGATCACCAACCATCAAGCCTATCGAACCCTTGAGTCGGTACAATGGAAGTCCAATCTCTGGCATTGATCATCTCAAGATTAGGTGGCCTGACAAAAGGTCGTCCAGGGGGACACGGGGAGAATTGGGTCAGTGTCAAAGGAAGATCGACAGATCAGCAGTGTTTCGTCTGTACACTTACATCTCACGTAGAAGGTATAAGGATGGATATATCCTGACCATTTCCCCCGCTTCATCCGCTTTTATCCAAACTCAATCTTTCGTTTCCAGGTGATTCGATAGATCAAAAGCTGATAATACTTGATTAACGAGACAAGCTACAAACATTAACATTCTCATCAATACATCGAAATCAAGCAGTCGACATGCTACACTCTCACCATGTCGCTATACTCTTGGCTGTCTTACCGGCTTTCACTACGGCTACACCGTGGTACAAACGAATGACTGCTTCTTCTTCGATTATAGACAATGCCTCCTCGACATCGGAGACAGCACCCAGCGTCACCACCGAAGGGTACACGACTGCTTCTTCTGTCGTCAGTTCCTCGAGCTCGACCGAAGCCTACGATTCATCTTCCGTCACCAGTGAGACTGCATACACCAGCTCAAGCGACTCTGCCTCTGCTCCTGGTGGTAAGCGCTATAAGACGATATTACATCACCACATGTGCTGATGCTCAGTCTACGGATCCAGTATGAGCGAGTCTACCATGGCTTCAGCCTCAGCCTCAGCATCAGCCACCCAGCTCGCACCCACTCCAGCCCTCTGCGGAGCCGACATGCAACCTACTGTCAAAGCCCAGGCGATGGTTTTTACTACCAAGGATGTCATCTTCGAGGTGGGTGTCATTCTGATCCATTTGCTGTGTGCTGCATGACTGACAACTGTAGTGGGGACCCGACAAGAAGATTGTGTCTGGACAAACGGCACCATTCGTTTGGCCCTTATACTGTAGTTATACGAATTTCACAGTCTACGTCTTTGAAGAAGACACCCTTGCCACACTCACCGGTACCGACGAGGACAAAAAGGCCAAGGCTCGTGAGACACACTCTGTAAGTGATCATCAACCCACGTATAGAGACACCTTGAAGAGGAAAATTCTAAACTGCAGTGCGCCGTCATTGGAGGAAGTGTCGACACAGAGATCCCGGTCATGGTTATCAACGTCCAGAGTGTCGCCCCCTTCTTTTCAATCGTTGATATCGGCCTGGACCCATACCTGACCTTCCCTCAGGACGGTCAATGTGGGGATGTGAAGAAAGTAACAGGCTCTGGCGCTGCATGTGGTATCGAATCCTGTAAGACATTCCGCTTTCGCTACAGAAAGAAAGCCGCTAATGCAATAGCACCCGAGCTCAACCCTGGGGATCAAACTTCTGCAGTTCCAAGCGCTACTGGCGGGGCATATGGTCAAGACGAAACCTCTTCCCAAGCCACCAGTTCAAGCTCGAGCTCGAGCTCGAGTGCAAGCGGCTCCGAGTTTGATGCCAGCTCATCATCATCTGACGCTTCGTCTAGTTCTCAGCCTGGCGACAGTACTAGCTCTAGCGCGAGTGCTAGTAGTGCTTCAGATGCGTCAACCACTAGCAGCCAAGGCAACGTCGTAAACGAAACTGGCGCTTCCTCGAGCGTTTCGGACGCCACCGCAATAGCTGGTGGAGCTGAAGAAACCACCTCCTCCGATCCGTCTTCCACCCAAGCCTCCTCCACTGGCGCTTCCACCTCCGAACCATCCTCCACCGGGCCCTCCTCTACCGACTCCTCATCCAGCAGTTCTACAACATCTGATAGCTCGAGATCGAGCTCTACCAGTAGCTCCGAGTCGTCTACCATCACCAGTTCCGCCTCCAGCTCTATGGGCTCTTGTACCAGCTTCAGGGTCATTGCTGGTACCATCACGGAAGATGGTCAGAGTAGCGGAAGGAGTTGCTATCCTGATGTCGCGACTGACGCCGCCTCGACATCGTCGACATAGTCATGATGCAGTGGATCGTATTGTACTTGTAGTAGACATGATCATGTATGTGTCTCTGCCCGCGTTGCGCCTCCCACAGACGCCGATCGCTTTGCATGCGACATATTCCTTCACAGATCAGACACAGTTCGGTCAACTCGTCCCAACGACGATGACACTGCCAGCCCACTCACGAGAACCAGGTATCGTCCAAACACCTTGAGTGTCTGAGTCGGTATCAGAACCCATCCGCCAGCTCACTCTCCTGGACTCTGATGCTCATCATTCATCATACCTCAGAAAGCATGTGCTAATTGGCAAAAGAAGAATTACACCGTAGGGGAATCGAACCCCTCGCGAGGTCTGACGCTCGTGCCACGTGGGAAGACCCCATGTTACCAATACACCAACGGTGTTGGCAAGAAGTTTCCGCTTGAAAGCGCTCGGCGGCTCTGCCCTCATATACAGCAGCTCAAAACGTTTCCTCTCCCCTGCTGCGCCACTGCTTTCTACCATGCATATCATCTTGAGCATGGGGCGGTATGAACCACTGCGATCATTTATACTTGCTGAGCGCTTCTCGCGCGGGTGTGAGAACGACATCCCGGGCGTGTTCTGCAATAGCGAGTGGACGCGCGCGGTGGAGGTCGATTCCAATGACTAGAGCTTGAATTCAAAACCACCATTTCATTATCGAACACAGTCCTGCCGTCAGGGTCGCCCAGCATGTCAGTATTGGCACTGGAGGACGATGGGGAAGCCAACATCACCCACTTTGCCCATAGAAGCGAGTTCTTGGCACTCCTCGCACCATTTCTGAGGAAGCTAGACGAAAACGATAACGAGAATTTGGACGACCTTGTCAGATCAATGGGTGCTATCGTGAGTTGCCAAATGAGTAAACCGCTGAGGACAGCTCGATCAATATCTCTCTCTACCTGGCCTGCTTGATCCAGCCTTGAACGACATTGTCGGGCCGCTCATGCGGCGGCTGACGACCTGTCTACGAGACCTGTCTCGAGAGCAGTGTCAACCTCAATCAGGTCCGGCTTTGATCGCAATTGGGAGGGTCGTCAACTGGATAATCAAAGTCAGAGGATGGAAAGCAGTCGGTGAGTCATCAGCTCAACCTCGCTGAAGGGTAGTCCCGCAGTTCCCGTCCGATATCCACTTTCTACCTTTACTCGCGGACCTCTTGTCTCCACCCACATCGCCGTCTTCGTCGAGGACGCCCGCTACGCCCCATCATCCTTTGATCTCGACTGATGAAGCATGGGAAATCCGCTCTGTGCTACTGCTATGGCTATCGCTACTCCTGACTGTACCATTCAACCTGTCCGCTCTTTCGTCCGATATCACTCCGGTATCCTGCTCGGTCGATCACACTGCACAACAACGCTTGTTCGCTGTCCCCCCCGCTGGGCTCACTCGGCAAGTAGTCTTGCTATCAGTACCACTACTTTATCGACCAGGCAAGGAGGGAGCATACGCTGCGCTGGTCTTGGCTCGACTGTACTCGAGGGAAGATGCTGCACCCGGATTACCTGGATTTCTGGATTGGGCAGGACAAGAGCTCAAGGAAGGTGACCGAGAGGGGGAGGCAAGTCTTGTCGCTTCCATCTTTGAGATATTGGCTGTTCTTCCTACCTTGATCAGACCGGAACGGCTGGACGTTTTAAAGGAGTTCGCGGATGAAGTGCTTTTGCCGCACCTGAGGGGTTCAATGACTGCTGCGAGTTCGGGCCTTATACGAAAATTGGCAGTCAAGGCGAAAGGAAGATGGTGGATCGCTCGGCTTGGGGCCACCAGATGTGAGTCTTACCAGACACAACATCAAAAAGAGGCTCATCGGATACAGCAGAGGGAGACTTGCCAGACAATGTCGAGGATCTAATTGGGGATCTTATGAGCGGTCTTGGCGATAAGGCATGTACACACTTCCTACACCTATACGACGAGCTTATGTCATAGGATACGATCGTGCGATATTCTGCGGCCAAGTATCTGGCTAGGATCACGACTATCCTGCCAGAGACGTATCAAGAACAGGTGATTGGGGCTACTCTAGCACTCTTTGAAGGTACCGACGATGAACCAGTGATAGAGAGTTCGTTCGGAACGATCGTCGATCCTGGCGGCAGTGGATCTGGCGGAACCATGGGATTCGGTGGAGCCGAATCCCTCCGTGGAGACGCGAGGTGGCATGGTGTCTGTCTCGCACTTGCGGAGCTGGCCAGACGGGGACTTATGAAAGAGGAGGTCCTGAGAGAGACTGTCACTTGGGTGCTGAAAGTGAGGGAATTATGCCTCGCAGACGAGTCATTACTGACGTAAGGCTCTGTCTTTCGATCTCAGAAGAGCATCACACTCGGTTGGAGCCAATGTCCGGGACGCAGCTGCCTATCTGCTCTGGTCGCTATCACGCGCTTGCTCGCCCTCTGACTTTGAGCCTTTCGCGGCCGATATCGCTACTGCCCTCGTTCGGGCAGCGTGCTTTGATCGAGAAGTCGGAGTTCGTAGAGCGGCTAGTGCGGCTTTTCAAGAAGGCGTTGGCAGACTAGTGAGTCTTGCAAGCATCATGTATCATCACTCACGACCAGGGTCTGTATCCCGAGGGTATAGACGTTCTCGGAAAGACCGATTTTTACTCCGTCAGCGTGCGCCGTATAGCTTTCACAACAGCTGCTCCAGCAGTAGCGACGTGAGTGTCACCACCTTTTACGAATCAAGCTGACTCATAGGCATCGTGTCTATCGAGAGGCACTACGTCAGCATCTGCACAACATTAGTCTGCGGCATTGGGACAGGAACATCCGAGAGCTGGGATCACGAGCTCTGAGTGACCTGGTCAAGCTTGGAGGCGTGAATGATTTGCACGATGCGATTCAAAGAGAGGTGAGGGAGTAAGCCCTTATCAAGCTGACCAAAGATACTTGCCCTAGGATCGATCGATTCGCATAGTATCCATGGGGGACTTTTGGCTCTCCGAGAGCTGGCCTCAAATTTGGAACAGGATGAGGATCTGAAGTCGATGGTCAGTTGCTGAGAGACAGCTGTCGACTCACTCTGGCTGATTTGCAGATATTTGGCGCTCTTGCCAAGATTCGAGCATCTGCTCTGGTGACGGCCGCGGCTGCCGATGTATTACAAGCTGTTTGCGAGGTCATGATTGTCAACGCTACAAGCTCTATTCTCGCAACTCGATCTGCGCAGGACCAAGTATCGCACATAATCCAAACAACTATGCGACGGACCGAGCCAGATTGTCAAGAGGCTGTTGCACGTCTGTTCGGTCGCCTGAGCAGCATTCGCTCTCCCCAAGCGGATATCACCACGTATGCCACTCAGTTATATCTCAGAAAGTCCAGGGCTGATTGCCAGACTACTCACGGATCTCAAGTCGTCCCGGGCTGCCATACGTCAATGCTCGGCCCTCTCACTTGGATGCGTTCAGTATGCCACCTGTCCAGAGGTCGTGTCGACCGTTGTCACGAGTCTTTTGCATCAGCTGGATTCGACTGCCAAAGTGAGTTCTGGTGGCGCTGCTGAATCTGACTATCTAGGCCGATGTGGAAACCCGTCGATACGCTATACGCTCATTGTCCAATATTGCTGTTCAGCCCTTGTCATTCTCGTCGGACACCCTTCAAAGCATGGTCCAAGCCGCCATCGTGGCACTCTCGGACTATTCTACAGATCAAAGGGGTGATGTTGGATCGTGGATCCGAATAACCGGTCTCTCGGCTCTAGGTCAAATGCTTTCAGTGCCGACGATATACAGCCAGATCGATCAGGTCACTCTGGACTCGGCAATAGGTGGAATTATCAAGCAGGGTGTGGAGAAGCTCGAGCCATGTCGTAGCCAAGCCTATGCCACGATGGCGCAACTTCGTCAAAGCGGTGTACATTGGTCAGGGCAAGAAGCCATGAGATTCTCGGTCGATACGAGGTGAGTATCTGCGCTCCATACACAGCTAAGCCTCAGCACCGCTGGCTTCCGCGAGATCGCACAGATCGATTGGTTCATGGCGACCATGTCGCTCTTGCGTACGAAATACTACGATTCTCTGGTAGCTGGACTGGTCATTAGTATCGGCAGCAGCATCCCCTCGGTGGTATGTTGCACCAAATGACCAATGACACGGACTGATAGGTAGTCGAAAACGAGCCTTGGCGCTTTGGTAACTGCGCTCAAATCAGACCCGAGTCTGATTGCAAAGGTCTTCAGTGACCTGTCTCGCTTGCTAGCTGCGAATCTCAATGTCGTTCGCGTATTCGTTCCGACAATGAGCACAATCACTCAGATCATCTCGTCGGACGTGCCCACGATAGATGGCGCTTCCAGTGCTCTCGATTCTCAGTAAGTCGCCTACGGCTGGGTGTCAGGACTCAGGATCTAACAAAGTCTAGTGCCCCAAGGATAGTGTCATCAGCATCAAGAGGCATCAATACAGTCAAGTCAATTGATCGTTTGACTACGTCACTCAAGCTGTACATTACAGCGTTTTTCTCTGAGGTGAGCTGACAATCAGGTGCATCGCGCTTCTACCACTACGCATACCATCCTGCCAGGAGAAGCTTATCGACGCGATTGCATCCTTTTTGACTCATCGATTCCCGAGGATTCGAGCGATGACGGCTGAGCAGCTTTATCTGCAGGTGTCGGAAGATGACATTGATCCTGACCTTGAGGAAGTCCTCCTCGAGACTAGCTGGACAGGCGACGGGTCCGCGGTCGAGGCTGCGAGAGTGACAGTTCTGCTACGGACGAATTTTGCTAGCCAGTGACGAATCTCATGTTATGCACGTTACATCATCATGGGCATTAATCGTTATCTCGCCCAAGGGGCTTTCGTGACAGCTTGACCAGGCTCCGAGGTTGTTGGACCGCTTCGGGCATGGACTTTTGGCAAGTCTGGTCCCCAGCACCATCCACCTATCCACACTCCCTGTACAACCACTCTTTTTCCAACAACTTCACCTAGAAACATTTTTCGTAATCCCGAGTGTGGTTTGTTCCAATTTGGCATTTGAGCTAATGAGTGAAGCATGGGTGAATGTTCTGAAAAGGCTGCACCCCTTTTGAAAATTGTGATGCGACGAAGCGAGAGTGTGTAGAAATCTGAGATAGAGTCTGATGGGATTTTTGGTGAGAGGGCATGTTCCAGCGCCTGTTTTGGCGACGTCTCTGAGTCCAACAATTGGGCGGAGCCGAAGAGGTACCTGAAGGTCAGTCTCCCTTGATATACGAAGGCGAGAAACTAACGGGAAGAAGCAGTAGTCATCCAATCCCCAGACCCCATGAGACCCAGCTGGCTCCAATCTATACGTCGATTGAAGTAGAGTGACTAGATCTAGGTATCTGCGAATAAGCCTTGACGTAGCCGAAGCCGGAAAGGTGACTTACCTAGCAAAGACCCTCAAGATCAATTCGTCTTCTTCGTCTTCTTTGCCTTCCCCGCCGACCCAGCCCGACACTACACAGCACCAAAGTCCCAACATGAAGGCAAGCTCATGCCCGGTGCCGTAATCTAGCCTTGTGGCGTGACCGAAAGTATTGGAGCTCAGCAACAGAGGTAGCAGTTGCGCCGGTAATTGGTGCGGTAAAGAAGAAACTTGGAAGTACGTGGGTATGCGCTATCGAGTCAGGATTAACGTAGGGGTATACTTGGTACTCACAGCTTCTGCTAGGGCGATGTAGTCGCGGAAAGCCAGATTGCCAAATCGCTGATTTGCTTGAGGTGCCAGGGGTATCTCTTTGACCCACTCAGTCATGTCGTCGAGGAGCTTCATCCAGAGCTGTATAGCCTGATATCAGAGACGACGCGTCAGATGCAAATACCTTTGGTGATGGCCCACAACCTCCTCTTGCGATACTTGTCCCCTTCAGTCTCTCGCATCTTCGCTGTATCCATCCCCAGAACGCGCGAAATCCGGGTGACCGCGGCCAGGCAGCAAATACAACCTCGTTCCCCAGTATTGGAACCGGCTCTTCAGGATCACTGGGGAGCAGGATTTCGGTCCTCTCGCCCGCGTGATTTGCTCCTGATCCAAGCATCATCAGGATATGGATTGTAATGCGCAGGCAAGATCGTCGAGTTATGACGTTCAATGGTCGCTTTCCCACGGTGCCCCGCTTCCAACCTAATTGTTGACGAGTTGACCGGAAATTTCAGATGATCTACATCATTGCAAAACGCGTAGAAAGCAGGTCAAGATGCCTCAATACATCCTCAGGTTATCGCTGGAGCATCCCACATTCCGTTTGCCTTCGCTTAAATCCATCGCCGATCTTTACGGTTTCCCATTGCGCTTTGTATCTGAGGACAGGTTCCGATCAATTCTGGTGGTCGAGCTAGAGAAGGATGAAGACGCCGCAAAGTTCCTTGAGAGGGGGATACTGGTGATGTATGTAGCCGGAAGGATTCGTGGCTTGATATCGAGCTGATAGATAGGTCCGTTTGCCGGTTGATCGCTCAGGGCTCATCATACGACGAGATGCACCAGGAGGTCCAGGCGGACCTGAGCGTGTTCGCGCCATATATGGATAAGAAGTTTAAATTCGAATTCGAAAGCGTCAATCATCGTTCAACCTCAAGACGTCAGAGGTGGGCTTCGAGGTCCTCACTGTTGTCGATGAAGCTGACGGGATAGGGAAATGATTGATTCGTTTACGTATTGCGGCTTGACCAACGTGGACATCAAGAATCCTGACGTGGAGTTTGTGATCTTTGAGGACTGTAAGGGTTGTCCACGAAATATCAGAATAGTGCTCATGGTGGCAGATGACAAAGTCTCGGCGCATACGCACGAACACCGTCTGTCGCGCGAAGGGGAATTCATCCGGGTGTACTTTGGCAGAAGAGTGAGTTGCGTCGAAGCGCACCTCGTCGAGCTGACGGAGAAGATAGGCTTCTCGACGGCTAGACCTTTGATCCTGAAGCACGATATCAAACAAAGGACATTCTACGGGAATACCTCGATGGAGGCCGAGATGGGCTTCTTGATGGCTGGACAAGCTTTGGTGAGTGCGTCAACGAGAATGTCATGCTGATCCTACAGCCTGCACCAGGCAAGATTATCTACGACCCTTTCGCTGGAACGGGGTCACTGCTATATGCTGTTGCACACTGGGGGGCATACGTCTTTGGCTCGGATATCGATGGACGACAAATGCGAGGAAAGAGTAAGATTTCTTATACTCATTTGGCCAACAAGCTTATAAGTAGCACGCGGGAAAGGCGTAGTGCCTGGAATGCTACGAGCCGCCGAGCAGTATGGCGTTCGCGACAACTTCCTGGATCTTTTCACTTTCGATGTCACGCAAAATCCCCTACGGCGAGGAGGCTGGGTCGATTCGATCGTCACCGATCCTCCATGTGAGTTCACCAACGTGCTTCGATCTGACCTACAGATGGCGTAAGAGCAGGAGCCAAGCGTCTGGGAAAAAGACCAACGAAGAAGACGCCAACGCGCGACGGACCATGTCTGATGCCGGATGGGACATATTCTCACGAGTATGTCCATTGCGCCTCGGCTATATATAGAGCTGATCAACAGAAACCCAGATTATAACCCACCGTGTCGTCCGTACGAAATGGCCAATCTGACACTGGATATTATTCTGCTGGCACGGTATCTGCTAGTACCCGGAGGACGATTAGTCTTCTTTATACCCACAATAACGGAAGAATGGGACGAAGTGGATCTGCCGGTAGTGGAAGGCATGGGGGAGTTGAAGTGCGGTAGCGGCAGTGTACAAGAGTTCCACAGTTGGGGGCGAAGAGTGAGTTGCACGAGACCTGTGAAAGGTAGCTGATCATCCAGCTGATAACGATGGAAAAGACGGCAACCGACGACGGGCCACCACCGACCTTTCCCGATCATCGGGAAGTTTACGAGGTACTGAAGGGGAGGGTCCCTGGACATCACAACTTCGGCCAGAGGGTTAGTTCCTCGTCCTCATCCCACCACCTTGCGCTTATGGAGTCCAGTATTTCGAGAGACTGAAACCTCGTGTCGAGCCACTAGAACCTTCAACTGAGCTTGCTTCTTCATAGGAGACTTCACCTGCCCTCGCAGACTCAGGATGCATGATGTCGCCCTGATTATGTGGAATCAATGTATCAATCTCCCTCAATTTCCGTTGGCTTTTTGGCCTGAGGCTAACTTGAGTGCCTCGTTTCCAAACTCGACAAAGTAGTAATCGGCATCTGCTGATCAGCTTGCGACGCCGTAGATTGGAATGAAGACTCACAGACAAGTCCATGATCCAGAAGACGTCTCGTGGCTCTCTCATTTCCATTGATAGTCGAATGCTACCTCTGTCAGCAATTGGTCGAAGTTTCTGCTGTGACCTACGGCCAAAATGGGCTCCCATCCATCTTTACCGAAATCAACCTTTCCGTCTTTCAAAGTCGCATCGCTCGCCCAACACTCCCTGATTGTGTCTTCGATCAACTTGAAACCCCTCGTCAAGTATTCCTCAGCTGCAGCTTGATCGGTTGATAACAGTAGCTGATAGAGCATCTGCAGGCCTCGAGCCGTGATCGTAGCTGCTGAAGCATCGTACGGGCATGGTTTGGGAGCATCAAAGTCCCACTCTGGAACACCTGTAGGGCCGAGAAGGGAAAGGAACTTGTCGGCGAGCTTTCTTGAGATGTCCAGGAAGTCCTTTCGGCCGGTTCGTAATGCTTTTGATCAGCCCTCGAAGAGGCCAAGCGTTTCAGATCACTTACCACACTGAGCGTAACCATAGACACCCCAAGCTTGGCCTCTTGCCCAACAACTGTCATCTGCGTATCCTGAGGTTCAGCAAACGAGCAAATGTGGGCAAAAGACCCCTCGTGTAACGGCAGAGGCCTACCTTGGTGAGTGCGCTTCTCAAGTGTAGCACCGCGGGTCTTTTGGTCAAAGTTGATGACGTGGAAAGTAGTCCAGTCAGGCCTGACATGGGTTGTCGATGAGGCTTCAGCTTGAGCAGTGGCAATCTCCGCGTATTTCTTGTTCCCAGTCAGCCTCGTAGCTTCATACATCATGTCAAGGTTCATCTACCGGTATCAGTCGGCAACACCACACACACAGCCGAATGATGAAACCCACCATGTTGTCAATGATGGTGAGGTAGTGTTCGTGCTTGTTGTGGCTGGTGTAGCCATTGGGATCCCCAACCTTGGTCATTTGATCCCATGATCTAATAGCGCCCACCTGTTGATCAGCTTGCCCAATTCATACCCTCACATTCGGGTCGTATCGATCCTCCATACTATCCGAAGCAGTAATCATGACCTTTTTGCCCTCTTCGCTTCCAGTAAGTTGATAGTCTCTATATGGTCAGACTGGCACTAGAGATCAAAGGCTTTCACTCACTTTCCGTACGACAATTGGAATCGGAAACCCTGATCATGGTTAATCGAAGGTCGAGCCAAAAACTTGAAGCTGTCCTGATATTTTCGAGCATGGGCGATAATCTCTTCCTCTTTGTAGCTTGACTTCACAGTGTCAGGAGCAATCCTTTGTCGCTCCACAAGCAGCCAAAGGAGACCCGGAAAGAAGCCTTGTGTCCATGCTGTTTCGACTACACTGATCAGCTCATGAATGAAAGCAGTGCGGATGACTTACCCTTGGAGCAGTGGTATGAGTTGGGACCTCCGGGCTTGGTGTACTCAGGTACCCTACTGATTGGCTGGCCCTGTCACATCAGCTGAGGATCGTTCATTGTATCTGAGCCGAGACCTACCTCTGGGGTGTTGTACTTCTTGGCAACCTCCACCAACTTGATAGAGATGCTGGGGTCCAATAGCTGCGGAACAGTCTTGATGAGAGCGTTGATATCGACCATGATGCTTCTGGTATAGCCGGAAGGAATAGTACAGTTGTAGGAGCTTGACAGTGGAGCCGACTTCATTTATCGCCAGAGGGATCAGACGGTCATCAAAGGAGGTTGTCTTGGTGCGTCGGAAATACGATGCTCCGGGCCGGTGCTGGGTTGGTAGCCGATGCAGGTATATCCTCAAGTTGTACCTGGGAGCCGTTGTATAGCCTAAACCCGGTACCTGGCCTCTCTGACGCTTGCTATGCATGCCGCTTCGTACTGACAATGCATGTCCTTGGCTGGATTTTACAGGGGAAGTGTCTTCGGAATGGAAGTAGGGTATCAGTATGTGGCTGACGTTCTCGGGATTACCTGATATAATTAGTATAATCCCGTTGCATTGAGTCGCAATCAGCGGAATCCCGCCGAATTAGTCGCGTCGCGTGGACAGAGCTCATTTCATGATTTCATTCAATCTCGACTTTTGAGCAAATCGATTCCAGTGAACCGATAATGTGGTGCGTTACATGTAGCTACGACCTTCAAGCTAATCAGGCTCATGATGTAGCAAGCATATCTTGAATGCGCAGGTCGCCATCAGAGCACCATGCTGCAAGAAGTTCTATGATGTCAGTTATATTCTGGGTAAGAGC
>Ga0265797_10001766_pt1 | contig 37538 bp, 51 predicted proteins | sample P2T30metagenome_FD_192433 | JGI IMG/M metagenome (GOLD analysis project Ga0265797, IMG submission 192433) | Plant litter microbial communities from East Loma Ridge, Irvine, California - P2 T30 | ecosystem: Environmental > Terrestrial > Plant litter > Unclassified | place: USA: California...
ATATTGTGAGCAGGATTGGAAAAGTCAGGGCACTCCTCGATCTCAAGTCGACAACGCCGTCCGCAGCAAGACCATCACAAGATTTTGAGAAGAGGACCTGAGAAATAACTGACAGGGAAGACCAGAGCCTTTCGAATACATCCATGCCAAAAGTGCGTCTCTATCCCGTCACTCCCAAACTCTTCCCATCCCGTCGCGATGTAGTTATGTACACTTCGCCGCCATCGTATAGTTGTTGAACAAAAACAATCTGCCTTTTATAGTCTTTTTGCCGACTTGTCGTTGAAGAATCCTTTTCCCCCTTTCATGCACGCAGTGGATACAAAAGTCTAGAAAAGACCTTGCTCCCAGAAGCAAATAGCCGAAACCCAAAAGTACAGTAAACAGTAAGCGCCCGAGCGCCATCGCTAGTTTCACGTTGAGTGAGAAATCCTGGTCTCCTTTTCTTTGTTAAAATGAACCGAAAACGCCGTCTAGTATTGCTCCCGTGATGAGACGAGAGACACAAGTTGTAATGCCTCAGTAAGGTGATGGCATGGTCGATTGAGTAATCATGACAAGCCTAGAACAGACCCTGGATCTCGCCAGTCTCGAGATCGACGTCGACGTTCATGTAGCCGGGAGCGGTGGGCAGACCAGGGATGGTCTGGATATCGGCAGCCAGGGCGTAGAGGTAGCCGGCACCGGCGGCCATGCGAACGTCACGAATGGGGATCTCGAAGCCTGTGGGCGCACCCTTGAGAGCGGCGTCGTGAGACAATGAGTATTGAGTCTTGGCAATGCAAATGGGCAGGTTGCCATAGCCTTGCTTGGTGTAGGTGTCGATCTTCTTCTGGGCGGTCTCGGAGAAAGAGACGGAAGCGGCGCCGTACATTTTTTGCGCGATGGCCTCGATGCGCGAGGCGGTGTCGCCAGAATCGGTCGGGTACAGGAGCTTGAAGTCGGAGTGGTTGGACTTGGCGGAAGCAGCGATGACACCTTGAGCGAGGTCGACAGCACCCTTGCCACCTTCAGCCCAGTGGTTGGCGACGATGGCATCTTCTGCACCAGCAGCGAGAGCCTCCTCACGGATGACGGCGGCCTCGGCGTCGGTGTCGGTCTCGAACCTGTTGATGGCGACGACCACCTTGACGCCGTACTGGCGTGCGTTCTCGATGTGCTTCTTCAGGTTTACACAGCCGGCACGGAGGACCTCGAGGTTCTCAGTGCGGTAGACCTCGGCGAGCTGAGCGCCGGGCTTGATCTCGGGTCCGCCACCGTGGACCTTAAGGGCACGGACGGTAGCGACAATGACTGCAACATCGGGAACAAGGCCGGAGTTGCGGCACTTGATGTTCATGAAGCGCTCACCGCCCATGGTGAAGTCGAAGCCAGCCTCAGTGACGACGAAGCCAGTCTTGCTCTCATGGTCCTCATCCTGCTCGGTACCAGCAAGCTTGAGGGCGATGCGGTCAGCAATGATGGAGCTGTTGCCGATGGAGATGTTGGCGAAGGGACCAGCGTGGACGAAGACAGGTGTGCCTTCCATGGTCTGCATGAGAGTAGGCTTGATGGCATCCTTCATGAGGGCAGTAAGGGCACCACCAGCACCAAGGTCATCGGCGGTCACGGGGTCACCGGCCCTGCTGCTGGCGACAACCATGCGACCAAGACGGTCGCGCATGTCAGCGAGGTCAGTCGAAAGTGCAAGGACAGCCATGCACTCGCTGGCGACCGAGATGTCGAAGCCAGTCTCGCGAGCATCGACCTTGCTCTCGGTAGGTGCTTGTCCGATGGTGATGCCTCTGAGGTGACGGTCGTTCACGTCCAACACTCTGCGCCAGGTGATGGTCTCGGGGTCGATGTCAAGGCGAGCGAACTTGGTGATCTCCTCAGGTGTAAGGTCGTCAGGATTGGTCTTGTTGATGCCAAGCTTGTTCAGGCGCTTGACGAGGACTGGCGGGAAGGTGCGCACGCCCTTCTTCTCAGGGACCAGACGCTTGTACAGAGGGCCATCCTTTTGAGTATCCTCGTGGAACATGCGAGTGTCGATGGCGGCAGCAAGGAGGTTGTTTGCGGCAGTGATAGCGTGAATGTCACCAGTCAAGTGCATGTTGAACTCATCCATGGGAATGACTTGACTGTAGCCACCGCCAGCAGCGCCACCCTTGATACCGAAAGTGGGACCCTGAGAGGGCTGACGGACGTTGGCAAAGGCAACGCGACCGAGCTGGCCGCAGAGTGCCTGTGTGAGACCAATGGTGGTGGTGCTCTTACCCTCGCCGAGCGGGGTTGGTGTAATGCCAGCAACGAGAATGTAACGACCGTTGCGTCTGTGTTCGAGACGCTTAAGCACATCCAAGGAGACCTTGGCCTTGGACGCACCGTAAGGCTCAAGCTCATGCGGTGTGACGCCGATCTCGGCAGCGACCTTGTTGATCAGCTTGGGGTGCTGAGCACGGGAGATGTCAATGTCAGACGGCACGGGCTGCTTCAGCTTCAGAGGAAGGGGAGTGACGTGGCGCGCCTTTTGGCGGTCAAAGTAGGTGTCGGCACTGTCGACAACGTTTTGCATCAACATGGCCACGGTCATGGGGCCAACTCCACCGGGGACGGGAGTGATGAAAGATGCGACCTCGGCCGCAGCCTCGTACTCTACATCGCCGACAAGCCTCTGGCCAGACTTCTTGGTGTCGTCAGGAATATAGTTGGTGCCGACATCAATGACAACGGCATCCTTCTTCAGCCACTCGCCCTTGACGAAGCCGGCTTTGCCAATGGCAGCAACAACAATGTCTGCGTTCTTGACGATGGACGGGAGGTCTTTAGTCTTGGAGTGGCAGACGGTCACGGTAGCATCAGCGTTCTTCAGCAGGTAGCTGACGGGAGACCCGACAATGTCAGAACGGCCGACAACGACAGCGTTCTTGCCCTTGAGATCGACGCCGGTGGATTCAAGCAGCACCATGACACCCTTGGGTGTGCAGGGTGTGAAGAGCGGCCTTCCTCCACGCTTGGCCAGCTCGCCGATGTTGGTGGTGCCGAAACCGTCGACGTCCTTCTCGTCGGCGACAGCGCTCGTCACCTCGTACTCGCGGAGGTGGCTAGGCAGAGGGAGCTGGACAAGTACACCGTGTACGCTGGGGTCGTTGTTGTATGACTCGAGCTTCTCAAGGACTTCGATCTCGGTAATGGACTCGTCGAGCTTGACGAGCTCGCAGCTGATATTGGCTTCCTCGGCTGCCTTGAGCTTCATGCGCACATAAGTGCTGCTGTCTGAGCGGTCGCCGACCTGGACGATGATCAAGGAAGGCTTGTAGCGCGGGTTCAAGGACTGCTTCTCCGCGATGTCTTTGGAGATCCGCTCACGGATGGATTTGGCGATAGCCGTGCCATCGATCTTCTGGGCAGGCATAGCGGAAGGAGAGGAGGTGGAGAATGTGCGGCGGGAGGATGACTGAGCATGCAGCTGTGGTGGTGGTGGTGATGCTGCTGCGGCTACTAGGTGGTGTGTGTTGGTGTTGGTGGGACTGTTGGTGTTGCGGTGTTGGAGGTGGTATTGGCGGGAGATATGACTGATGAGTGGGAAGCTGGGTGTCGCAAGGAAATTCTTGCGGGGTTGCAATTGTCGCTTGCCGATCGATGCAGAGTTGCGGGCTATGGCGGGCAGATGGGAGAAGCGCATGATAGCGAGTAGTAAGAGGGATTACTAGTAGTCAGTCAAGCGATATCGTGCAGTGCAGGCCTTATCGTGACACAACTACGCCGATGGGCCGATGGAGCCGCAAACGGGTTTGATGATGGAATGGCGGAGAAAATAATTGTTAGGGGAATGCTAAAGGAACGCGCCTTTGACTAAGAATTATTACTGCCGCCATCTTTGCGAGACAGAGGGCACGGCCGCGGCACGGAAGACTGAATCATCGAAATAGCGAGGTTTTTAAAGAGAGGTCAAGACTCTTTATGAAAAGGCCACGTTTGATAGTCGACAAGTGCCTAGGTGCCGTGCCTCAAGGGAGTGGTAGGGTCGAACGTAACGAGAATTATCCTTGGGCCTGTGATAGGTGACAGCTTTCCTGTGTTTGCTTATGGCCTTTGTCGTATGTTGGTCGACAGTCAGCGTGGGTCTGGATTGGTTGCTCGAAGAAAGAGAACTTGAAGTCATCGAGGCCATAATTAAGGTTTCGGAGACGCGGAAGCCCGAACTTTAGCTCGACCGCACTGAGGTTGACCTTTGAATAGCAGAAATCTGACTTCTCCATAGCAGAAGCTGGGATGGTGATTTTTCGCTGGCTTGACGTGATCTAATCTGATCGAAGTCAATCATATCGAGTCACCAACATGTGGTTATGAGTGACTTCAGATACTGCCATCCACAAGCGATATCTCTATAAGGACTTGATCTTTCGAGTACCTACCTCGCTACTTAGAATTCTAGACAGTGTTATACATCAAACAAATTGTGAATATACACACCATCATTGAGTTATCTCTCACTCCTAACTGCAGACGGCTTCCCTCCTCTTCTGAACTTGGTGGGCATAATTTCCGCCAAGATTTACAGCTTTTGGAGAGACGACTGAGACAGCCACTACCAGCAACATCCACCAGCACCACCACACACATCCCATACCGAAACCATGCGTCCTATCTTATTGAGTGGACACGAGCGTGCGCTTACGCAAGTGAAGTATGCGCTTCTCCCGTGCGAAAAAAAAGCCTTCTACGACACCCGCTAACCCACCACCTCGCACAGGTACTCCAAGGAGGGCGACCTCATCTTCTCCGTCTCGAAAGATCACACCGTCTGCGCTTGGTACAGCGCAAATGGCGAGCGCTTCGGCACATACAAGGGCCACGTCGGTGCCCTCTGGACCGTCGATGTAGACCCTCACACCCGCCTGCTCGCGACCGGCGGCGCAGACAACACTATGCGCCTGTGGGAGGTGCAGACCGGCAAGCTGCTCAAGACCTGGGACTACCTGACCTCGATCAAGCGCGTCGAGTTCTCCGAGGACGGCAAGCAGCTGCTGGGCGTGACCGAGAAGCGTACCGGCCAGCTCAGCCACATCGTCGTCTACGACATCGACACCACCCCCGGCGCCGAGCAGCCCGACGAGCCCGCCCTGCGCATCATCGTCGACGAACTGCCCCGCGTCACCGTCGCCGGCTTCTCCTACCTCACCAAGTACATCGTCTCCGGCCACGAGGACGGCAGCGTGACCCAGTGGGACGCCAAGACTGGCGAGATGCTCACAAACGTCTTCTCGCACGACGCAGACCTGCAAGTCACCGACCTGCAGTGGAGCGCCGACCGCACCTACTTCCTCACCGCCAGCAAAGACAAGACCGCCAAGCTGCACGACGCAAACTCGATGGAAGTCCTCAAGACCTACGTCGCCGACACACCCCTCAACTCGGCCGCCATCACCCCGGAGCCCCAGCAGTTTGTCATCCTCGGAGGTGGCCAGGCCGCCATGGACGTCACAACCACTTCCGCGCGCCAGGGTAAATTCGAAGCGCGCTTCTACCACAAGATCTTCGAGGAGGAGGTCGGCCGCGTGCGTGGCCACTTCGGTCCCCTCAACTACGTCGCCATCGACCCTACCGGCAAGAGCTACTGCTCCGGCGGTGAGGACGGTTACGTGCGTGTGCACCACTTCGACCCGCCCTACTTTGAGTTCAAGTTCGAGGTTGAGCGCGAGGCTGCCAACCAGTTGCGCATGTAGAGACCGCGAGACTGGAGATCTTGAAAGAAAGAAGAAAAAGACAAAAAGCTTAGAATCGGCGGAAAATGGGCATAACAAGCTATGTGCTTGGCGAGGCGTTGGTGGCGTAAAAGTCCATTACAACAACGAGGGAACGAACTCCGTGATTGGAAGATGAGGGAGGGATCGGGGGAATATTTCGCGTGCATTAGATGTCTGAAATGAAGCATGAGCATCAAATTTTGTTTATTATGGCTTTTGGTGCTGCAGTGGGACACTGGCCGAAGAAACATGTGAAACGAAGATGACTTTCGAGAAAGGTAGGAATGGACTTGGTGACTTCGAAAGAACACCCCGAAAAAAAACAAGGTTGAAGAAGTTCAAGATCTGGGAATGTCGAACCAATATACATTGTACGATGAGATTGACAGTGGTTTGCAATCCGTGAGAACATCGATTTGAGTGTAATATAAAAAAAACCATCTTCTGCTCCGACTCCAGCGAAAATGGAACTCAAGCAAGAACAGCGAGCACAAGAGTCCCTCCTCGCACAGCAAGAGGTAGACACCTCTGAGAGTATATAGAAAATCCACCGCAAAGCACCCAAGCATGTATGCAGAACTCCGTCTCGCAAGGATTCACAGATAAGATGACGTGGGATGAACATCTCACTCCACCTCGCCACCTCACATAGCCATCTCGGCCTGCAGTTTCCGTAGCTCGGCCTCCTCGTCCTCTTCTTCTGCCGTGGGAGTGTTCTTCGCTGTGGAAAGAGTTAGCACTTGTGTTTAATTTGTCGCCATACGATACTTCGTATCCGTCTCCAAGCAACTTACTCGGCGCATTCGGCATCCTCTGTATCTGGTCGTGCACAGGCACGCTCCCCGTCTTCAGCATCCGCTCGTCCAGCGCCTCCTGCTGCAACTCCGCCAGCTCCTCGTCCAACTCGTCCTCGTCCACCCCGCTCGTCTGGGCACCTTGGGTGAGCGCCTCGGCAATCTCCTCGCCCACCGCGTGCTGCTCGCGCAAGTCCTCCATCGTCTGGTCAACTTGGTCGACCGTGAGGCCGCCGTGGATGTTCTGGATGGCTTTGCTGGCGTTCCTCATGGCGTCCAGAGTTTCTTTGTTGATGTTGGCCGATTCGATGCTGCCAATCTCGCGCTCGACGGTCATCATTTGCGCAGAGGTTTGTTCGAGTTGGTGCTCGAAGGCCTTTTTCCGGCGGAGGGCTGCTTTGGCGACTGTGTTTGTCCGTTAGTCTGCATGTTCATCTCGTGTCTGCAGTGCGATTCGTTCTTCCTCCCCTCATCCGCCTTGTGCCAACCAACACACCTATCTCTTGGGCAGGACGAATACTCACGACTCTTATTCGAGTTCACATGCTTCCTCGCAATCGTATCCTGCTCGTCCATCTGGTTCTGCAGATGCTTCTCCCGCTTTGACAGCATCTCCAGTGTGCTGCGCAGGCCCAAGATGGCATTCTTCGTGCTGTCCTTTTTCTTCGCCGCGTTGCCGCCCCAAAGGCTACCAAATCCCCAGCTCGCCATCTTGAAGGGTTACTACTTGTTGTCGGCGGCGAGGAGAGCCACTCGAGGCGTATTTGGCGTCGCTTGTGGAGTGTTTGATCGGGCTTGAGGGTCGTGTGCTGCTTTGTCTTGCTGGCGTTTTCCCCCGCGCTGCTGTTGATGGTCTGAGTCTTATCGGCTGGAAACTTGTTTGCTGGCAGAGATGTGGTCGTTGAATAGGATAATTTATGCGGATCGTGAGTATAGTGGTTGCCTGTGGTGTCTCGGTTGTCCCTTGCGAGTGTTGTTGCCTAGAGTGTGGTTGCTGGTGGGATAGCACTCAGGCTTGTCACTTTGAGGTGGTCTCGCCCGCATGATGTCAATCTCGAGGCGGCACGTGCCGACCTGGCTCCTAAGCCACACTGGGTGTTTGCCGATAACGTTGCTTCACTTCACTTCACTTACATACGAGGACTTGTCGGACAGCTAGGTTTGACACAGAGACAGCCCATCGTCATGAACAACTCCCCAGAAGCCAGCCAGCTCATGCTGCTCTCTCAACTGTCAAGCGCTCCTCCAGGCACAAAGGTCCGCTTTCTTGGATGGTTTGTATATTTCTCAACTTGTCTATCACATCCTCATTCCCTAACCATCCCAACCAAAGCGTGGACATATACGACAGCATGTCAGCAACTCTGCATCTCAAAGACCGATTTGCTTCCACTTCCGCGTCATCCACTCCGGGTTCTGCAAGCGTCAATGTTGCGTATGTCCTTGATGCACTAAACTTCGAGTTGACGCAAGTCGGTGCTTGGGTCAACGTTGTTGGCTACGTGCGAACTACCCGGGATGAAAACTCAGATCCTGGCAAGTCGTCGCGTTCAGTTGACGCAGTGGTTATTTGGTCTGCTGGTGCTATCAAGTTGGACGAGTATGAAGCCGCTGTGCGAGAATTACAGGCTACGACGACGTGATGCAGAGTCTGGTATTTCGCCAGCTTCACGCTTCGACAATGGTACCATGATGAAAAGAATTTTTTTATCACTACGGCGTGATGTAAGTAACAAGCCGGTCACTGTCCCCAACTTGAGTTGCTCATTGCTTGAAGTGCTGAAAGCCGACTGGCTCAAGGAAGCGCTGAGTTGCACTGCGCGAACCCCGCTCAGTCAAAATCAACACAATCCAAGGTCGAAAGTAGCTATCAACCGTTCAAACCACGTCAATCTTGACATTTCATTCCAAGTCTCCACTGCCTTCTTGCATCTAGCTCTGCCTCTCACCCAAGAAATTGACCAGGGCGACAGCAAGCCCAGGCTCATTGCATAGCAGCTCTTGGAAAACCGCATGCTTGCGAAGCATTGTGAGATTGTTTTCAATAATCTTGACCGCATAATCGAAGGGTTCATCCGTGCCGGAAACCCAAGGAGAAAGGTCTCTGACGTGGAGGAAACCTGCGATCTTAGTCTCATTGCTGACGCAATTGTTCAGGGCGTGGCTAGCAGTTGAGAGGACCAATTCGGAGAGACCTGTGATGTCGTACTTCTCTGCGATCGCACCGACCTCAACGAACTCTTCGACCGAGCCGCCATCGTGATAATCACCCTCGCCCAGAACATCGAAACCATACATGTAGCGGATGGCGGCCTCAATCCCGTCGCCGTCTTCTTCGTCCAACTGCCACTCTGTAACATCTTTTCCCTGGTCAACGGTCAGCTAAGGCGTAAATTGACAGCAAGAACGTTGCTACACAATGCATACCTCGAGCAGGAGCTTGCGCTTGAAAAAACCAGAGCCCGCGGCAAGGATGACTTTATGGGCGTGGATAACAATCTTGGAGCGCGGGAACTTGAGCTTGATATCCGAGAATGTCGGAGAATTGTAGAACCTGCGAGACTCGGTGTCAATGACGGCTGGTACAAAGAGGCATGTGCGAGGCCTACTCGTGGAACCCAGCCATGCTGCTAGTGCGAGCGCGCTCACCGTCGAGCGACATCGTGGTGATCGCTTTGGAGCAGCGTGGTGTGGCGTTGCAAGCTACAGATCGCAGGGAAAGACAAACACCAGCACAGCGCGTGCCAAGCACCGAATAAAGACCGTAAGATTATGGGATCTGGCTTCACTCTTCGGCAGAAACCGGTGAAGATGTCTCTGCGTACGTTGGTGCAGTCACCTCGACTGAGTACAAAGCTGATATGAGAAATCTACGGACTACCAAGACCTGATGTGTAAGCCATCCTACCACTGATCTAGCGCCATCTTCGATCCTGACCGTTTGCTCCATACCAAAGCCTAGCCAGTCACTCGAACCCCAAGCCCGGTCAGTCAGTCCATCTCCGCGCCCGACCAATCATTCCATCTTGCGCACGAAGGTATTGAAAAGCATCACTCACAGCTTCGGCTCGTTGTCCAGCAGAACTTGAAAGACTGCGTCTCCCTGGAGTGTCTTGAGATTCCTCTGAACGAAACTGATCGCAAAACTCGAGAGCATGTCGCGCGCTGGCCAGACGAACAAAAATCGATCCAAGGTGAGAAACTGTTTGAGCTCCTCCTCGTCTCCCAGACAATTGGCCAGAAGGTTGTCGACTTTTTCAATGACCCACTCGTGGAGACCTGCAATCTCACGCTTTCCAGCGACCACATCGAGCTTGGCGACACTGTGAAGCGTTTGGGGCATGTCGGAAATGTCGCAGCCGTAGATGAACTTGATGGCTAGGGTCATCGTCTCGACGTCGTCCCAGTCGATGGTGATCTCCGGGCTCTTCGACTCCTGGAACTAATTAGCAAACGTTGGAGAGATTTTCAGCAGGCGTCGTTGCTCTGTTACTCACAATTTGTGAAGAGTAGTGTAACACCTTCTTGAAATGTCCAGAGGCAGTGGCCAGGATGACTTTGTGCGCATGAATGTGACGGGCCGGATCGCCAAACGGCCCCAGCTTCAACAGGAGATCCGAGGTCTCCTCTGAGTTGTAAAATCTTTGGAAGTCAGTAAGAAGCACTCAGAGATCAATGTGCTCGTTGGTTTAGGTCTCACTTTTTGAGTTTCTCTTTGCTGGGGTCCATGGACGACGACATGGCGTTCGTTTCGATGGAGCTGAGGGGGAAAGTGGTGTGGCACCGGAAGTGACTCTGTCGAGTTCTCACGAAGTTGTCCTGTGTGGTGCTGGTCAATTTAGGTTCGTCCAGTCGCTTGATATACACTGCATTGCTTGCTGTCGGAGTTTGCTCTTGCCTCTGAGGTGTGCACACCTCTCATTGTATATTTTGTTCGACATCACTCTAACTCCAGCACAGCCAAGCGAAAGTCAGACATACGATTTACACAATGAAGGATAGTACAGCGACTACGAATCGTAAGTGTAGTCTTCAGTTTGTCAATCACTTCCATCTTATTGGAAATGTATTGCACATTGCAACACGAGCAATGGGTCGTTTCATACAAAGCCGAGTCTGAATCGATGCAACTCAATCCAATCCGTTCCGATCGAATGTTATCCAACGTGAAAGCTCCACCACACGTCTTTACTTTCGCGCCTTATTCGAACTTTACTATTTGCACCGCTGACGGCTCATGTTCAACAGCTTCTTTCCTTCTCTCTCGGCCTTTGCGCTTCATCCTCCACCATTGCCTCGTAAAGACAGCGACACAGCAATGGCTCCTTGGTGAGTAGCTCCTTGAAGACTGGCTTGTTGTTGATCTTGTACAAACGATTTCTCAGGGCTTCGCACATCAGCGGAGTGAACCTCCCATCGTTGAGCATCTGGTTCCACTCGCAGCCGAGAAAGTGTTCGAGGGCGGAGTTGACCTCATCTTCATCATCGTGGCTCAAGCACTTGGTCAGAGTGTTGTTGATAGCTTTGAACGCCGTGTCAAGGAGTCCCTCGATCTCGTACTGTACGGCGACCACGCTGATTGCGATGAAGCTCTTGAGCGTAGTGGGTACTCCAGTCGCTACATTGGCCATGGGATTGAAGCCGTAGAGTGTCATGATCCCGATTTGCATCGGTTCGGGATCAAGACTGCTGTCCGTCTTCAACGTTGCGACTTTCTCTTCCTACCGCAGCGTCTGTGAGCGTGGAACGATGCTCCAATCACCGTGGTGACTCACATTGTACTTAGGGAGTTTGAGTTCACGACGAAAGTATCCAGATCTAGCGGAAAGGACGACTTTTTGCGCGTGTATTTCGATGGCTCCGTAGATGCCTGGAATCTCGATGCGCACATCCGAGAAATCCTCAAGGTTGTAGATCCTACGAGGGCCAGTGTTAGAGGAATGATCCAATCTAGGAACAGAGAAGCAGGCGCTGCTTGGGACTCACAGCTGGAATGCAGACATGTCACCTATACCGGTGGCGTAAGCGCCATTCTCTGACATGGTGTACAATCTGGTCGGTTTGGAGCAAAGTGTCGTGGGTGGAAGAGATCAAAGTAAGGCCAAGCTGCAAAGAAGCTATTGCAGGCGGCAAGGTAAATGTGTGAGGTGTCAGTCACCGCACGTGGCTTGAATGTCACACGTTTGCATTGGATAACGTCCGTCATGTGAACGCTTCCCAACGAGTATCAATTGCCACTCTCCTTGACTCCACTGCTCTTCTACCAATTCGAGAACTCCGTCGACGAAGGCTAGAGAAGTCAGATGCTCATACACTGATATCTGGGGTTGACCTTGTGATACTCATCGTAATCTCTCGCGACGAAAACCCTCTGATCCAGCAGCGAGGACGACTTTGTGTGCGTTGATGTTCTTGAGGCGGCCGGGAACAACAGTCTCCACTTCCGAATGTTCGAAAGAGTCGCAGAATCTGTGAAAATGGTTGTCAGAAGAGGCTTACCGTTTAGGTGCAGAGTGGAGTCTCTAGCATTCACTTTTGGAAGCCCGGCATACTGTCAGAGGGTTCCGTATGGAAGTCTTCGAGGGACATAGCGTCTGCTTTTGGCGGTTCGGGGAAAGTCGAGGTGGCGCTAGAGACGACCTTGATCAGGGCGCAGAGGGGAAGTTGGGTGCAATGCCGTGAGCGCATAAGTGAAGAAGTGAACTCCCGGCGATTGGCTGCACCCGTTTGCAATGAGAGATGCCCTTCGCAGATTGCTTGCGGAACGAAACATTCGCTTGGGGGTGTACAGACGCCTCTTAACGCCCTTTGCAGGCATTCCACTCAACTTCAGCAGAGAGTAATGCGTATGATCTTAAGAGGTGAAAAAAGGGGAAAAAAGCGGACGATGCGAATACTTCGAGCAACTGTTTACTGCAACAGCTGTCACTATATGCTTGAATGTAGGAGCAAGGGTTATGTGAGATGGCTGACGTACCTAATGTAGTCGAGCAGTCGGCCGTTGATCGAAGGTTCTGTTGCTCATTGTTGAAAACTGCGGAAAGCTGTTTGGCAGAGAGTAGCGCATGGCGATGTTACCCAAGCACCGTGCAACTCAATCCGACTGGAATATCTAGGACTTCGCCAATTGCCACGCTTTCCAAGGCTTTACTGGCTCTCCGTCTCGTCCTCCTCTTCCGGGTGATAACTATCTCCCAGAAATTATAGAAGGTCGCGCGCCAGGCTCGGCACCGAGTTGAACGTATCGCGTACGACTTTCATGTTGTAGATCTCGAAGAAGTTCGATCCAAGGATGTCGACCGCAAGTGGGTGGAAGATGCGATGTTTCCCCCTGATCACATCCTGACTAATATGTCTTCCGACGGAGAGGAAGGTTCTCATCTTGGCTTCATTGTCGACGCACTCAATCATGGCGCGGCTGGCGATCTCAGACACCAGCTCGAAGAGGCCAGTGATCTGGAGGAGTTGTGCAATGTGAGCAACCTCGGCAAGTTCCAGGAGCAAGTGAGGCGGTTTTCCGACTCCTTTGAACTTAAAGCCGTACATGTGCTTGATGGCAGACTCAAATGAGTCTTGGTCAACACCACGGCAGACACCAAAGTTGATCACGTTGCTCTGTAGAGCGAGGTAAGCATGGGGAAGGATCAAGATTGAGCCGGGATGACATCTTACCTTTAGACGTTCTTCGGAATTTGTGGACATCCAGTCGTGGCGGCCACCACGAAAGTCCTCACATCCTGCGGAGAAGACCTGTTCGTGAGCGTAGATGGGCTTGCCGTAGCCGAGGATGAGAATCACGTCTGACGACTCTTTGTCGTTGTAGAGTCTGTAATATTCTGTGTTAGCGAGGGTTTCATGTCAAAAGAGGCGAGGTTGTCAATCTCACTTTCGGAGTGCGGCCTTGTCGCCGATGTTGACGCCGTAGAGCGACATGGTGTTGGATTTGGTCAGTTACAGCAAAGTGGCGTGGCGCTGGAAGCGAACATGGAAGAAGACTGGAGAGAAAGTGAGAAGAAGGGATTGAGAGTGGCAATGTGAAGCTGTAGGTACCCGTTTGCAGGTCAATGACGTCCGAAGCGTGCACCTCGTTAACCTCACTTCACTCGCAGCCGTAGTCACTAATCTCGGCCCGATGCCTAACTTGTCCACCCTCGTCAGGTTCATTGCTCAGTCTGCTGCCACGACCGCCTCCTCCTCCAGCAGTCAGTCAACGCGATGTCTTCCGCCCACGAACCATCCACGGAGTACGCTGAGTCAACAGTGTAAGTAACGATGTGCCTGTCAATCAGGAGAATATGTCGCTGACTGAGCTCAGGCACCTCGCGCGCAACGAGGACACCGAAGTGACCATCAGATTCTTCGTCGCCGATCAAAAGACCATGCCGGTCAAAGCGAGCAAAGAAAAACTCATTGCCAGCTCAGACTACTTCGCCGCTCACTGGCTCAAGGTCAGCAGTAGAAAGACACTTCCATATCTAGGCCAGACCTTACTGACAGCCCGCAGCATCCCAGAAGCACCATGATCAAAGCGCCCAGGTTCCTCGTTCCCGGAGTCACCATCAAACAGCTGTCCATCGACGTGGCAATCAGTCACCTCCACGGCTACGAAACGCACAGCGTCAACGTAGCCGACGCGGTCGAACTCCTTCTGTTCGCGAGAACCTTCGGTATCCCAACCCTGAAGATCACAGCGCGCGGGCACATCGAGGAGCAGCTTGAGCGTTCTTTCGATTCCGACGGCCTGGCTGATGTCGTACGCGAGCTCTACGCAGGAATTCGCGACGACACGTGCTGTGAGATTGGGAATGATGTCGTTAAGAGTGTGATTAGTATCGTTGCAAGGTGCTGCGGTAGGAGATGGGGAACGCTTCGCTCGGATCCAGCTTTCAAGCTTCTCTGCAATGACTTCCCAGCGCTGACTATGGATATCCTCAATGCTGTCGCGGATGAGGATGAGAGACGTATGCATGAGAAGGCAGTGAAGGCCGAAGAGCAAGGCATGATCCCTCCGCAAGGCTCTCCGCAGGAGCTTGTTGAGTGAGAGCAATGGAGATACATGTGAGAGCTTGGAGCTATGTCGGAGCTTGAGAGTACATCTCGTCTTGGATGATCAGGAGAGACTCTTTTGCTAGGGCTTCAAGACGAGCTTGAATGTTATATGATGCAGTCAGCGTGTCTGGGTCGTACGATACTGTTAGGTAGCTTGTGATAGAAGACCCGTACCGACTTCTTCGAAAGATCGCGATTCAATCGCACTCACAAGCCAAAGGGATGGCCGCGGCTTGACGTGAAGTTAAACTTTAAGTAGCTTTGGAAGCAGAAGCTGGAGCCGCAGCTTCCCACCTGTGCTGCGCATACCTTATCTGGACATCTACTACCCTGCCTTTCTACAATTTGCTTGATGCCAGTGAGGATGACTTTGATGTGAAATTGCTGATGGTGAAGCAGACTATGATAGGCCACCGCCTGTGTCCGCCCTGCCAGACACGACTGAAACAGGGAATCCTGAACTCACTTGTCAAACCTGCAGGCAGCCAAAGACAAAAACAGACTTCCAGCACGCAGCCGCGTGTCTGCACAGTCGGCACAACCATCCGCTGCATGCGATCGTTCTCACACGCTTGCTGGCATCGATGGCCGGTGATCTACGGGCGCCTGTGCTGCAAGCCTCGCGGCCGAGGCGGTGGCTGGACTGTTCTGTTGGACGCATGTGATACGCCCAATGGCAGCGATACACGATGAACAAGTGGAGAGATGCCCTGCCACCGGGCGACGATGCGAGACGGATGCACGCGCCCAGGACAGCGCAGAGCTGACTGGAGTAAACTGTGGAGACTGGAGGCTGGCTGGCGGCCTGAGCGAGGTTGGGCAGAGGCAGATCACTTGAGTCTATCTTGTTGTTGTTATCATTGTTGTTGTTGTTGATGATGGGTGGAAGGGGAAAACAACACGCTTGACTTGAAAAGCTGGCCGATTCGTTATTGGCATTGGCTATGAGTACCTGGCTAGTAGAAAGGTACAAAAGACTGTTCCCCGCAAGAGGTGGAAAGGCTGGAACGGGCGTTGCTAGGTTACATGTAGGTGGCAGGGGGGCTTGTTTAGGGTTCGCACGAACCATCACGTCCCTCTCGCTCGCTCCACCTCAAACAACACAACACGCATCTCTCCCGCGACCGACACTCCACCGTCATTCTGCAACCTCAATTGGCCGTCCTGCGCAGTCTAGCTGACCGCAACGAACTGCTATCCGCTCCTCCAACCCTCATAAAACCTCACCTTCGCCTCCCATCGGACTCCTCTGCTTTGCAAGTCGCGTTGCTGTCTTGCAAAGTACCCGAGTCCCCCAAAAGTCGCCAGGCTGGATTTCGACGCCAGAATCCCGTGAGTACACATCACAGCAGATCGCAGTGCACACCGCCAGATGCTCGAGCCTTTGCGCCGTCCATCACAGGCGATGCGCTGGCATTGGCTTCATGGCAGCACTGTCTGGTCTGTCCATCACGATCACGACCACCCCGACTAACGAACTCGCAGAGTCCCGTTCAGCGTCTTTCCGTCGGCCTACAAAAACAACGAGCAGACCGAAGAGGTCAAGACTGAGGAGAAAGTAACGGTCCAAAGCGCTGGACGGGAAGGTCAACAACAACCACCACCCCAGCAATCCGGCCCTTCCCGTCACGAGGAGACCATCCGCGAGGACATCCGCATCACAACTGAAGACGACCGCCGCCGCCCAGCTCGTTTCAGCAGAGAAGAGGACATCCGCGTCTACGAGACCGACAACCGCCGCCAGGACCGCTTCGAAGAACGCCGTGAGGACCGCTTCGACTCCCGCAGCCAGAACCAGCGTTTCGACAGCCACGTTGATATCGACATCAACAGGAACAAGTAAGCAATCCCCCATTTCTTCCGTTCCCTGCATCCTTCTCCTCTTCCACCGCTCCAAAGCAGGCGGCGCACCGGTTATGCCGGCTCAACTGTTCTCGGAGTGATCGAGCCAGCCACGCAACCGCGCGTCCGAGCGCCCAATGCACAATGCACACCGCATCACTCCAGACTCCACCCCTGAAACGCTTGGCAAACACACTATCGAGGCTAGCGCCCGTTTAGTGTGTTGTCCTAAGCAACAGAGCCTCACCTCCTCCACGCATCTCTACCTTAACCCACCTGCATTCGGAGGGTGTTCCTTGTCTGGTATCAACGCACACGTTACACACGACCCATCACTGACGATCCGACCTTAGCTACCGTGAGCCATACCAACGCTACTCCGAGGCCCAGATCAACGTCGAGGACCGCTCCTACGATCGTGAATACCAGAACCGTCAAGACCTCGACGCCCGCATCGACGTAGCTGAGAGACAGTTCCGTGACCGCACCGCCCCATACCCCGAAGAATACAACAGAGAGACCCGCCAGTGGGAATCCCAGTCCACCAACCCTCGCAAGTACTCAGCCCCTCAAGGCTACCCTGATCGTGAACCCGTCTCTTTCGACGAAAAAGTTCGCGTGACCGAGACTACTGCCGAGCCCGCTCGTCAGAACAAGCGTGATATGGGATATTACGACGAAGACGGCCACTACCACTCCCTCCGCCACGGACTTCACCGCGTCGCCGACAGAGTTCTCCACCCCATCCACGGCGGCCACCACCACCACCACCACCACGAACACAAGCACCACGACCGCCCCGAGCACGTCGAAGAGGACATCGTCGTCCGTGACACCGAGATCACCACCTCCGCTCCCCGCCAGCAGCCCAACTACTCTACCTCTTCCCGCCCCGCCCCATCCCGCGCCATGATTCCCAACACCATCACCATCCCGTGCCACCACATCAGGATCGGCGACCTGCTGATCCTGCAGGGCCGTCCTTGCCAGGTCATCCGCATTACCACCTCGGCTCAGACTGGCCAGCACCGCTACCTTGGTGTTGACCTGTTCACCAAGCAGCTTCACGAGGAGTCTTCCTTCGTCAGCAACCCCAGCCCGTCTGTCGTTGTCCAGAACATGCTCGGCCCGGTCTTCAAGCAATACCGCGTCCTCGACATCCGTGATGACGGCAACGTCGTCGCCATGACCGAGACCGGTGACGTCAAACAGGGCCTCCCTGTCCTTGACCAGAGCAGCCTGCTCGGCCGTCTCACCGACAGCTTCAACAACGGCCGTGGTAGCGTCCGTGTCCTCGTCATCAACGACGACGGCCGCGAGATGGCTGTCGACTACAAGGTTGTCCACGGCAGCCGCCTGTAGACGTCTCGACCTTGCGCTCACGACAGTTGGTTGATGCCTCACGGCGCCATCCACTGATAGATCACGACAAATCATTCAATGGCATTGGATGTGCATGCTCTTGGGTTTCCTACGGATGTATGTTAGTGCTATCGGACCCGAATACAAAGGAGTTGGAACAAGACAGACTGTGAGATAGGATGGCAGTACGAGTTGTTGATAGTGTGTGTTGAAATGCAAAGCAACATTGTTGAGTCAATTTGGAAGTTCCGTTCCCGTTGTTTCATTGCTGGATCCTCGTAGATGTCCATAGTGCGTCACGAGATCTTGTAGTGGCCCGTACCTTGACGTGGTACTTGCTTTGAGCTGCCACCACCAAACTTGTCTCGTGCGAGCGCCGCAGCTTTCCGTCTACAGCCACCACCCACTTGTAGTCTTGCATGTCATTCTACAGAAGATGTCGCTTATAGCTGTAGAGGCAGTAGCAATTGATAATGGTGTGCGCGTGCATTGCATTTGTATATTCATGTAGCTCAAGAGCTCCAGCTGTCACTGCACGTAGGGCTCTAGCGACATACAGTAGTTACATATACTTGCTGATTCTAGATCTAACACGAAATGACCACATCCTAATTCCATGGTCAGGAAAGCACAGTAGCTCAATGGTTACCCAAAAAGTCCCGACCTTCATCGACCGTTAGGGAAGTACCTAGGTTCCACAGATCTGCAATAACACTGATGATGATAACATCGTCATCCTTGCACAAATTGCGGGGAAGCGCGTAATGTTGTGAAGTGAAATGAAATGGGACGGCGTTTACTCCTCCCTTTTCCCGACACTGGCAACACTGGTAACGACGACATACTTTCGAGCTATCCCGAGTCTTGCGCCCGTGTACCTCGGACCGGTATCTGTAGATCGACACGTAACTATACCGAAGACAAAGTGTAAGCGGTCTCTTCCTCCTTCCTTCCTCGTCTTCGCAGATTGTACCGTATCGTCACTTCCACCGTTCGAGTAAATTGCAACAGCCATGGCTCAAGTATCTGAGCAACACCATTTCACAAGCCAGCTGGGCTCCACAGCCATTGCACATCCAAGTGGAATGGAAGGTTTCCCTCCACCAGCCCCGGCTCTATATCACCTGGACGACGACGAGGAGATGTCTAGCGATCCGGCACCAGAACGACACCACCACGAAAGCCAACTGGGCAAGGGAGCTGTGGCGCCACCCAGTGGTCAGGACAGTCATCCTCCCCCAGTCCCGGTTCTATACCACTTGGACGACAAGCACACTTTCGACTCGCAAGTGGGATCCTCGGCCATCGCTCCACCGAAAGGCGATATCGTCCACCCAGCTCCCATCCCGGCTCAACCTCACCTTGAGGATGATGATGACAATGGAAGTGGAAGCGAATCACCCGTCGTCAGACCCTTTCAGCACCTGTCTCTCACGTCAAATCCGGCTTTGTACAGTCCAAAGCTCATGCCAGTCGACGATCGCCACACTTCCACAAGCCAACTTGGTCCCTCAGCCGTTGCGGCACCTGCCAACACTGCGACTCTGCCTCCGGTAGTGCCGGCTCTTCACCATCTCGAGGACACCCACACTCATGAAAGTCAGCTTGGCGATGCCGCAATTGCACCACCCGCAGTGCTCACATCAAACCCCTTGAAAGAAGAGGAAGAGCTTACTCTTGCTGACCTCCCGCCCTTCCCAACAGATGTCCCCACAGCGCCATTGTTACGAATCAGCCTCAAGCGACTTGTAAGAGGCGACGAGGATGAGATCAACAAAGTCTGGAAAGCAAGCCAAGAACTTGGTTTCTTCTATCTCGATCTCAGAGATGCCTCCTCTTCAGACAATGGGATCAACGGCCCTGCTCTCCTCAAAGACGTGGATGCTCTCTTCTCTCTTGGCGAGCAAATCTTCGAACTCCCGACCTCAGAGAAGCAAGAGTACGACTTCAAGGAGAAGGGATCCTACTTCGGCTACAAAGGTCTCGGAGCGGGCGTTGTTGACGCACAAGGCACTCGTGACCGCAACGAGTTTTATAATGTCTCGAAAGATGACATGCTGGGTATATCAGAGCGGTTGCCGGCTCCAGAGCTTCTGCGGCAGCAAGCCTCGCGAGACTTGCTGGGAGGCTATGTGAGGAGATGTCACGCGGTCGTCGCCCTCCTTCTCAGCATCCTAAACACCAAACTCGGCCTCCCAGAAGGCAAACTCCAATCCCTTCACAGACTAGAAGCCGTCAGCGGTGATCAAGTCAGATGGGTCAACTCACCGCCTCAGCCCGAAGACGATCGCAAAAAAGCGCTGGGTGAACACACCGGTAGGCTCACCTATCGATTCCATATCTACCACACTTGCAACTAATCTCCATCTCTTTCTCAGATTTCGGCACCCTAACCCTCCTTGCCAACCGCCTCGGCGGCCTCCAAATCCTACCCCCGCCCAGCTCTACCAACTCTTCTCCCCAATGGTCCTACGTCCGCCCTCTCCGCTCCCACCTAATCGTCAACCTCGGCGACGCTCTCGTGCGCTTCTCCGCTTCCATCCTCCGCAGCAACCTCCATCGGGTGGTGAGTCCGCCGGGCGAACAAGGCGCTTGCAAGAGAATGAGTTTGGTCTACTTTGCGAGGCCCGAGGATGAGGTTGTGCTCAAGGCGTTGAGGGAGAGTGAGGCGATAAGGGAGGCATGTGAGAGGCAGGAGATCAGAGAAGAAGACGAGGAGGAGGTTACGGCGAAGGAGTGGATTTTGAGGAGGGCGCTGGGGAGGAGGGTTGGCGGGGATTATGGGAAGAGTGAGGGGACGGAGGGGGGGAGGGCTTGATGGGATTTGGAGGGGAAGACGCGAAGAGCGTAGAACCTGTTAACGATTGCTGCAAGACCGAAGAAACAACAGGGCAAGATTGGGAGACTTGTCGCCATGACGCTATTATTGAGAACGTCCTTGGAGTGGAGTTCGGTGGTGTGGTACGTTACCTATGTGTGTAGCGTGAATCCAGAACGTGGTTCCCCTCGAAGGACGCATTCGTGCGCATTCTCTCTCGGACTTGGCTCATTTGGCTCGAAGATGCTGACTGAGATGGGATAGCATGATTCATTGACCTGGGTTGTCGAAACGAGGTCTTTGTGAAACCGTCGGGTGAGAATCAGCGCATCAGAACATACCGACAACATGGAAAAGTATTGCACGATGGTCCCCTGGGGGCTGCACACTGAGGCCAGTCAATTAAGTTACAGATCCCAGCGGAAACGAAGCTTGCAAGGCTTCATCTCAGCGTTTCTCTGAATAGGGGAAACCAACTTCAGACCACAACGATGCATCATGGGCCTGATGGCTATGGCTATGGCAGCATCCTAGTCCCTACCTACCTTGCTGTACAGCGTCGTGAAAGCCGCATGGCAAACCGACAGCATGGTAGAGCGATGCGGACGCTGTGCAATCGATCTCCTGAGGCAAGTCAGTTACAGATCCCGGCGAGAACGAAACTTATCAAGTCCTCATCTCCGCGCTTCTTTGGACATCACGAGCATCAGCGCGTATTCTTGCCCAGAGAGTCGATGCTGCAGACATGTAGTTTCCACTTGGTGCTACTATTGTACAAGAACAGCATCCTTCGATTCGAGCTGCCTCCGGAAAGAAAAATCCACGTACTCAATTCATTCGGTAATTTTCTTAGACGAGCAGACACTCAATAAACCCACCTCTCTAGACTCCCACCCAGTCGCTTCTTCATTCTGTTGGGGCTGTTAAATGGTAAAGCTGAAGAGACTGACATAGCCACTTTAAAGGTCGGGTAAAGCAAAGACAGACCCACTTGGCACTTTTGCGCTTCCGAATCCTTCGAGCTCGGCCGATGGCGCGATTCGGACACTTCCCCCTCCCGGTCTATATTAACAAGAGATGCGCGACTGCGCAAGGTACCCAGGATCATTGTTCCTAGCCTTGAAACGTCCACGTTCCACCAATGCACGTCGGCTCACAGCGCATGTTCGGCTCGCTCGCGGTGTTCGAGACTTGGAAACACTCTGTCGCACGGCTAAGCGCAGTCTCTCTCGATAATGCCCACTCTTTGCCCGCAGTCTCGTGCCGTCCATGCGAACCATTTCGCTAGACGGCCGTATACATGCTTCTGCGAAACACGGCTTCCTGCGCTCAGGATGGAACGGCGGCAGATTGTTCGCTTTTGCGTGCTAGGTAGGGTCCCGGAATCCTGATGCCTCGTTCAAAGCATCCAAATCTTCCTCATCCCCTGGAGGGATCGAGAGTCTGTGTATGTTTTGTATGTTGCTACTGTTGTCGTTGTCGTTCTTAGACTATTGTGATTTACCACCTATCCTTGGACATGGGCCTCTCTGGCGAGGCTGTTATGGTGAGTTCTGGCTGGCTGGCTATCCTTCTTCAATCGGCTTTTTTTTCCACTGACTAACACTACATCAGGCCGTGGAGTGGTCGTTGTTTACTTGCGCATACGTTCTGGTCGGACTGCGGTTGGGGGTTAGGATCTTGCATCAGCAGCAGAAGCGTATCATCGTCTCGGACATCTTTTTGGTTTGCTCCGCGCTCATTTGTTTGGGGCTGATCATATGTGAGTAATGCGGACATCGTCGTCCTTGGGCTTCTAGCTGATCATGGCTCACAGGCGACACTTTGACGTATCAACTGGGTGCGATGAAGCCCGAGACCACGGTTGAGGAGACTATTACTGCAGATGCGGTGGCGAAGCAGGTTGCTTTGGACAAGGTTAGTCGGTGGCTTTCATCTATTGATGATGTTGATCTCTGAACATTGAGCTGATTTTTGGTGGGCCCTTAGATTTCTTTTGCGTAAGTATGCTCTTGTCGGCCTGCTGAAGCCATCTGATCCCGCCATCGGCATTCAGTGGCCCATCAGTCCAAGAACTGACACATCACTTGACAGGTCAAATTACTTTTACGACTATGGGATGTACTTCCCCAAATTTACTATCCTGGCCCTGTACTTCGAGCTCTTCCCCAACACTATGCCAAAACTGCGGATGTCGCTATACATCACTACAGCCTTCACGGTCATGTGTAGCTGCACGACTTTGGGACTCATCACACTCTTCTGCAAAAATGTCACCGATAACTGGTCAACGGAGCCCGGAAAATGCTCCTCTTTCAACTCGCTTCTAGTCCTGCAAGTCGACTGGGCGATGAATTTCACCTCCGACATTGCCAGTAAGTCGTCTTTCTTCCCACATCAATTGCCTATGACCCAACTAACAACCCCAGTCTTCGCCCTCCCCTTCCCCCTCCTCCGAGTCCTCCGCCTCCGCCGGCGTCAACGCTACGGCTTGGTCCTCACCTTCACCCTCGGCCTCGTCACCATCGCCGTAAACCTCGCCCGCTTCATCACAGTCCAAATCGGCAACGACTGGAACAACCTATACGTCATGTCCATGGCGGAGCAGAGCGTCGCCATCATCGTCGTCTCCATGCCGGCCCTCAAATACCTCCTCACCTCCTGGAAGAAACTCTCGGGGTCTGGTGGGAACGATTCGAGCAGCTACTACAACAGCACTTATGATGGTCAGAGGTCCGGGAGGAGGCATAACCAGATCAGTTGCGCGCTGGCGGATGAGACGGGGAGTGATGTTGAGCTCAATCGCGTCATGAGGGAGGATGTGATTGTTAAGACGAAGGAGGTTAGTGTGGATTCGAGGCCGGCGGGGAGTAGTGGGAGTTTCAACTTTGCGGGTCGGGGTTGGGATAAGGAGACGAGAGACGAGGGGATGCCTTCGAGATGAAGTTTGTGTAGACATCTGTATGAGGATCCATCCAAGTCGTGACGCTGTCACCTTCCGTTGATGTTAAAAACGGCATCCGCGAGTGACAACGCCCTTCTCTGGAAAATAAAACAATCGACCGGCCTCGATGATATCCTTATCGATCAGTCGACCATACAAAATACTCTCAGGCTACGTCCAACGGTGAGTTGGGTCGATGAGAAGTGATGTGCATTGAGCGATGGCTTTTCTGCAGTACCCCAACCCTAACCCTGAGCGTAAGTCATATCGTCTACTCGAACCACTGCCGTGCAACCTCATGTCGGAACAGGGTCTCATCTTCCACCAGCTCCGGAACAGCGTATGTAATAGCATCAACGAGCTGCAGACTTGGCGACCAGGATTGTCTGTCGACATATTGAAACGATCCTCATAGCCGTAAAGATGCGGAGAGGCGGACCTCGCGACCGACCAATCATTTGCACGTACGGCTTTGCGATATTGCAAGCACGGATGCTACCTAAATCTCGCTAAGTTTAGGCTGAGTGAAACAAGACACTTTCATGCGGACGTCGCCTGGCCTGAGGAACAGACGAAATGCCTCGCTCGCTCGCTCGCTCGTGTATACTTACCTGCGACAAGCAACATTCGCCTGATTCCTTCGTGCCGTAAACCAATGCTTCCTCGCTAATCCATTGACCCAGCTTCTTCTCTCTAGTCTCTACCTTATCCCCGCCTGTCTGGTAACGCAATCTTGCCCCAATGCCGGCAGGCCAGGCCATATTAAGAGGTGCACCACTAACTGCCAGGGTCCTCTGAACATTCGTGTCGACTTCCGGCAAACATCCGAAAGGATCCTCACTACGCACACATCGGCTCCCTAAGCAGGCGCGTTAGGAAGGAAGTGGCTGGGCTATATGTACTATGCAAGCTCTTCAAGATGTGCTCCGGCAGCTTTTCTTTTCTTGGTGTCGACTCCCGAGCGGCAGGCAGATCGATTTACGCCTCATAGTGTTTGGACATGGGTTAACTACTTTACTACTGCCGCCTGAAGACTCGCAGTGCTCACTCTCGGATGTCCCCTGCTGGGAATCGCTGGAAGGATGCCGCGTAGAGTCGCACGAGCTCCTTCGCGTTTACTGGCCGTTCGCTGCTCATTGGTCTTTGATCCATGTCTGGGATCCTACGGATCATCCCCCGGGTATGCGCTCTGGTGTCGTTTGCGCAGGAGAGTCTGGGCAAGATCGCGAAACGCGGGTGTTTCTCATGGCCTAGAAGCTAAGCGCTTCATCAACGCAGACATCCGTTTAGTTCAGCGAAGCGAACTCCAACCAAAGCGGCACAGCATGTAGCGGGAAGTAGAGTTGGGATTTGAACCTCTCGAGTCAAGCGCCTGTTTCGCTAAGCACATGCACTGTCAACACCTGCATCTTGCGTCTGCATGCTTCCTTCAAGCCATAGATGTTCGGCGCCACCCTTTTGGGGGAATTTATGTAGTAGACGATTTTTCCGTCCTGGAGGAAGACTGAGTTTGACATTCTCTCGCTTCAGCCGCTGGATTCTTGCAGTGTTCCACTTCACACAATGGCGCACTTCATCGATGGGAAGGACTGCATGGTCGGTAGCCAACCTGTCTTCAATACCTCTTTGCCGGCCACTGACTGACTTGCGACATAGATCTCAGAATGGATTCTGCTCATCCTCGCCTACGCCTTCGTCGGTCTGCGACTCTACACACGTCTGATCGTCCAGCGTGAAAAACTGCGAGTGTCCGAATGGATCCTCGTCGCCGCCGCCATCGACGCGCTAGCCTTGATCATCTGCGAGTACGCCAGCCCATCCACAAACTCTCTCCCCAAAAACACCCAACCTAACAAAACCCCCCCCCAACAGCACCGTAACCTTCGACCTCGGCGTCATGGACTCCTGGGCCCCGAGCGTCGCCCTCTCCAAAGTCAGCTTCGCCTCCAACTACTTCTACGACGTCGGCATGGGCCTGCCCAAGATGAGCATGCTCGCCTTCTACTGGGGCATCTTCCCGGCCAGCCGCCCGACTCTGCGCAAAGCGGTCTACGCCGTGACCGGATACGTCTTCCTGGTGTACTTCATCGTGCTCTGGATGGACACGTTCTTCTGCGGCGTGCCGGTCAGCGTGCAGTGGAGCCAGGAGGAGGGGGCGTGCAGCGTGTTTTACGCGCCCGAGCCGTTTTACTTCAACTTTGCTATGAACCAGAGTAGCTATGTTTTCGGTGAGTTGGTGAAAGAAAGAAGAAGAAGAAGAAGAAGAAGAAGAAGAAAAAAGGAACAATCATCTGGATTGGTGCGTGTTGACTGACCTTTTCTGTGTTATTAGTCTATGCCCTCCCTCTCTTCCTCCTCCCAGACGTCAAGAGCAAGGACCACAAGTCGGCCATCTACTTTACTTTCATGCTCGGTCTGGCGCCCGCGCTGATTTGCATGATCCGCTTCATCACGCTGAACGTAGGCACCGGGCAGGAGAACCTTGTTTGTAAGTTGCGGACACACCACCCTTTCTCGGATGTTGTTGTTGGATGTGTTGCTGACCGAACTTGCAATAGACATCCTGAGTATGCTCGAGATGACCACTGCCATCATGGCTGTTTCGGTCCCGGGTCTGAAGCCATTGTTGGATAGAAGGTCGGCGTGGAAGAATGGGAGTTTGACTGTTGCCGAGGAGGAGCATGCGAAGCATGATGTTTCGCCTTGAAGGGGTTTGATGGAGCGTGGTAGTTGATGTGTTTGGATAAGAGCGTGTATATGGGGGAGAGGATGGTTAGCAATGCGATACAAAAGACCAGCGGGATGCTAGGTATCGACTTGGGTAAAACAATCGATACCCTTCTCCTATCCCAAGCAACTTTCTCAACTGAAGATCGCCCTCGAAGTGCACAGCGTCGAACAAAGCAAAACAATACCCGTCACGAGCGCGAGCCCCGCCGCCCGCAGCGATACCGCCGACTCCCCCTTCGTCGCCGGCGAGCCACGCCACCAGTTCTCGCCAAAGTGTTGGATCAGAGTCCAATACATCCAGAGATGCCGCCCGATCATACACGAAAAGCCAAGCGAAAACATCGCGCTGTAGTACTTCGCCGACCGCACTTCGTGTACGCACACTAGCAGATGCAAGATAGTGTTGACCGCCCCACACGCAGCACTCCCCTTCGTCAAGACAAAGACCGCGCGGTCGTAGGAACTAAACAGCGGCCTGCGACACATCGGGCAAGCCGTCTGGAAGTGCTCGTTCATGAGGTCCAAGCAGCCCTCGCAGACATGATGGCCGCAGGGTAATCGGGCGAGGGCGTGGGCTGTGTCCCAGCAGACTTTGCACTCGTCCGAGTCGTTTTTGGGTTGAATGAAAGTTGTGTTGCGCTTGAAGGTTGTGTAGCTGGGTAGGTTTAGAGAGGCAAAGGAGCCGGGCAGGAACGTCCAGGCTGCGTAAGCTATGGCGAGACTTAGGGATAGAGTTGTTGGTTTGCGGAGGTGGAGGAGTAGGCAGGAGAGGATGGCGATGAGGTCTGGGATGTAGGCTGACAAGGTTGGCCGTGGGTATTGGAGGATGAGGCTGCATAGCACGCCGGCGGTGAGGGCTTGGATGGGTTCCATTGGGAGTGCTGTGAGGGTTGCGGTTGGGGAGTTTCTGGTATGGCGTTGTCGTTGTTGGCGGATGGTCACACATGTGAAGATGTAAGCGTGTGAGGCTGCTGTGAGATGGGATCGTTGAGCGTCTTATATCTACCCGCGGGTTCTTCGTTTGAAGACAGAGGGAAAGGTGACTGTCCACTCGACCGTACAAGGACTACCTCGACCGGAAAGGTGGAACGTTCGCTGGACTCAATGATCTCCACTATAACAGTGGTACGCGAAACCTTTTTGTTGATGATGAACACGGCACTCTAGCTTATTGGTAGTGAGAAGATCTATCCAGGTCAGGATGGCGCCAGAAAGAAGAAGGCAATGGGTTCAAAGACTCTCGGATGACATGAGAGCAGACCGCGAATATAGTCAGAGGACCCACGGACAACGTGAACCTTGATTTGCCTCACGACTTCACCTACCAAGTCCTTGATGGAGACGAATTATACTTTTGTAAGGAAGAAGCCAAAACCGGTGCGATGGTTTGCCTGAAATAATAATAGCCGAAGTTTGGTTTGGTGTGCAAGGTACGTGCTCCGGATTTAACATGGCGTTGTGAGAAAGAGATGCGGTTGCGTTGAATTCTTCTGCGGCTTGCCGGCGTCTCATCAATATTCTCGTATCGCAGTCAGTATCCGCCGACAGCTAGGGCTCGGTAAACCAAGCCACAGGAGGCAATTACTTAAGCGAGAAATACAGTAAGTTAGTGCACTGCAAGCTGGTCGTCCATGAGTGTTAGGCACAATGATCCCGTTTCCCACGGAGAAGATATACTGTTGAGATGGGATTGAAATTGAAACGAGGGCGTTGGTAAAGAATGATAACCTCTATTAGACTCTGGACTTAAGCATCTGTTTCAGCGCCTTGACCGGGACAAGGAAGCTTCGGCTCCACCACCTCATCCATGCGCACCAATACCCATCTCCCGCTCCAATCGACGACAGCTTGCGCGGCCCTTTTCGTATTTGGCAGGGGAGAGAGGTATTCGATATTATTATTCACGTCTTCTCACTCTGTCTCTTCATACCAGAATTATTCATACCGACACTCGTTTGGCTCTGCTTACTGCCCTTCCACCAACCTTGTTTCCACCACCGCTGAGACACGCCTGCTCATTACACCTCAGTGCCCCCTTCTTCACGCCGTTGCTCCGTCACCCCCCGCCCTGAACACAAAACACGTACCTGCAGTAGCCTCGCTCTCATTCGCGATCACAACAACATACCAAAGACACTCTCACACCACCAACAGCCTACTTTCGTCACATCTGAATCACCTTCAGCAACTTACATCAAGCAATTGCCTCCATCAGCTTACGCCCAAGCCATCGCCTGTCGTTTGCGAACGACTTCCTTCAACATCTCCCAACACCAGACGACTCCAGCATGAAGCTTACACCCCTCTGTCTCTTTACGGCCGTGTATGCGGCCGCTTCTACTCTGGCCAACAACCTGGACCTTGCCGCTGCATCACCTCCTTCACTATCAGAAGACGTCGTGCCCAGTCCTACAATCTTGAGCGCCGACGAATATGCTATTCTCGAGTAAGTCGCGACTTCGCCCTCACAACTCACCATCCCAACCTAACACGCGTACCCACAGCGCCCGCCAAGCAGTCCACGACCCCGACGCAGGAGGACTCCCTGTCGCCGTAACCCAGCCTCCCACCATCACAACCGACTGGCGCCCGACGAAACTCCCCAATGGCCAGATCACATACTGGGAAGACATATTCACCCAAACCTTCGCCAGCATCCCCAACCAACTCCCCAGCCCGGGATCAGGCTCCATCGGCTATGGCACACTGAAGCGCAAGAACGACAAAAGGGCGGAACAGACACCGGCAGTGACTGGTATTGCAGGTCGCGTCCGAGTGTAACAGCTCAGGGCCAGAAAATCCTGATTAATGCCGGAGTTGTTGTTGTTGGATAAATGCGCTGATGCGATGGTTGTGAACTCCTAGTGACCGCGCAGCCCGTCGTCATGATCATGCAGACCACCATCATCGTCCAGCCCGTCCAGCGCGTTACCGAAGTCCAGATTGTCGAGATCGAGACCGAGACTGTCCTTGAGAATCCGAGCCCGACTCCCGAGCGCAACGCGACTGCTTCCTCGCCGTCTTTCTATCCTTCCGGCACTGGTTTCGTCTTGGGAACTGGCACAGCCGCTGGCACTGCTCTTTCTGGCATGCCGTCTCCCACCAATGGCTCCACGCTGTGGACTTTCAAGCGACGTTTCTGAGTTTTCCAGCGATGTTTTGTTCCCCTTTCCTTTTCCTCAGGCGAACGTTTTTAGCGGTTTACTTTTCCTTGTGTTTTGTGTCATGGCGCCAGACACCAGGTGTGCGTTTGCAGCATTTTACCAAAGAGATGGATTAGCGTGTAGATTCCAGCATACAGCGATATACCTGTACATATGTTTTTGTTTCTTGAAGAGAAGGAGGGGATGAGGAGATGGGATGGATGAGACTCAAGGATGTGAGCGGGGAGAGAAAGTAGAAGATGGGGAGCATAATGTATGTATTTAAGAAAGCAAAGGTTACTTTAAGCATCGGGATCCTTTCGATTAGTGGTGTTCTTGATGCATCCTTCGTCTCCGCGGGCCTCCTCCTTTTTGGTGCTGGCTGACGCAATGGGACAGCAGACAACGCTTGGTAGAAAATTGGCAGAGCGCTCCGCGGGATTGTGTGTAAGGCGATTCTGAGTCCGACCTTCCAGTTATTACCTTACTCTTGATCATCGAGCGGGACTGCCACCTGTTAGTATATGTTGCTTATCGAACGTACAGATGTCTAAGGGTGATTGATTCCACTTCCCCCAAAGGTATGGACATGTCTGCACGTGCTCCGTGGTCGGCTGCAATCCACGGCGCAATAATTCAGCCTCACATCTCACTGCATGGTCGCTTGCAGCAGGCACGCGCTGGTATGGGTACATCTTACGTTGCCACTATGCCGCACCACAAGTACTATGCCTCACTTCCAACCCAGACCAAATTGATGAGCATCCGAACCATACCTTACTCACCGATGTAAGTAACTCAAAGACAGCACCCCGCCATGCCGAAACAACCTCTTGCCCGTCCACAATCTCTTCTCCGTCCGCAACTCGTGCCTTGGATCTACGACCTATTACTCCACGTCTTCTCCGCTTGCCTCGACATCTTCTTCCGCGAGATCCACTCTCGCAGCACATGGCGGATCCCCAAACGCAACCCTGTCATCGTTGTGGCAGCACCACACGCGAATCAGTTCGTCGACTCTGTCTTGCTTATGCGGATATTGAAACAACATGCCGGGCGTCGCGTTTCTTTCCTGACGGCGGAGAAATCGCTGAGGGAGCCTTATATCGGACCACTGGCTGTCCGTATGGGCGCTTTGCCAGTCACGCGCGCCATGGACAACATCCGACCGGGAAAGGGAGAAGTCTCTCTCGCAGACCCAACCGGCGACAAGACATTGCTACGAGGCCGCAATGTCGACTTCACCACGCTGTCAGTCGGGAGTCTGATCATTCTTCCGAAATCGGGAAACGATAGCCCGGAACAGCAAGCCATCGCCGAAATCCTCGGACCAGATCACCTGCGGTTGAAAGCACCCTTCAAAGCCTCCAAAGCCAGCGAACCGCTACACGAAGAATTGCTCGCCGGGACATCATACAAAGTCGCACCTTACGTGGACCAAGGCGAGATGTACGATACAGTCTTCCGCAGCCTGTCAGCCAGTGGCTGTATCGGCATCTTCCCCGAGGGAGGTAGTCACGATCGCCCGAGCCTACTTCCATTGAAGGCCGGTGTGGCTATCATTGCTTTGGGCGCTTTGGCACGCGACCCGGATCTCAATCTTACCATCCTGCCCTGCGGCTTCAGCTACTTCAACCCGCACAAGTTCCGTTCTCGGGCGGTGGTAGAATTCGGTGATGTCGTGACAGTCAGTTCGGATCAAGTGGCTGCTTTCAAGCAGGGAGAGAGCACCAAGCGTGAAGCTGTAAGCACGCTGTTGCAGACGATTCAAGACGCATTGGCTGCGGTTACACAGCAGGCTCCAGACTACGAGACTCTCGCGCTGGTGCAAGCTACCCGAAGGCTTTACAGGCCGTTACGCATGAAGTTGCCTTTGCCCGTTGTAGTCGAGGTCAACAGAAAACTCATGGCTGGCTATACGCAGCACCAACATGAACCACAAGTAGTCCAACTGAAGCAAGCCGTGCTCGACTACAACCACAAACTCAGGGCCCTGGGGATCAAAGACCACCAAGTAGAATGGGGCAACGCAAAACAGAAGCCGGCATGGCTTGTTCTGCTAATCCTGTTCTATCGTTGTGGGCAACTGTTGATATTAGGACTCGCCACTCTACCATCCCTCGCGCTATTCTGGCCAATCTTCATCACCACCAAGATCGTCTCCGCCCGAAAACAGCGCGCCGCACTCGCCAATTCCGTCGTCAAGCTGAAGGGCCGTGACGTCGTGGGCACCTGGAAGATTTTGGTGGCCGTGGGTCTCGCTCCGGTGCTGTATTGCTGGTACACCTTCCTGGTGACTCTTTGGCTTCACCACTGTCGACACAGCGGCTACTACGCCTCACTATCCCCACGGGCTATCCGAGCGGACACCTATGTCTCCGACAGCACCCCGTTGCGAACCTTCTCTGTCGCATTCTTTGCGATTCTAGTCGCGACCAGCTTCGCTGGTCTACGATTCGGAGAAATCGGAGTCGATGTCGTCAAGTCTTTGCGCCCGCTGCTCATTGTTCTAGGGGGGCCTTCGCCCGGCAATGCACTGCACGAGATTCACGCCGAGAGACAGAGATTGGCCGCTCGCGTTACGGAAGTCATCCATACGTTCGGATCAGAGACTTTCCACGAGCTTGAAGATGAGGATAGTTCTGACACGGGTGCATTCTCTATCGGGCGTCCTGGTGTCTTGCCAGCCTGTGGGCTTGGGGCGCCAGCAAAAGACCGAGATTCGAGATGTGACAGCGTCGCAAGCACCTCGACTGGTGCCCACCACCGATCAGACTACGGCTCGAGTAGCGCTTGTACCGGCTTGATGAAGCGCGGCTCGTGAGCGAGCAAGGCGGTCATGTCTTGAGTTTCTGCGCGTGGTATGGTGGACAGAAGTGTTCGCCTTGGTAGCGAACGTACCCATTTTTTGTAAAATGATCAACCCACCAGATCAACTCGGACTGGCTTTCTACAGGTTGCGAAGGCTGAGTTGACTCACGCTGTAAGCCAGCGACTACAGTCATCTCACTTTCAACAGGCGCCAACGTGTGAGCTGTATGGCTTTGGAAGGTGGTGTTACCGTATGTCCCCGCATCCATCTAGAACCTTGTGGTGGCGTGATGTCGTAGATATGGCGTGACGAGCCAGCAGCTGCTGATTGAGATCGAAGAACGTGACTGATTTCGCTGACCAACTCGATATCTACCAATGCCAATGGTGTCATCAGAGTCACTCTGTGGCTCTACTGATCGACATGACCTGATGGCTCGCAAAGAACTTTTGAGGACCTGAATGAGTCGACGCGACTACGAACACTTGCAATGCCTACGAGTTTCGAGTTCCTCGTTTTTTCCGATCTTCCTGGGATGCACGACGCAGGGGTCAGGACCCAGATACGGAAGCATGCAATGAAAGACATTGGGGCAAGCAGACGACGACCGACCCGAAAACTAGGCAAGGTGGCATTGGCGATAAGGCATCCCTTCAGCTTTCCAGATGATCCAACAAACTCCACCGTACAGCACCCCGACCACCCGCCATTATCCCTAGACGACCAAGCACTGTACCAACCACACATCCGGAAATTGTCTTGTCAACCAGATCCGTTCGCCTCAGCATCTATTCCAATTGACAACGTGGCTCACGACCTACTTCAATACTTCCGTCACTACTCGACGCAATTCCCCAACAACTTCACTTTCACCACAGACATAGCCAGAATTTTGGAGTCCGCGGTTCGAGATGAGCTGATGATGAACTGCATCTTGGGCGCGGCAGCATCTCGTCTCCACTACATGCAAGGGACTCTGCCGTCGCATCTCGCGGAAAGAGCTTTTAGCAGTACGCAGCAGTCACTACGCTTACTGCAGATTCGCCTTGACGAGGATGTTCCCGCTACGACTGCGCCGGTGGAGCTGCTGGTCGATTGTATCCTGTATCTCGCCGCCGCCGCTTTGTACCGAAGCGATGCAATGAGCGCGGAAATCCACGTCAAAGCAGCCGTGCGGCTTGTCGAGCTCAGTGGCGGGTTAGGAGTCCTCGAGGATCCACGGGTACTCGTTCGCATGCTTGGCTTGGACGATGTGCTGGCTTGCATGGGACTGCGACAGTGTAGTTTCGCGTGCACATACGACCCGGGCCCGCTTTTGTCCCCTGTGGGAGACGAATGCCAGCCAGATTCACAGACAACACACAGTCCTCCAGGCGGTCGCTTTCTGATGACCGACACGACATTGCCTCAAGTCCTGAGGGGTTTGATTCCGCAGATCGTAGAGTGTGATCGTCTGAAAGACACTCCCAGCTCGACGGAAGGGGAACCGTCTTCGAACGTACTTCTGGCCAGCCGTCGGCTCAATTTACGCATTCTAGCAATACGCAATCGGCTGCTCGCGTTCTCGGGGACAGAGCTCACGACCAAGGCGTTCAGAGCAGTCTTGATCATCTGGACATTGCTGCCTCCGAATGACCCCAGGCAAGCGAGAAATGCGGGTGTGGTCGCCCAACACTTGATGCACATTCTGAGCGACAATCCATCTAGCGACTGGGCTCACCTTGAGGAAGTCAGGCTATGGTGGTTGCTGGTAGGCGCTTTTGGTACTTTCGTCGGTGGTGGAGGCCATGCATGGTTTGTTGAACGGATTCATGGAATGTTGCAATCCAAAAGGAAGCAGATCGGTTTGGCATCTGGTCCTGACCTCTTTAAGAGCTTGATCGACTTGCAGAAGCGGTTCCTCTATCGTGATGCGGTGACGAGGCCTTTGACACTGAGATTGGTAGGACTTCTCGATTCGCGGCCTCGGATTGCCTGGGGAAGCGTCATTTGAGACGACGTGCGGCATTTTTGACGTATGACAAAAACCACGGCGAGGGCTCCTGGATGGAATTCAGGTAGTGCGAAGAAAGTTCGTCACGGCATGAACTGCAATGCAGTGCAGGGATGACCAACTTCTCTTTTGGGTAAGAAGCTTAAGTCGAGCCTCCAAGCTGCTCCAAAAGATAAAATTCCTCCGTTCGTGATCTCACAGTGGAAAGGCAATCAGGTGTTTCGCACTTGCGCGATGGACTGTTATAAGACGACCACGCGCGAGCTGGGATCTGATCTCTTTTTCTGTCTTCACATGAGTACTAAATTCCGAAGACTTCCATCTTTCGACATCGAACCCGACATCATACTGTATCTCAACTGAGAAGACTTCCACCCGCATTTGGAAGTAGAAAATGACGAACGCCATGGCAGAGACCATCGAAACGAGCTCAGATGAGAACATCACTCTCATGAAAAGGCTCAAACAGTGAGTAGAAGCTACGATTGTGTTGCATTGTTAAAGAACGAGCTGATGTCAAAGACGACGATAGCTTCACCTGGGCCTGGTTCACAGTCCCCCTGTCCACCGCAGGCATCAGTCTGCTCCTCGCCGGGACGCCCCACCGATTCACAGGCCTAACAACGATTGGGAAGCTCTTCTTCATCGCCTCCATCGTATTCTACGTGATCGCACTGGCCCTGATAGCCATGCGATTCACCACGTATCCAAAGTCCTTGTGGTGTTCGCTGATGCACCCGCACGAATCACTGTTCTTCCCGACCGTGCTTCTCACTTGTGAGTTTCCACCAAAACCCTCCCGCCATCCCATCTGCCAAATACCAAACTTACCTCGCGACAGTCGCCAGCATTCTCGCATGCGCTCAAATTTACGGATCGCCCCACTGCGGCCCCTGGTTCGCCGCCGCCATGCGAGTCACACTATGGCTCTACGTCTCCCTAGCCTTCACCTCCGCCGTCCTGCAGTACCTGCACCTCTTCTCCGCTCCCGCCCGCCGGCTGACAATCCAGAGCATGACGCCCGCCTGGATCTTGCCTGTCTTCCCTATCCTCCTTGGCGCCCTCTTGGCCAGCATCGTCGCCCCCGGCCAGCCTCTGGCGGACAGCTGGACCATGGTTGTGGGCGGGGTCACGCTGCTCGGGATGGGCTGGCTGGTTGCTTTCTTGATCTACGCCATCTACCTGTACAGGCTGATGAGCTTCGGACTGCCGGCTCCTGACCTTCGGCCGGGCATGTTCATCGCAGTCGGTCCGCCGGCGTTTACTGGTCTGGCTTTGATCAATTTCGGCGCTTCCCTCCCACGATTAGCGGAACATGGTTATTTTGCAGGTGGCGGGAATGCAGGGGCAATCATCGCTCTGCGAGTCTTTGCTGACTTTGCCGCGATTTTCCTCTGGGCGTTTGCGTTCTGGTTCTTCTGCGTCTCCTTGGTGGCGGTCGTGCTGGGAGTCCGCGGGATGTCTTTTCATCTTGTGTGGTGGGCGTCGGTCTTTCCCAATATCGCTCTGGCGCTCGTGACGGGTCGGATAGGCGAGCGGTTGGAGAGTCGCGGCATCATGGGGGTTGCGAGCGCGATGGCAGTTCTGCTTGTGGTTGCTTGGATGTTCGTGGCGGCGCTCAATGTGCTTGCGGTGGTGGTGAAGCTGATCATGATGCCGGGGAAGGATGAGGATAAAGGTATGTGCGAGTGTGGTGCGTATTGATCATTGGTGATCGTTGCTGATATTCTGCAGAATGTCACCAGCATGATGGCGACAAGATTGGAGTAAGTGGAGTGCTGGATGTCGAGGCTGTCAGGATGCAATGAAGTGCGACCACTTGATTCCCCGTCAGTGGTGGCGGCGATCCGTCTCAGCTTGATGGTACGCCGTGATGAAGAAGCCCGCCGATTCCTTGGGAAGTGTTCAACGCCAGACACATCAGTCCACCAAACGACATGTCCACGTTATCTCATTAGATCAGCAAATTCAACTGCACGGGGTAAAGTGCTTGATGACAACGAAATTTTAGGACCTTGAGAGACCAAAGAACATCAATTGAGGATAGGACGGCGCAAAGCAAAATCCGCCCTTACAAGTCTATGGACGGTCGCCTAAACGGATGAGCTTCTGTGTTGAAGACATAGTCATCAAGACTAACCAGACTCGGCTCACTGAACATAAGGTAGAAATACTTCAACGTCTCTGCTGTCCAGAAACTCTCCATGCTGTCGGCCTTTGGGGCGTTTGAGTCGCTCATGTCAGTCAGCGCAGCATTCGCAATGTCTGTCTTTGTGTGCCTGTCGATGTTCTGCCACATCTCCCACGCCACCTCTTGCAGCTCTGGATCGCCGGTGATCCGATACAGGATGAAGACACTTTCGATGGCTTCGGGGCGGAGCAGGTAGCGGCGGTCGTCCATCGATGTGAACCCTTTTGGTAGCCTTCGGCTCTCGATGACGCTAGCGACATCGCTGTTCTGATCTCCTGCCCTAGCCAACACGCCCGCGTGCCAAGTCGACTCGTTCCAAGCGCATGCGGCCTTGTCACATGGAAGCATATTGAAAATCTCTGGCATGATACCCAACGGGCTGTGTTTGTACGCCCATGTACACCCCTCCGTCACTTTGCGCCCCAGAGACACGTGCGCCGGATCTTGCATCAGTCGGCCTCCGAGGGCAAGCATGCCTCCTGCAAAACAAACCAGATGCTGGCCTTGTGGCTCGAGCTGGATTTCGCCCTGACCACCCGCACGAGCCGAGCCGGCTATCAGAATGTCAGGGTCCTCGGGTAGCATTGGTCTGAACAACGTGTGCTCGACAGCGGCAGACATCGCATCTCGGTACATGCTTTCGTACATCGCCGACCCGCCCAGCAGAGCGAACATCTTGGGCAGGTACTCGTAGAGAGAGTCCGACATGGCGCCCAGGGTGAAGACGGTGCCGGAAGCGAGGTCGAGATCCCGAGGGTTGACCACGAGAGGCCACATGCCCGGTAGATTGGTGTGGTTTTGCTGTTGCGCGAAAACCACCATGATCCGTTGCACGGCGTCGTACCATTTGGGATCCCGAGTGATTTGCGAGAGCCTTGTGAACTCCAGAGCAAGCGAGCCCAGCTCTGCGACAAGAACGTTCTCCTCGGCGATCTGCTCCTCCCCGGCAGCAGCAAGCTGCACTTTCCAGCGGGTGATGGGCATGCGGTTTGGCGTGTCGAATGCTACGTACAGCATGTCCGCCAGTTCAAGGCTCTTGTCGAGAAGTCGGGTGTCTCCACTGAGGTCGTACGCGGCGACGAGGCCACCAAGGTACCTGATTGTGGTCTCGAAGAGGTTGATCTCCGTGGA
>Ga0265797_10001767_pt1 | contig 37536 bp, 34 predicted proteins | sample P2T30metagenome_FD_192433 | JGI IMG/M metagenome (GOLD analysis project Ga0265797, IMG submission 192433) | Plant litter microbial communities from East Loma Ridge, Irvine, California - P2 T30 | ecosystem: Environmental > Terrestrial > Plant litter > Unclassified | place: USA: California...
CAAGCCAATCTGTTTGCAGTGGAGCGGTTGCAGTCTCTCGAACGATATCTCGTAGTGAGGCTGCACCCGCGTGACTTTTGATACACGCTGCCTCTCTAGCGAGCATGATTCTGCTAGCGATTGATTGAATACAAGACTAGCAAGCCGAATTCATACGTCAGTCGTTCTCTTCTCTCACGCTCCATTGGTCTTGCATGACTGTAACTGCTCCACAGAGCTCAACGTATTATCAAGTTCGCACGAGTGGCCGCATATCATAGAGTGAAACCAAAGTCTGGTAGGCTGAAATTGTCTCCATACATGGCGTCCGGCAAAAAAGTGAAGTCCTCGTCCAGAACATCCATAGACCAAAACGGTATCGTATCGTTTCCTTGCGGCGGGACTCCATTCTCAGACCCGGGCAACGAACCCTGCCAAACAGTGAGAGGCTGAGTATCGTTTGACTGTTGACGTTGGACTCGATTGATCTTTCGAGTCACCGAGATCTTTCCGAGCATGGGTAGGTTGAAAGTCATCTCTTTTTGAGCTGCCTCGGAGGGTGGCCTGCCCATGAGAGATTGAAGGGATTGAAGTGCCACTACAGCCTTTCCCGCGACTTCCCCTCCTGCTCTTTCGGATGCGGCAGCCATGGCATCAACGAGTTGTGCAGCGAGAGTCGCACTGGGATTTGACTGCGGATTGTTCTGCGTAGAGACGGCATCAACTTTACTGGTATCAAATGTCAAGAATATCGCAGCAGTCAATATCTGGAGATCTGTGGTCTTGCAAGCGAAGAAACCGGCAGGGAGCAGCGGTCGAAGGTCGATGTAACGCCGCGCCATGTTCTGAGATGCACTCAGGCAGGTATTGTAGTTAAGCCGGAATCGCCCACTCTCATCATCCGCCAGGGCGAGTCGAAGGTGTGTCCGTACGGTGAAGTAGTGATGCCAGAACTGTACAAGACGTTCGGCTGTCATGTACATGATGGAAGGAGTCCACCAGGCGGTCGGTGTTGATTCGGCAAGGCTGCGTAATTTCTCGTCAACGGCGAACACTTTGGCCACCTGTTCGAAGCCGGGTCTCTCTGATGAAGGAGCATTGTCCAGATCCTGCACGTTGAGGGCGATATCCGTCAGGCGGCCGATGTACGCCTGTACGTTCACGCTGCCGCTGTCAGAGATCACACTCGTGTGCAAAGATGGGTATGACTTCGTAGCACTGGGCAGGTTGAACATCATTCCCGCCATCCGATCTACTACACAGATAGACTCCCATATTGCTGCTGCGGATTTTTGGTGTGATGTTGCTTCTGCGGGCAAGTATTTCGAGGCACGTGGAAGGCCGATCAGCTCAGCGAGAGCTATGATGCGTCGGAGCCTGATCCACATTTTCCTTACGTCGACGCAAGCCAGAGCGCTGTGTTTTTAGTCAGTATCAGAGCTTGAAATTGTCAAGAGCGAGGCGGCTATGTGTGACTGTGAGAGTAAAGTCAAACTGGTGAAGACAACATCTTAAGCCATGCCAAATGACCTCGCTTTAGCTCTGGTGCCAAGTTGGCGTGAGCAGTCTCGGCGAAAGAAAATCCGTGTCTGACAACTTCACACTACATAGGGGGCCACACTACAGGTGACTTACAGTCTGGTGAAGAGCATGGACGTTTCGATACCTTCCAGTGTCGCTGCCAATGTGTCGTTACTCGCTATCGTGCGATCCACAACCTCACTCACGTCATTAACGAAGCGCGACACGTCCGGTATCCCTGGCACCAGAAATTTTACGTCGGTTTCGGGGATTTGACGAATGCTCAGAGCCAACGATACTAACACATTCGCAAGAGACATCGGGTTGGCATTTGGTGTGCACAGTTCGTCGTATTGCGTAAGCATCTCCTCCGCCGTCGCCATGAAGCGTATGCGAGGAAAGAGAGCATTGTATATGCTCATCCAGGGAAAGGAGTATCCTGCTATGGCAGCAAAATCGTCGCGAGGAGGAAGGATTTTTTGTAGTTGACGACGGGCGATGCTCAGATATGTCTCAGAGGCCGATTGATACCCAGAGTAGTCACAGGTCTGCCAGGATGCATCCCTGGAGTCTTGGGCGTCGAGCAAACCATTGCTGAAGAGCTGTCGAAGATGGCTTGGCTGATTGGAGGGCAAAAGATTGAAGCCGTCCGGCTCCGAGTCGTCTGTATCTGAAGAGGCCCGTGTGTCGTCATCGAGAGCCTCTCCGGACGCCTTTTGTTCCTCCAGAGCACGAAACGATGGTTCTCGGGTCTGGACTCTGTTGTTGTGACTCGTGCCCTTCTGGGATGTGTAGTGCGGTCGATCGCTGGGTGCGTCTTGTGAAACCTGAGTAGTGTCAAGTTGTGCACTAGCTTCGAGCCTATGGACCACGCTCCACAGAGACCCGACCTGGTGTTCCAACTGCCTGATGCGGTCCCGTGAGGATAGAGGTGGCGCTTCAGAAGTGGGCGAGGCGGGTCCCTGCGCAATGCATGTCCGAGATCTTGCAAGACAGTTGTTACAGGTGGAGGCGTCGGCGCCGGCCCACTCGCACTTCACCTTACGGTGCCTGCAGTCTTGACATGACCTTGTGCCCTTTCGCACTCGACGCACGCTTTCTTTGGGCATCTCATACAGCGGTGACCGAGCACTTAGTGACTGGAGGAAGCCATACCAAAAGGATAGCTTGGCAGATGAATGTGACCAGACGTCCGCTACGGACGCCGACGTTGATGTCGTTGCGGCTGTTTCGGTCTTTCGGACAATTCGTGCGAAGTTTAGAGTTGCTCTTCTGGTTCTAGAGTACCTAGCTATCTGCACGGACCATATTGCAAGCTGTTGACCAATTAACATCCTTGCTCATGTGGAAAGCTGTCTGCCGATTAACGTAGTCCAAGGTAGACTTTCCATTCTCTCACACCTTCATGTTCAAACACCACTTACATGTATTTTTACACATGTCGGAATTCCGAAATCTGTAACAGTAGCCCACATCGGAAGTCTTATGAACATGCGATTCGCCTGTATTACCCTTAAGATGCGTCCCCGGTACTGCCACCAGCCAGCCAGTCACTGCTGTACTCCTCTTCAATCGACGCACAACTTGCTCAACGATCAGCTCTCACATGGCTAGCAACGATATACAAGGCAGGCCATCGAGCGTGAGTAACGCCCAGGCTTCTCGCCGTTGATTCCACTGGAACTAACATCTTCTATAGCCTCCTTACCCTCCTCGTACAGCAGGCGTCGGTGGCGTCCCATCTGTGTCCGTCGATGTTCCGATCACCACGATATTCATGGTACTATACATCTGTTCTGCCGCTTCCAACATGTACATCTTTCAAAAAAACCGCAAGCGAGGCCACAAGTTCTTGATCAGTGCCATCCTCTTCGGTTTTGGTATGGCAAGAGTCGTCACATGCATCATGCGGATCGTCTGGGCCACAAGACAGCACAACATCCAAGTTGCCATTGCCGCACAGATCTTCAACAACGCTGGAGTTTTGATCGTGTATTTGGTCAACCTGATCTTCGCCCAACGCATCCTGAGAGCTAAACACCCGAGACTTGGCTGGAACACTGCACTTGCGCATGTCTTCCACATCGGATATGCACTTCTCGCCGGAGCTCTGATCATGGTGATAGCTGCCACGGTCATCATGTTCTACACCCAGAATCTACACACGATTCAAGCTTGCCTCAGCTGCCAACGTGCGGCTGTTGTTTTCCTCTTCATCCTCACGGCAATCCCGCTTTTGCTCGTGTCAATATCCTTTCTCCTACCCCAGTCTACAAGAGGAGAGGAAGATTTCGGCGCTGGCTCATTCCAAGGCAAGATCTTCCTACTCCTCGTTGTTGCGTGCGTGGCCACCACGCTTAGTGGCTTCAAGCTCGGAACAACCTGGGAAGCGCCTAGACCCATGAACGACCCTGCGTGGTATCACTCCCGCGCAGCATTCTACTGCTTCGGATACATGCTGGAGATCTTCATCCTCTGCATTTATATCTTTGGTCGCGTGGACAAGCGCTTCCATGTTCCTAATGGAAGCGGCAAACGCCGGAGTTACATTATGGCCCAAATCCCAGAGTGCAAATCGGACAGTGTCGTTCGTTCTGAGAGCGCTTGATTGACTAGTGAACTTGAGAAGGATCCCAGGCAGGCTGAAAGATGCGTTTCGGGAAAAATGGACGTGATTTGAGAATTGGGGGTCGGTTCAGGGCGATACTGATATCCGAAGGCAATCTCTTCGCTGGTAGACCGCTCCGCCTGAGATTTGGCTCGATAGAAAGGAGTTGATCGTTTGCGCTTTAGACTTTCGATTACCGATCCTGCGTTGTTCTAGCTGCCCTATGATATCTTTCAGTTAGCATCGATCAAACGTTCCAGAGACTGAAATTATATGCAGTGACATTAGTGTCAGTGAATTGTCATTTGGACCGTCTCTCTCTATCATATCATGAGCATATCATATCCTACATCCCTCGCCATGCAAAGCAAACGATGAGGCCGCATCAATGAGCATGCCCGAACTGCGTTAAAAGTGGAAGCAGCATGCCGACAACCGTCACAAGTGTCTCCGCGACTCCGTGCTCGTTCATGTCTTTGCCTGACGCTCCACCACCGCTAGCACTCTCGCCGTAGCCGTTCATCGGCACTTCAGCGTACCCCTCGCTCGCGTGTTGTGAGCCTTCTTGCATGGTGTGCATTGCGACGTACAGGAACGTGCCGCCGCTGAAAAGTAGCAGCACGCCGGTAGCGAATTCGGCGCTCATACTCTCTGGCAGTCCGCCGTAACCGAGTAAGCTTGCAGCCGCCCATGTCACGAGGGCGCCGGCTGGAGCGGCAAGCGAGAAGACGATGAGGTGTGCGCGAGCCGCGCGTTTGGAGAGGCCTTGCTTTAGCAGTGTGGTGGTAAGGCCAAAAGCCGCGGGCGCTTTGTGGATCATGAGCGCCAAGAATATGATGAGGGATAAATTGCGGCCGCTACTTGAAGACCTGCTCGAGGTAGACGATGCGCCGAGTGCAATTCCATCGGCGCAAGCGTGGATTACCAAACCAACCGTCGTCGAAGAGGGACGAGCTGAGCTAGAACTATCGTTCGTCGCGTGATAGTCTCCGTCTTGTTGTGGCGACTCGAGGTCCGGTGATGAGGTTGAAGCACGGTTAAGGCTGAATTGAGTGAGGTTGATTTGGAAGCGCTGAGGTTGCGAGGAGGAGCTGGTGCGGCGCGGGAGAGTGTCGATAAGGTACATGAGAATGAACCCAGCGATGAGGGATATCCCGACGTAAACGTGCGGGTTGCGCCCTGTTGGCTCGTCGTCATGGTGGCTGTGTGCCTTCTGTTCGCTGAGAGGTAGGCTGGACTGCGCCTCGTGGCCTGCGTCCGTGGAAGGGTGCCCAGGTTTCGCAAGGTCTGCAGCAATTTCTTCCTCGGTCCTGAAGCCGTCGTCTGGGCCGGTGACAAACTCTCCTTGGGAGCGAGCGATTGGGAAGCTCTCGTAGCCGTCCTCTCGTTTCAGCAATGATGTCCATGCCACGTCGGCGACCGGTCCCATGCCGTTTTCATGTCTTCTTGAGATCCCTAGCGAAAAGTCTCTCCTACTGTGGCCATGACTGCTTCCGCTCGCGCTGTACACGGTCTCGATCCCTTCCGGTATAATAACAATGAGCGACGTGCCTACGAGAACACCTGTTCCCAGGGCAGTAATGAAGCGTAGTTGGCGTTGCGACAGCGCAAACGATAGTGGTAGTAGGCCGGCGAGTATGGATCTATGTTGTCGCTATTAGCATTTACGACCTGGTGATAGTTCGAGGTCATTCAGGCACTCACGCTGTAGCCATTACTACGCATAGCAGCAGCAGCATGAAGAAGCTATCCCACATGATTGCGACGAGGCGATTTGTGCCGGTCGGAAGAGTGTAGGTAGCTGATACTCACTCCTACGGGCGACAGAGATGTTGTGCAGGGTGGAAAGAGGCTCTACAAATAGTACATTGATGTTACATGTCCATCTGACGACAGTCGCGACTTGACTCGGCTGTGGAGCTCTCATCAGGGTTTCGACTTTCCCTTGCTGAAACGAGATCTAGACGCTTGGGCCAAAGGGTGAGAAAAATCGGGACATCGCTGCGGTGCGGTAGAGCAGATTGCGTTCGATCGTGATGATGCCAATACATATATAAGCGCCGAAGAGATGATTTAAGTACTTGTTAGAGTCCATCTCAGCAGCGCCAGATGGTCGAACGATAAGGAGTCTTTGGGGAGCAACATGATGCGAATGTTGTCCCGTTCTTTATATGCAGGACGCGCAGCTTACCTAAGATCGGCTGTCGCGTAATTAGAGAGCTTCACGCGTTTGGGCTTCACACTTCCTCCACCACCACTACCGCATCCAAGTTCATTGCTCACAATAACTTCGCTCTGTGAATCACAGTCGCAACCCATATCAACAAATCTCCCGACCTTCTCGGCACTAGCGCATCCGCCCACAAAAGACACACCAAGCCATCATGGCATCTGAGGACGACCTTGCGCAGCAGATCGAGGACCAAGTCGCCGAATGGTCTTCAAACAGCAATGAATGTCTCAACATCTCTGTCATTCGCGGCGATGGCAGCGAACACGCTTCGTTTCAACCAGCTTTCACCTACCCCATCTTTGGTGACGAGGAAGTCATCTTCGGCTACCAGGATCTAGCAATCAACCTCACATTCGCGGCCCACGATCTGCGGCCACACCTGGAAGTGAAATACGGCAAGAAGTTCCCTAAACTTGGAGATGTCCAGCCGACGAATGTGAAGGAGGCATTGCAAGATTTCCTGCCGGCAGAAGCTTTTGACAAGACACCGGACTCGAAGAAAAACGGCAATGTCGCTGCGTGGACTCCACCTGGCGACAAGATTCACGAGTACACGAGGGACGGAGAAAAGTATGAGATCTGGTGCGCAAGCTTGACGGACAACGCAGCGAAGGAGTTGCTGGAAAACATGCAAATCTTGGTACCTCTGTTCATCGAAGGCGGAACAACCTTACAGCTGGACCAGGACTGGACCACGCGCAGATGGAAGCTTTTCCTGTCATACAAAGTAAATGAACCCGCTGAAGGAACATCGCCATACTCCTTCATAGGTTTTGGCACCTCATACAGGGTCTTCACCTTCCCTGATCGCAAGCATCCTGATCAGCGCGAGATGAAGCTACTTTCAAGCGACGAAGCTGCACAGGCGAAAGTGAACGCGTCGTCGCCCGAGGAGTTTCTGGCATCATTGCAAACAGACACAGTCGAGACGCCTCTCGACCTTCCTAGCCGCGAGCGCCTATCACAATTCCTCATCCTTCCCACCTTCCAAGGCGGTGGACACGGTCAGCAACTCTACAATGCCATGTACACAAAACTCACGACCATGCCCAACGTGCGGGAGTTCACCGTCGAGGACCCAAATGAAGCGTTCGACGAACTCCGCGACCTTTGCGATTTGCGCCACCTACGCGCCACCAATCCTGCATTCGCCAATTTGAAAGTAAACACCAACGTTCCCGCAGAGAAGCTCAAGCCGACAGCCCAAGTCCCCACCGAACTCATCATCTCCGGCACGGACGAGATTCTCCGGAAGTCCAAGATCGACTCGCGTCAGTTTGGCCGCTTGGTAGAGATGCAGACACTCTCCCGCATCCCTCCCACCCACCGTTCACGAAACAGGATCACCAAGAAGGAACGATCGACCAATGAACACGACAAGGAATACTATTTCTGGAGGCTGTACGCCAAATACCGCCTCTACGTCTTCAATTACGACCAGTTGCAACAGATTGATCTCGAGGAGCGCCCAGAAAAGGTCGAGAGTGCGCTGGACTCTGTTATTGAGGGGTATGTGAGCATGTTGGAGAAGGTGGAGGCGAGAGAGCAGGGGATTGAGACTGTTGGTGGTGCCTCGAAGAGGGCGAGCAGAAAGCGAAAAGTCATTGACGACGAAGACGAAAATGAGGAGTGGGAGGACGAGGACGATGATGAGACGGTGGCACACGACCGCCTTAAGAAGGCTCGCATAAGCCGATAGACCTCGCTGATGGCAATTCAAGGACGGCATTTTTTTTATTGCGGGATTAGCATGGCGTTGACGAGCAGCACGGCCAGGAGTGCACATATGTACTTAGCTGCGTGTATCATAGCAGTCTTTTAATACCGAGAATGGAATGTCTCTGCGGTGCTATACGTTCCAACCGACTGGAACTCTTGGGGCAGTACTGTACATTTCCGGCACTTTTGAGTGAAAAAAGTGAGACATGTGATTTCACAACCATTGTACCTTTCCCTCGAACCATGTTCTTAACATATTGTATGTAAGCTTAGGTCATGGTGGTTTCATCGAGCTATTGATATTTCACGTGAAATGGTGAACATCATCAAGCGGTGCAGGCAGATAACAATACAAAGGTACATGCAGAGTACAAGCAGGAGACATCCCATCGGAATCTGGTCGTGGCCGGCGGGAATCGGGGATTCGTTTCGGAGGGGCCGTGCTCCAAAGCTCTTTCCTCAACGACGGCGTCGGAGAAGATCTCAAGAAACGGACGGCAGCGAGCTCCTCCACCACCACCGCACCACCACCTCACCCGCGCATCTCACTCCACTCCACCTCACCTCACCTCCCGCTCCTCGCCCTCCTTACCCTCGTTTTTTCACACACCGCCCTCGCCGTCGACGAGGCCCATCCCGCCATGCTTTCCCGTTTCGCGCCCAGGGCCGCCGCCGCGCCCAGAGCTCTCAGGTTCGCCCCGGTCGCCAGGCGCAATGTCACCACCGACGCTGCCAGCGCTCACGTTGAGAAGAGCGAGGTTCCTTCGGTACGTCCTCAGCAGGAGGAGAAAGAGCTTTTTGGCTCAACATGCGCCACCAGAGGATAATTCGGAATTCTAACGATTGTCTTGCTATAGGAGGATGACAAGCCTTTCACTGTTCGCCTCTCCGACGAGTCCTTCGAGACCTACGAGCTCGACCCGCCCTCATACGAACTCGAGACCACCAAGAAGGAGCTGAAGCAGATGTACTACGACATGGTCGCCTCGCGGTATGTGATCACTGCCCCAGAGGAGAATGTGCTCGGGCTGGAAAGAACGACTTAGGAGGACGGCATTGGAAGATCTGCTTGGGAGTTCTACAATGATCATGGACTAATGCCTTGTTTGCAGCCGCATGGAGATGGCTGCCGACCGTCTGTACAAGGAGAAGAAGATCCGTGGTTTCTGCCATCTGTCTACTGGCCAGGAGGCCGTTGCTTGCGGTATTGAGCACGCTATCACCAAGGAGGACCAGGTCATCACCGCATACCGCTGCCACGGTTTCGCCATGATGCGCGGCGCCTCCGTCAAGTCCATCATTGGTGAGCTGCTCGGCCGTCGCGAGGGTATCGCATACGGCAAGGGTGGTTCCATGCACATGTTCGCCCCCGGCTTCTACGGCGGTAACGGCATCGTCGGTGCCCAGGTGCCCGTCGGTGCTGGTCTCGCTTTCGCCAACAAGTACAACGGCAAGAAGAACATCTCCCTTGCCCTGTACGGTGACGGTGCTTCCAACCAGGGTCAGGTCTTCGAGGCCTTCAACATGGCCAAGCTCTGGGACCTTCCCGTGATCTTCGGCTGCGAGAGTAAGCAAACACAGCTCAAATACAGCGTTGGACCGGAGGCTGACAATTTCTAGACAACAAGTACGGTATGGGTACCGCCGCCAACCGCTCTTCCGCTCTCACCGAGTACTACAAGCGTGGTCAGTACATCCCTGGTCTTAAGATCAACGGCATGGACGCCCTCGCCGTCAAGGCCGCCGTCCAGTACGGTAAGGAGTGGTGCAACGCCGGCAAGGGTCCCCTTGTCTACGAGTACGTCACCTACCGCTACGGTGGTCACTCCATGTCCGACCCCGGTACCACCTACCGCACACGTGAGGAGATCCAGCGCATGCGCAGCACCCAGGACCCCATCGCCGGCCTCAAGCAAAAGCTGCTCGAGTGGCAGGTCACCACTGAGGAGGAGCTCAAGTCCCTCGACAAGAAGGCCCGCTCCAGCGTCGACGCCGAGGTCGCCGAGGCCGAGGCCATGCCCGCACCCGACGCCACCCCCGAGGTTCTCTTCGAGGACATCTACGTCCGTGGCTCCGAGCCCCAGTTCCTCCGTGGCCGCGTGCCCGAGGAGAACTTCTACTACTCTCAGCTCCAGAAGTAGAGGAAGGATTGATCTTGTCCTATTCTACCGGATCAACTGGGAGAGACAAATGAGGAGTACCTAAATCGATCATCTTGCGTTGCGATATAGCGAGGAAGACTTGATTGTGTTTTCAACATTGCGTGGGGCGCGTAACGGGGGGAATCGATGCTTTCTGGGATTTGTGTGTGTTGCTTTGCGATGCATGAGCCGACGCCGTTTCGGCATGGGCATGCTATGTATAATCCCTGCCTGAAATGTTATATCTTTTTTTACTGTTCAACTTCTTGCATGTGTTGTCCATAAGATTCAGCCTAGTTGGTTAAAAGTGCCCTTGTCGTTGCCTATAAACCAATGAAAACGGACGATGTGCTAACGAGAGCCTCGATGATGATGCCGATGATGATTCAATTCTCGACCACAGAGCAACTATGGGCAACCCGACAAAAGTAAGGTTCGAAGTTAGTTATGTAAATCTGAGCAAAGCACGACGACATGGATTCCTTTGTGATGTAGGTAGGTTTGCTGGTCACGTCCCAAGGGGACAGATCAATCGGAACAGATTGGCCGCCAAAACAGCCTATCCTTGTCCCAGTTTTTTCTAATGTCACTCGATGGTCACGCCCGCGCAAGATCGAACGGACCAAGCCACGGAGGCGCGCGGGATCGCCAGCAGATCATGGCCTTTGGCGTGTTCCATACGGCTAAGCCTCACTTCTCCAGTCGCGAGCGCGAGCCCAGCAGACATGGCCAACGTCACTCCAAAACACTAGGTAGGTGACCGGCACCAACCAACCGCCTGGAAGATGTCCGCGGCATCTCAAACCGAAACCCGAGCTGGCGCTGCGCTGCACACTGTACGCCGTGTACGTTGCTGTGCTGTCACATCCTAGCCACGTGCCAAGGTCGTGGCATTCCCTTACTTATACCTTAACTGAAGTACTCCGCCTGTGGTTACAAGGTGGTCTGGTCTGCTGCTCTGCCGCATAGTGGTACTTCTGCTTTCGTTCTCTTCTTTGGGTCTTGTGACGGACAACTTCTGCTTGTGGGAACTGAGCTCGTTCTTGCCTTACCTTCTGTGAACAGTGTATTCACTATCGTTATTCTTACCACTTCTACAGTACTCCTGCGTGTAGTACAGCTCTAAGAAACAGCCTGGAGCGTCCTCAGCATTGCAGACAATGGTTGCGGATATGGCTCGTCGATCGGCGAGTGTGAACAACACACGAGCGAAGATCGCATCTCTCACGGCTGTATGCTAGGCCTCGAATGTGATGCTGACGAGAACATTTGAAAGCTGACACGGTGACTAGCTTGCTTTCCAAAACTCCGCTCTCATCCTTGTAATGCACTACTCGCGGACGATGCCACCCGTCAATGGCCAACGCTACCATACCTCGACAGCCGTGTTCCTGAACGAAGTCATCAAACTAGCGATTTCGATCACGCTGGCGCTTTACGAGATTATGACGAGCCCTCAGGCCTCTCAATCGGCTACCATAATGGACATATTTCAAGAGCTGGCTGGTGCGGTGTTCGCGGGAGACAGCTGGAAGATGGCGATACCTGCGATGCTGTACACGTTGCAGAACAGCGTGCAATACATTGCTGCTGGCAACTTGGATGCCGCGACATTCCAGGTCACCAGCCAGCTCAAGATCTTGACAACCGCCGTCTTTTCGGTCGTGTTGTTGGGTAGGGTATTGGATACGCGCAAGTGGCTAAGCTTGGTGCTGCTTATGATCGGCGTGGCAGTTGCGTCGTACCCTGTGGGTTTCGGCCATGAGACTGTACTCACGATCAATGAGTTGAAAGAAACTCTGGCGCCGCACGCACCGCGGAACATCTGGGATCTCAAGGCGCTTGGAAACGCGGCTGCTGGTCAGCTGGTGAAGCGCTCAGCGACATATGCTGGGATTGATGAAGACTATGCTACCCAAAACCCGCGCGTGCAAGCTGGTGTTGGCCTTGTCGCGCTCATCGTGGCCTGCGTCCTGTCGGGCCTTGCTGGTGTGTACTTTGAGAAAATTCTCAAGGAGCCGAAGAGCAATACGCGCAAGACTTCCGTGTGGGTGCGCAACGTACAGCTATCGTTCTATTCTCTTTGGCCGGCACTTTTCATTGGTGTGATCTTCAACGATGGGGAGTATATTGCCAAGGAAGGGTTCTTCGCAGGGTACAATTCGGTCGTCTGGACAGCTGTCATTCTGCAGGCACTGGGCGGTATCACCGTCGCGTTGGTGATCAAGTACGCCGACAACATTGCAAAAAACTTTGCGACGAGCGTCTCGCTCATATTGAGCTTCCTTGCGAGCGTCTCTCTTTTCGATTTTGAGATCACCACATTGGTAAGCGGGATTCAACAACTGCAAACGTGCGCACTCTTGCTAACCCCAGGCAGTATCTTCTGGGCACAGTGACGGTGCTCGGGGCGACATACATGTACAGCATTGGCGAGACAGGCAACAGCACCGGTTCGCTACGTCCGCCTCCGATCAATGTTTCGGAATACAAGAGAAGCGGCGAGAAGTCGTACTTTGACCTTGAATCTATTGCGAGTGTGAACAGGTCGCCTTTGCCTCGCGGAGAAGCCTTTTCTACCAGCAGACCAGGAACGCCATCTTTCGAGCGACGACCTGTTAAGAGCTCGGAACATTTGGCGGCGAACAAAAGGGCATAGTGAGGTTTGAGATTTTCAGGAATTGGAAACGAAAATGGGTCACACAGCACGATACCCGGATGAAGTGCTGATATGATATTGAGTATTCTACAAGCGCGTTGTATTGATTATACTGCTTGCCAGCTTGCGACGGGCATATTGATAACTAGGTGTTCTTACGATGCGTGATACCGGTAAGTGGCAAGAGCGAGCAGCGCGCCTTCTTCATCCCAACTCAACTTTATTCCGACCTCACTCCTGGCTTCGCCCGCACCAAACCATCGCACCACAGTGCCAGAGCATACGTTCGCAGTACAAAACCCTGGCGCATCGAGCCTATAGCTTCGGACTTACCCCTGGGCATGTGATCGGCCGCCGTCTGCCATGGACCAACGCCTCTTCGCTCAGCTTGACCGGCTGCAACGTGGAGCTCGCGAGAGCCAGCCACGGCGTCAAGAGTATGGCCGGCATCAGGCGACGCAAGCCGGCTATGATGAATACGATGAGTATGATCCAGGGCCGGCTCACTACGGTGAAGAAGATGTGTACGGAGACGACAATATGTTCCTGCACGATGTGGACGGTATGAGAGGTGTCCGAGACCTTGGATGCATTCATGACTAACCGGATGCGATAGATGCCATCGCAGCTCCGTACAGCGATCAGCGATATGGGCAGCCGCCAAGACAGATGCTCCCACCTCCTTTTGACGCACGTCTTCGTCGCTTGCAAGCGCCACAGGGCCAGGAGACTCCTGCTGCCAAGCGATTTGACCTCTGTGAGTGGATGCGCATTGACTGCCTCAATGTCCTTTCGCTGACCATGAGTAGCCCAGTACTCTCACGGTGGTACCATCGGAGGGAACTCGAGCTCTTCACCCTACGACCGGACATTGCCCTCGAGTCCCGTCGCGAACGCCAGACAAAGGAGATCTGCGGTCGCAGATCATAGAGTCAGACAACCGCCAATCCAGCCAGCACGCCACGGCCAGCCACAACACGATGGCATGGATACATTCGTGGCATTCAATGAGAACGGAGAAGACGAAGAGTACGCTGAAACTGTACCAGCGCAAAGGCCCAGGCATGCTCTGCCTCCGCACGCGAAGGCACATGCATACAGTACGACTGCTCAAGATAATCCTGTGGTACAGGGCATTTCTCTCATCTCAACACAGAAGCTGCCAGACCGATTCAGATCGATTTTCGCCTACCCACTTTTCAATGCTGTACAATCCAAGTGTTTCCCGGTGATCTACAACACGAACGATAACTTTGTGGTCTCTGCCCCAACTGGCAGCGGCAAGACCGTCATTCTGGAGCTTGCGATCTGCCGCTTGATGAACGGGTTTGCCAATGGCTCGTACAAGATCATCTACCAGGCTCCGACCAAATCGCTGTGCTCAGAGCGCCAACGTGACTGGCAGCACAAGTTCGGACAGTTTGATCTGCAGGTTGCTGAGCTCACTGGTGACACTGACAACGCCCAACTTCGCAACGTTCAAAACGCAAGTATCATCATCACCACTCCCGAGAAGTGGGACAGTATGACACGAAAGTGGAAAGATCACCAAAAGCTCATGCAGATGGTCAAGTTGTTCCTGATCGATGAGGTCCACATCCTGAAGGAGGACAGAGGCGCCACTCTAGAAGCAATCGTCTCCCGCATGAAGTCGGTTGGCTCTGACATTCGTTTCGTAGCCCTCAGCGCAACGGTGCCGAACTCACAAGATATTGCGACATGGCTGGGCAAAGATTCGGTGGCCCCTTACATCCCAGCACCGCGAGAACGTTTCGGCGAGGAATTTCGCCCAGTGCCGCTGGCGAAGCACGTCTGCGGCTACAATGCTAGCGGCAACGACTTTGCTTTTGAGAAGACACTCAATACTAAGCTGCCGGACATCATCTCCCGTTGGTCGCAGCGCAAGCCGATCATGGTCTTTTGCTTCACACGCAATTCCTGTGTGGAAACGGCAAAACTTCTCGCAAATTGGTGGGCAACGAGGGGCCCAAAGGATCGCTATTGGGAGGCTCCAAGGAAGCGAGTGGCAGTGGAGGACAAAGAGCTGCGGGGTATGTCACTCGCGCCATATGCAAAAGGACCTTACTGACACCTACAGACACTGTTCCTTCAGGAGTAGCATACCATCACGCCGGACTTTCTATCAGCGATCGCAACGCCGTCGAGAGAGCATACCTCCAAGGCGACGTCAACGTCATTTGCTGCACATCAACCCTGGCTGTGGGTGTCAACCTGCCTTGTCACATGGTCATCATCAAGAACACCGTCACGTATTCATACAATGGTGGAGCTGGAGGCTGCAAGGAATACTCGGACCTCGAGGTCATGCAGATGCTTGGCCGAGCTGGACGCCCTCAATTCGACAAGTCTGCCGTGGCCGTCATCTTGACACGTTTGCAGAAGCAGCCTCATTATGAGAAGATGGTCTCAGCCCAGGAGGTCCTTGAAAGCTGTCTACACCTCAATCTAATTGACCACGTCAACGCTGAGATTGGACTCGGCACAATCACCAATGCATCGACGGCCAAAAGGTGGTTGTCTGGAACGTTCTTGTACGTCCGCCTCAAGGAGAACCCCGAACACTACAAAATCGACGGCGATGCCACAAGCCAAAATCTCGAGGATCGTCTGGAGATCATTTGCAACAAAGTCATCTCTTTGTTGTTGGAACATGACCTCGTCCAAGACACACCAAAGCTACACTGCACGGAATTTGGCGATGCCATGTCTCGATACTACATACAGTTCGAGACCATGAAATCACTACTTGCGCTACCGCCTCGAGCTAAGACTTCCGAGATCTTGTCCGCTATTGCACAAGCGGCAGAGTTCGGTGACATTCGCTTTCGGGGTGGTGAGAAGACCGCCTATAAAGCACTGAACCAAAACAGCTCCATCAAGTTTCCCATTCCAGTCAATCTGGATGCGCCCGCTCACAAGATATCGCTTGTGATCCAGGCAGTGCTTGGTGCCGTTGACTTTCCATCGGAGGACTACAAGCAGCGCATGGACTTCACGACAGCAAAATCCGCAATTTTTGCGAATGTGCACCGTCTCATTAGATGTATCGTCGACTGCCAGCTGCACCTGCAGGATTCCATCACGGCACGTAACTCACTAGCGCTGGCACGAAGTCTGGGTGCGCAGGTGTGGGATGACTCGCCTCTGCACATGAAACAACTTGAAGGTGTTGGCTTGGTCACCGTCCGCAAGCTCGCAACCGCCGGGCTGAAGACTGTGGACGACATCGAGAACACGGAACAACCTCGCTTGGAGCAGCTTCTCTCTCGCAATCCACCGTTCGGTATGCAGCTGCAGGAGAAGGCCAAAGCGTTCCCAAAACTGCGTGTGGGAATGAAGATGATCGGAGAGCCGGTGAGTTCGTCGCATCTTTTGGTTGGTCGCCAGAGCTAACAATCACACCATAGACAATCCACATCGGTGAGCATGTGCTCGTCAGAGTTCGTGCGGACCTAGGCTTCATCAACGAGAAAACTCCTGAGTACTTTCAAAAGAAGCCTGTCTACGTGTGCTTGATGGCGGAGCTATCTGATGGTCATCTTCTACATTTTGCGCGTATCAGGTATGTACAAAGCCTGGGATCCAGTGAACACGCAGCTGACATGTTCTAGCGCAAAGAAGCTTAACAGGGGCCAGGAAGTTATGTTCGAGGCGAAGTTGACAAGCACAAGTCAGACTGTGAGGGCGTACGTGATGTGCGATACCATCGGTATGTTTCACTGAACACCATGATCATTTTCATCGCTGACAAGATTAGCTGGAACCATGAGGAGCGCCATCTTGAAGCCAGATGTGCCGCCACACTCTTTCCCAGCATTGAAAATCGCGACGGAAGATGAAAAGCAAGGGTCGAGCAAAGCACCTGCTAAAGCGGCAGCGAAGAAATCCAAAACTGGCTCGAAAAGAAAAGTCTCCAACCCTGGATTTGACGAGTTTGGCGACGCTGCCATCGACGATGCAGATCTGGCGCTTGCTGAGAAGGGTGGCTTCGAGGACATCGACGACTTCGACGACGACCTGGGTCCAATTGACGGCAACGCGAAGAAAAAGCAAAAGAGGTCTGATACGAATGAAGACGTTGCCAAGGAGTTTGAGCCTCGACAGCTGGACAATGGCAAGTGGGCCTGCAACCACGCTTGTAAAGACAAAACTGCATGCAAGCATCTCTGCTGTCGTGAGGGTCTGGATAAGAAACCGAAAGTGCCAAAGCCACGAGTCAGCAAGAAAGACAACACTGCTCCAGATCCAAAGCAGACACAGTTGAGTATGTCAGTGAGCAAGAAGGCCGAGGCACCTTCGATGTCCCAGTCAACACAAGCTCCGAAACTTGGTCCTGAGTTCCACAACATCAACACCTTGCATAACAATGTCGATTCCAACACTCGTCAAGTGCCGCTCCTGAGCAAGACACTTGCTTCGCCGCAGAGATTCGGCTCCTCGGCCCTGCTCCCCAACGTGAATCGATACCGTCGTCCCTTAACTGAAGCCGTCCGGGAAGCAGAGCAAAGAGCATTTTCCGATGACTTCGGTGACTTGGATGACCTCTCGCTTAACAGCGATCCAGTGCTTGCGCAGGCATCAACTCGCACGAGCCTGCTGCAGCGATCTGGCAGCGACGTCTTCGAAGTCGAAGGCGGGCACGTGGTTGACAGCTTCTCTTCCACCCAGAAAGATGAGCCTCATCTGTTTTTGGAGAGCGGGAGTAAACACCAGAACCCCGAGTGGGAGTCTATGTTTGACTTTGACGTTGAAGACGACATCTTGAAACCCGTTGAACAAGATCTGAACCATTCACACCAGCTCGAAAAGACCGACCCGAAAAAGCCGGGACCGTTCGAGGACATGAGGAGCGATTCGGCTGCGTTTGACCTGGGCTGCAGACCGCAAGCTCGCCAAGCCACTCCAGTACTCAGCCATGACTACGAGCGCGCCGGTACTAGTGACAGATTCAAAACGCAGTCGGTGCTCAAAGAGCATCTCCCCGCTGTGTCGGATGGTTCAATGCAGTCCGACGATAAGAATCTGCTCGTTGCAATCCAGGAAAACGTAGCCTGCGTGGCCACCCTAACGGCGGACCTGCCTGTCGAAGAGCGACCGGGTAGTTCTGATTCGTCAACCAGGCATTTCATGGAGGAACTCGGGGCCGACCTTTTCAACTACGTGGGTTGATACGTGGGGTTTCCGAGCAGCGCGAGGGGATCGGTACACTCGCATAAACTGCAACACATCAGGAGGACGTTTCGAGAAATGGTTTGTAGCTCGGTGTCTGCTAACACCGGATCGGTGTTTTTGGGGAAATATTCTGAAGAGACGCATGCACACCGCTGATCAACAACTTCACATGAATTAAAACAATAATATAATCGGTGCAAGATTGGTGAAATGGTGTGACTTCAAGGCGGCTCCAAACATGTTTGGTAACCAGGTTCACTATTGTTAAAATCTGAGCATTCCTTAGCGTCGGACATTCTATGACCAATCATAACGTGATCGGGTGATAGCCAATCAGAATGTAGAGGGATGTCTGGCACTAACGGAAGCCCACCAACTGTTCACATACAAATCCGTGCCTTCCTCCCTTCTGGGGCAACCATCTGGTCGACGCAATCAGTAATCCTTGCTGACAAACACTACCGGACCCTCGTAAACATGCCTTCCAAACAAGAAATAGTAACAAATTGAAAACAAAACCACCGAGCCGTAAATCAGACAACTCCAATTCATGCTCTCCAGCTCCACGGGCGCGGCCAGCGGGAAGAAAGCAAAGACGTAGACCAACAGCAGGAACAGCACCGCGATGATGTTGCAGGTGAGTCCCGCGCGGCCCAGACTCCAGCGAGCGCGTGGTAGCGGTTGCCGGCGGATTCTGCGTAGTGCTACGCACGAAATGGAGATGATGTAGGAGCTGAGGATCGCGCCGACTGTCAGCGAGACTATGGCGTTAAATGCTACGCTGCTACCGAGGTTGATGAGCGAGAGCAGGCAGGTGACGACGAAGGAGACGCAGACGGCGTTGAGTGGGATATCCCAACCGGGGCGGACTCTGGAAAGATTGCAGTGTCAGGTTCTGTCGCCATGTCGTCGACTTCTTGCAATCATGAACTCACCGGCAGAGAAAATCACTACAGGGCATTCCCCGATCTCTGGCGAATGCAAACATTTGGCGAGAAGCCGTGGCGACATTGCTGATTGTGCTGCAGAGACACATGAGGGTGATCAGTGAGCTCATGACGGTTGCGCCGGCTTTGTTGTCCGTCGCGGTGTAGAAGACGTCGGTGTACGCATACCTGCCGAGTCAGTCTCGCTCGCGTTGGTTACTAACTATAGAATTGTGCCTTACGAGTAGTGCGGAGAGACCGCATCTTGCAAGTCGCCAATGCAGAAGGCGAACGTGATCACCATCACGAAGCCTGTGACCCCATTCAGAATAAGGGTCCACATCATGCCGAGAGGCAGCACTCGCGATGCGTCTTTGATCTCTTCCGCCATGTGCACGGCAGAGTCAGGTCCGATTAGCGAGTACATCGGCCCAATGATCCCCACTAGGCAGGCTACGCCTTGCGACGGCCAAGCGTAGGCGTTTGTGAACTCAGTGAAGACGGCTTGCGCGGATTGTCTGGGTGAGAGAGCCCAGAGTGGGATCAAAATCCCGAAAAAGCCGAAGACGTGGATAATCAGGATTATGCCTTCGATCAGTGGGAGCTTCTTCGCGAAGAACGTGTTGAAGAGGATCGCGACTGCCGCTACCGCAATGATCATGAGAGTCGCGTGCCATGGCTGGGCGACGTAGTTTGCGTCGTTGAGTGCGATGATGCCCTGGATTTGGGTTGCGACAAGATAGCTGCCGCTGCTGGTGTTGACCTGCCAGCCTAGCACGCAGAGCCAGCCGGTTGTGTATGATAAAAACTTCTGCGCACGCGGCGGCGAGAACTCAGACACCCAGTCTGTTCGGTCGGAGCGGTCAGTGGTCAGTCCAAGTGACTTAACATGCTTTCTCATAGAGAGATGTTCCTGAGACTGGAAGAAAAATCGACATACTGCGAAGCTGTTAGCACGGTCCTGGTCGATCTGGGTTTACAACACGCACCGATACTGCCCTCCTGAGGTAGGTGCCCTGGACAAGTCAGCATACGTCAGGAAATCCAAGCAACGTGTGGCAACCAACATGCTGGCCATCTCTGCCATGGAAAGGATGGCGAACGAGAAGCCAAAAAGCGAGACAAGGTACATCCACACCATGCCCGCAAGCCCTCCATTGGGAAGGATGTAGCTAGCTGTGCTGTTTTCAGCCGTCAGTTGGTGTTTAGCAGCTCTGTCGCAGCTTCGCATACAAAAGGATGGCCTCCCATGTGCACATCAAGACTGCTGTGAAGCCCAGGACTGAGATCAATCGAAAGTTGCGCTATGAACGCTATGTTAGCATGATGGCGAGTCGGAGTGCATCGGAAAAGGCCTGCTCACCCTCAGTTCCTGCGTCTTGCCAACGCGCCTCATGTCATTCTGGTCTGCGATGGTGCCTGCCTTGTAAGGCTTCGATGAGTCCTTCACGTCCAATTCGACTTCATACTGGCTCATTGCCATGGCGGGTTCTCCGTACGCCAGTCTGTACGACGGAGTGGCAAAAGAGAGCGAGAAGTCAGAGGTCTTGGAGAAAACGAGCTGTCACGGATCTCAAAAGCCCTGCCAGCTAATTAAACATGAGTACCTGGATCATGGACATATAAGACTCCGGCGGCAGTAACCAGATCGGATGCTCGGCATTGCCGAAAGCGTTTACTATGGCTTTAACGCTCGCAGGATCACTGGCATAAATGGTATCGCGCCGATCGAAAGGCGTCCGGACCTCATGATTCTCCGGGATTGGCTGGCCGTAGAGTCCAGTCGGTCGAAGGCCCCGAAGCCAAAGCAAACGCTCTCGCTCGTGCAGGTGGCAAGGCTGCATGATGTGTTGTGGACAGCTGCGGTGTCACATAGACTAAGCTCCTGGTGCTCGGTGGGACGCAGGGTGATGTTTGCTTGCATGAAATTCACCATTCCGGCAACCCGGCCGGACACGGAAGGCCGCACAAACTGAACACAACGCCGGGGCGTTTTGGTGATTGTTGAACATGCCGTGCGATGTGAGTAAACTGAGCTATCTCTTTCACCATTCAGCCATCATGCACGCTTCCATACTGCTGTGCAGCCGCGTATCGTCCTTTCTGGTCTATGATGACCCTCGCATTTTCTGCTGCTGACAATACCTATCCAGACACATGGCGCCTCTGGCACTGATCGCATCACCCAGCATTTGTTTTCCTTTATTGCTGGCCAGCCACTGAAAGCCGCCGATAACACGGAGTCCCCAAGAGATAATAGCTGACGTTAACAGGGAACGGATTGTTTTCGATTACTATCATCCATTAAGCAGCATTGCCAGCTCAGGCCACTTCGAAGCACTTGCCAGAGACTTGCATCCTAATGCCTTGTCGCTGTCCCATCCTAAAGGTATACACGCACTCTCAACATGAGTCGAGATGCTCACTCCTGTTTATCAATCGCGAACTACAGCTTTTGGTAATCTAACTCCCTCGTGATATCGAGCCTAACAAGAGCGCTATTTGATAACATGTACCAGAGTCGAACACTCTCTCCTGCGGTGCCCCGATGCTGTGCACAAAAGAACCTCTGGTGCCTCCATCGGTGCAATGCGATCATGTTGCGCAAAAGCGTGTCGCACATTCTGGGCGACCAATACGCCGTTGCCACCAAGCTCACGATCCCACCCTCAAGCGTATACAATGCTTACCCGTCCTTTCACTGCGCATGAGATCTACCTGTCTCTGTCTTCTGGCAGGTACCAGTGTCGTGTGTTGCGTGCCTGGACTTTACACGAATCATTTTACATGCTACAACTACTCACGACCATTGCTTCCATCGATGTCGTCTCCAGCGGTGGCGGGAGAGGGGCCCCGGATGTTCACGATAACGACAGAGGATCGTGGAGGGATCGTTGTAGTCGTCGGTTGCATTCTGATGACTTGGACGCTACTCTGTTTCATGATCAGGATGTATAACCGCTTTACAATCAGGGCATCACTGGGTCTTGATGACTTCGCGTGTGGGCTAGCAACGGTTCGTGCACAATATCGCGCCGCAATATGTCAATGAGTTGCATTCTAACGATAGCCAGGCATTCGGAGTCGCACAGACGCTCTTGATGTGTGTCGCGGTATCTCAAGGGTTCGGTAAATCGCATGCACTGTCGTCGCCTGCAAAAGCACGCTCAGCCGAGAAAGCATGTTGAGACCTGTTCGTACTCGAGCATATTACTGTTAGCTAACGATCTCAAAGTACATGTACGCCGTTGCAATAATCAGCTTGTGTGCGATTGCGATTTCGAAAGCAGACATGCTCTTCTTCCACCTACGTATCACGCCTCGACGCTCGCAACGAATCGCATGCTACATTCTGGCTGGAATTTGTGGCCTTTGGATGTTGGTCGTCATGGTGGTGATTGGGACAAGATGTGGAAATAAAACACCATGGGTTCTGTATGGTCGGACGTGCCATACCTTTGTAGGTGCAACAACCCATATAAGACGACCACACAATGCTAACATCCGATCTCTCAAAGTCGGCACGGTGGATTGGCATTGCCATCACCGACTCAATCCTCGAGCTATCTATCTTCGCGGTCCCCGTTTGGATACTGTATCCCATCCACACACAACGCAGCTACAAGAGCATGATCTTGATCGCATTCGCCTCGCGACTCTTACTCCCGATCTTTGCCGGCACCCATGCCTTTACCGCAGCAAAGTGGACCACGACAACACCAACATTTGGTCCCGTTGAAGCAGTCTTACCATCCCTCTGGTTGAATATCGAGACAAACTACGCCATCATGGCCGCCACGTTCCCGACTCTAGGCCTTTTTGTCAAGTCTCTCAACACGAGATGGGGCGCTCTGGACGCAGTATGCCATGGAGTCACTATCTGAATCGTCTGGGGTTGATGCTCGCACCGGGAATGGTAGGATTCATTCGACGGTTGAAGACGAAGGTGAAGACTCCGCTCCTAGATTGAGGCCCGGCGACTCGACATATTCGTTTAGGATGAGGAGTCCTTCGATCTTAGCGATGGAAGATCGTGAAAGGGCTGAGATGAGCGAGAGCAATGGCAGTGATCAGATGATCATCAGGAAGACGGTGAGCACTAGCGTTGAGAGGGGTTGACAGAACGGTCACAAATAACAACCGCATCGTTCCAGCCATTCGTATCAATAGAAGTTCAAGCGATTGGCGTTTGACTTAATGATTCTCTTAGCATATTGCTTCACGATCGTTGTGTGCCAGAATTGAGACATCTGATCATCAACAATATTGCACAAACGCTCTTTTGCAGCAAACAATTGTATATGACAGTAGACAACTACATGTACCACAGAAATGCTTCATTAGATTCAAGATGTTATCATTGCTAACCCCAACCCTTACCCTGTCTCAACGCGCAGGTTCTTGGCAATGCTCGAGCTCGTCACCAGCCAACCATGGAAGCTGCAACCTCGAAGCCTGGAGAGTATCCGAAACACCCCCTACAACACCCTACTATCACTCATCATCTGTCAGTCGCCTCTCAGGCTTAGAAGAGAGACGAACCGGCAACATGGCGGGCGAACAGGACTCGCTTTTCCGTTCGGCGGACATGACGCTGACCCAGCTCTACGTGGCCAACGAGATTGGCCGCGAGGTCGTTTCGGCCCTGGGAGAGCTGGGTGTCATGCAGTTCAGAGATGTGAGATGCAGCAACGGCATACGGTAGATGGAGGGTACAAGAACTGACAGTGCGTAGCTGAACCCAGAGACAACCGCTTTCCAGCGAACCTTCACCCAGGAGATTCGCCGCCTCGACAATGTCGAACGTCAGCTCAACTACTTCCGCCAGCAAATCGAGAGAAATGGCATCGGAATGCGCCCCATATACGACTTCACCAACAACATGGCCGCGCCTTCCGCCTCCGAGATCGACGAACTCGCCGACCGCAGCCAGAGCCTCGAGACGCGTATCCAAGGCTTGAACGAGAGTTACGAGACACTCAAGAAGAGGGAAACGGAACTCACCGAATGGCGCTGGGTGCTTCGCGAGGCTGGCGGATTCTTTGACCGCGCAAGAGGCCAGACGGAAGAGATTAGGCAGAGCATAGACTCCTCCGATGACGCGCCTTTGCTGCGCGACATGGAGCAGGCCAACGGATCCAACGACGCGACGCAGCAGCAGAGCTTCAGCGTGATGAACATTGGCTTTGTCGCTGGTGTCATCCCGAGAGAGCGGATGGGCGCCTTTGAGCGCATCCTCTGGCGTACCCTGCGTGGCAATCTGTACATGAACCAGAGCGAGATCCCGGATCCCATCGTTGACCCCGAGAAGAACGAGGAGGTGCACAAGAACGTCTTCGTCATCTTCGCCCACGGCAAAGAGATCATCGCAAAGATCCGCAAGATTTCTGAGAGCTTGGGCGCAAGCATCTACAACGTTGACGAGAACGGCGAATTGCGCAGGGATCAGATCCACGAGGTCAACTCTCGTCTTCAGGACCTGTCCAACGTTTTGGGCAACACCAAGCGCACTCTGGATGCTGAACTCAACCAGATTGGTCGCTCTCTCGCTGCCTGGATGATCGTCACGAAGAAGGAGAAGGGAGTGTACCAAACTCTAAACCGCTTCAGTTACGATCCTGCACGCAAGACTTTGGTTGCTGAGGCTTGGTGCCCAACCAACTCTCTCGGCCTGATCAAGTCCACTCTCCAAGATGTCAACGATCATGCCGGACTCAGCGTGCCGACAATTGTGAACCAGATCAAGACGTCCAAGACGCCACCCACTTACAACAAGACCAACAAATTCACCGTTGGTTTCCAGACTATTATTGACGCCTACGGTACCGCCAAGTACACCGAAGTCAACCCTGGTCTGCCGTCTATCGTCACTTTCCCGTTCTTGTTCGCTGTCATGTTTGGTGACCTCGGTCACGGAGCTATCATGACTCTCGCCGCCGCCGCTATGATTTACTGGGAGAAGCCTCTGCAGCGTGGAAAGCAGGATGAGCTCTTCGGCATGGCTTTCTACGGTCGTTACATCATGTTGATGATGGGCATCTTCTCCATGTACACTGGTCTGATCTACTGTGATGTTTTCTCAAAGGAGCTCTCCCTGTTCCCCTCCATGTGGGAGTGGAACTTCCCCGAAGACTACGACCCCGAAACCAAGCAGACACTTACTGCAACTCGCGTTGAAGGCTACACCTACCCATTCGGTCTGGACTGGCGCTGGCACGACACTGAGAATGACCTGCTCTTCTCCAACTCCTACAAGATGAAGCTGTCTATTATCATGGGTTGGGCTCACATGACATACAATCTGTGTTTCAGCTACATCAACGCTCGCCACTTCCGCTCGCCGATTGACATCTGGGGAAACTTCATTCCTGGCATGATCTTCTTCCAGTCTATTTTCGGCTACTTGGTCTTCTGTATCATTTACAAGTGGAGCATCGACTGGAACGGCATTGGACAGCAGCCGCCTGGTCTTCTCAACATGCTGATCTACATGTTCCTATCGCCTGGCACGATTGAAGAGGAGCTGTACTCTGGTCAAGCCGGCGTGCAGGTGGTCCTACTTCTGCTTGCTGTCGTCCAAGTCCCCATCTTGCTTTTCCTCAAGCCTTTCTACCTCCGCTGGGAGCACAACCGTGCTCGCGCCCAGGGCTACCGTGGCATTGGCGAGAACACTCGCGTCTCTGCTCTTGACGATGATGACGACGAAGGCGAACACAGCGCCCACGCAAACGGCAGGCCCTCCACGGATTCTGACGCCGCAATGATCACTCAAGACATCGATGCGGAGCACGGTGAGGAATTCGAGTTCAGTGAAGTCATGATCCACCAGGTCATCCACACCATCGGTAAGTACACTTGACTGTAATTCTGCAAGACACAACCACAGCTAACGCATCATGTAGAATTCTGCCTCAACTGCGTGTCCCACACTGCTTCCTACCTCCGTCTCTGGGCCCTGTCTCTTGCTCACCAGCAGCTCTCGATCGTGCTGTGGACCATGACCCTCGCCAACGCCTTCAGCATGACCGGCGTCAAGGGCATCATCGCCATCTTCGTCTTCTTCACTGTCTGGTTCTTCCTTACCGTCGCCGTCCTTGTCGTCATGGAGGGCACCAGTGCCATGTTGCACTCGCTCCGTCTGCACTGGGTCGAAGCCATGAGCAAGCATTTCGTTGGCGAGGGTATCGCTTTCGAGCCTTTCAGCTTCCAGCTCATGTTGGAAGAGGAGATGACGGAGTTGAAGTAGCAGCATTGTTATTCCGTTTGTTAGCTTAGTTAGTCTGTAGAGTAAATAGATTTGTGTTGTATATTGTTCTGGTTTTGATTTCGCAGTCGTCTTAAGGGTCCGAGCCCGAGGCCGAATCAAAGGTCGGTACTGTAATCTTTGACTGCGCGATTACGTGACCCGGAGCTGTCGACGAATGCCTATGACCAACATGGAACTTTCAGTCCAGATCTATGTGAAGCTCCAGACACTCCCTAAGCGAACTTCACTGCTCGTACGGGCGACCATGTCCGACCGGCCGAGACTACATGTAGTATTGGAACTGTGCAAGTATCGCATGTACGCCGCTTAAGTCATCAAAAACGCCCCACCCAGAGCGGAACTTGGAGCTGTATTCTACATCCGCGTCCGGTTGGGTTGGCCCTTGCTTCCTGTATTTTGCTGCTATCCATTGCAGTGTTCGACTCTACCTACACGTATGTACATATATAGACCCTGCTAATGGTCGTCGTTGTTTCCGAAAGATAGCACAAAGACATCATCCAGAAAGCACAGACAATTACCAATTCCTTTTCGAATACCAGCAAAACTCGACTTTGACCAGCGTCCAACATCAACATCACCTCAACATCATCGACATTGGAACAAGAAAAGAAAAATGGCCTCCTCACTCCCACCCTCCATGAAAGCTGCCGCCTGGCATAGCACCAAAGGTGGTATCGACAAGAACCTCAAAGCAACAACCACCCACCCGCTCCCCAAATCAGCCACCTCCCTCCCCAAAGACTCCACGCTCGTCCGCGTAGCCTACGCTAGTCTCAACCCGGCCGACTACAAGATTCCCGAACTGCCTCTCCTAGGCCGTCTTGCCTTCTCCAGCGGCGTCCCCGGAATGGACTTCGCCGGAACGGTCGTCTCGACCACCTCGCCACACTTCAAGCCTGGCGAGCGCGTGTTCGGCACGTTGCCGCCACCTTACGGCGGCGCGCTGGGCGAGTATGTCGTTGTTGGAGGCAACGACCGCTGTCTTCTTGTGCCTGAGGGCGTGGACTTGAGGGATGCGGCGACGCTGGGCGTAGCGGGGTTGACGGCTTTGCAGACGATCGCGCCTTTTGTTGAGAAGTCCGGCGGGAGCAAAGTGTTCATCAACGGCGGCAGTGGAGGCGTGGGCTCTTACCAGATCCAACTCGCCAAAATCCTAGGCTGCTACGTGACGGCGTCTTGCTCGGGCACCAACGTCGAGTTCTGCAAATCGCTCGGAGCGGACGAAGTCATCGACTACAAGACCGAGGATATCGTGCAAGCTCTCACCCGCAAGGGAAACGCATTCGACCTCATCGTGGACAATGTCTTCAACAACGGCGCGGCGCTTTACTGGGCCAGCGCCAAGTATCTCAAGCCTGCAGGGACGTACGTGTCGATTGCGGGCAATGCTTCGATCGAGACCACCAGGACTTTCTTGAGCATTATGTTCTGGCCGAAGTGGTTGGGAGGTGGCGAGAGGAAGTTCAAGTTTGTTGTTACGGATGCGAACCATAAGGAGTTTGCGCAGCTTGCGGCGTGGATGGCGGAGGGGAAGTTGAAGGCGTGTATCGAGAGGGAGTTTGAGCTTGAAAATGCCGCGGAGGCTTTTACGAGGTTGAAGGCTGGGAGGACGAGGGGCAAGCTCGTGGTTAAGGTGACTTGATTGAATACTCTGTGTAGGTTCTGTGTAAAGTATGCCAATTTTGTTATGTTTATCACCCAGATGGTCGCAACTGCTCGTTGATACGAGTATATAGGGATTATCGCATTCGACCGCGTAATTCATCGGTTGACATGAACACGGTGTTGTTCAAAAGTCTTTGGCTGATGATTTGGGAAGTAATTGAGCAATAACTCGATATTTGGTATACATGATAAGTACATGACAATCGTATATATCCAGCCATCCGTTCGCTCGGTCGCTCGTTCATTCATTTCATCCCCTGATTCCCCCCTTAGCCCTCCTCAACATCGGACGCCTTGCCCTCTTCCCTCCACGCCAACCAGCCCAAGACTATCAACAATTTGATGCCAGCCGTGAACCATAACGCACCCGCGAACCCCAGCGAACTCCGCGCAAACGCACCACCCACAAGCGCCCCGCACACGTACATCAGCAAGCTGCCCATCCTGCGATTGCGCTGCACATTCCCCATCAAACCCGCAGTAAGCAAGGCCGGATCAGACGCCAAGTCATTGTATAGCGTCGTCAACACCACAGCAGGCAGGGCATTGAACCCCAACACCCGACTGGAGACCACCTTGCCCGCGGCTTGGAAACTCAACAAACCGATTGGCACGAGGTCCATGCTTGGGAAACCGATATCACTCGGCACTCCCAGTCCCATGAGAGCGGACGGTTCGCCCGGCCGGGCTGGCGATTCGCTAGAGGAGCCAGAATGCACGAGGATGGCGGAGATGACTGTCACGGCCATTTGGAAGGAGAAAGAGGCGGCAAGGACCCATCGTTTTCGCTCGCCAAAGGTTCGGTGGAAAGCCGAGATGAGGCCTGCACCGAGCAGGAAGGAGCAGATCGATGTGAGGGACTTGGTCCAGGCTAGGGACGGGGTTGATATGGGGAGGTCGTTGGCGCCGAGGGCGAGGAATATGGTGTTTCCTGTCTGTTTTGGGAGATTGCTGTTAGTAAATGTGACCATTTACAATATGGATAGAATTTCTTGATCGAAAAATTACTCACCTGCATCGAAACAAAGCAAGAATAAGCGTTGTATGCACAGCTATCCACCAGGCCGGACATCATGAAACACACCATCAAGACGAGATCTGCCCATCTTGTCGAGACGTCTGCTGAAAGGTGGGACTTTGCTTTTTGTAGTAATGTCGCGGGGCTCGGTGGCGATGACGAATTGTTGCCGTTGACGTTATTGTGGTTGTTACCCTCTCGAGGTCCGTCGCGATATGAGTATCTTTGATAGAACGAAAGGAGCGATCTGCGTTCGTCGGTCGACTTGAACACACTAGGCCGAAGTGGCGGGTCTACGAAGCGTGTTGAGCGTGTTTGTGTGGCGTGGGGGCGGTCCATTTTGTTGTCTTGCGACATCCAGTCCAGTCCAATCCAGGGTCTTTTGCGTGGATGGCAAAGTGGGAATTAATTATCGATGAATCCGAATTGAACAGTGAGAGGGGTTTCCAAGAGCTGGCCTTCCTACCTATTTCATGGCAGACCCATTAAAGAAGAAAAGTGGTGCAATGGCTTGTTTCTGTGGCCAAGGAGCAGTAGGGTATGGTGTGGAGATTTAAGAGTCAGTGTCCCAAGTCTTCAAGCAACAGAAGTCTTCAGGTGTCACCGGAGCCACAGTTTGGTAGCAGTCAGGTGATGGGGTGATGTGATGTTTGTCTTGGTGCGAGTTGAGAACAATCGTCATTCTTGCGTTGTGCACGGCACAGAGACTGCGCTAGACTCGAGCCTGCGATCGGTCGGCGAAAACGTGCCCGGAGTGATCTCCTCCTACTCCACCTACCCGGACTTTGGAGATGATGGGGAGAGCCCAGAGGAAGAGATAGAAATATCACTCACTCTCATACAGCTTGTTGTACCTCCCAGCCCCCCCTAGCACCACGTCTTTTTCCTGCCGGTAGTGGAAACGATGGGGCCTGAATATCCGGCGCACACAAGCGGCGTACGGCATGGTGATGCAGGTGATGTTTAGAGGCTTGCTGAAGCGAGAAAAGCTCGTACCTCGTGGCTGATGAAAAGTACCGTTGTCGATTGGCTACCTATGCATGAGCCGGGATATTTTCGCCAATCACAGCATGAGGTATCCTTGTCTTGCGCAAGATGGCCAGGCGTCATGTTTTGCGTGTGACGCTTGGAAGAGACTATCGTGCTACTACACGAACTTCGAATCTCAGATGGATGAACATGGACGTCATCTCAAGGCTGGATGGACGAACATATCAAGATATTTGAAGCTGGAAGGAAGAGTGCGCATACACGAGCAAGGAAGTGCATGCTCATGTGGCCCGAACATGTGAGCGTGTACAGTATTCAGCATGAAGGAACCAATAGGCAACGAGAGATATGAAGCGCAGTGGAACATCCATGTGAAACCCACCCAGTGTCATGTTCTTAGACTACGAAGAGTCAAGACGAAGCTTGATTCCAAAGGGAGGCACATACAGGTTCGTAACGGAGGACTTGCTATTATAGACATTAATGATATACTTGCAGGCTACTTCCTGATTTGCGACGGCATCGAAGCTGCCTCGGGCGGTGGATAATTCCCACTTGATCTGCACTACACAAGCGATTAGGCCCACACACGCTTCACGTCAACCTTCTGGCAGCTGGGGTTCTGCGGCTCGCATGAGCCGTACGTCTATCACAAGCACAGTCAGTATGATGTTATAGTTATCATCAAAAGGACAGGAAAAATGCCACTCACCCAAGCAAGCGTTGTGTAGGCGTAGCCGAAGTAAGTGTCGCAGATGTACCAGCGGTAGTAGGCCGTAGTGGAGGCAGAAGTCAGGTTGATCGGCGAGACGCTGTCATCAAGGTAGCCCTGGATGTTCAGACGATCATTCGCATCGAATGCAAGAGACTGAGCATTGGTGTCGCCCGGGAAGAAAAGAGGCATTCCAACGTTGGAGCTCGGGTTGGCTTGCAGGGTGAGAGCAGATGGGTAGGTCTCGCCAGTGGTAGGCAGATTCCACGACAGGATGCCAGTGTCACCGATGGAGCTGTTGGTGGGCTCCTGGAAGCTGGAGGTGTTGAAGTAGAAGACATCAGCGCCGGTGAGGTTCTTGCTACCAAGGCAGAGGCCTTCGATCGCGGCGCCTTCGTGGCATGCAAAGAGGGTGCTGCAGTTGATAGTCTCGTTTGTGGCCGATTCGACGACTAGGTGGAAGGGCGCGGAGCTGACGTTGTAGTACGGTTCTTGAGCAGTGGCCAAGGTCACCGAGGCGGCGACAGCTGCGAGGATAGTGGTCTTCATGTTTGCAGTGCTTGGAGTGTTGGTAGTACTTCGGGGGTTGGAGGAGTCTCAAGGATGTGTAAGGTAGGTGAGTCAAGGAGTTGGAAGTGAGGTGAAGTGGAAGACTGTTGGGATGATACTGCGTTCCAAGAAGGTGCAGACGCAGAGTTGCAGGTTGGGTCTTTATACTCTCATGTTCATCGCACTACCCTGACCTGATCTGACCTGAAGCTGCCTGCGTGGAAGGACCGGCACAGTGCACAACGGCGCCAGAACCCCGTTGTAACCATGGAATGCAGCATACCGTTAGACTAACCACTCTAACGTCCCCTCAGCACCCTTTCGCCACACTGTCTGCAGCCCATGCTCGTATTGGGGCAGTTTTTGGCTGGCACATGACCGGCATACAGCTCCCTTGCGGCAACATCGTCAAAGAGCTCTCTCGTATAGACGATAGTATGCATGCATGGATAGAGCTGTCAGCCACCATGTTTTCCGCCTGTGAGCCTCTAGCGGTTGGTGATTGTAAGCGACTACAGAGCAGACTGGCGTATCCCGGCGAGGCCGAGTACAGGTACTGTGATGCAAAGGAAGGAAGTTGATATGCTTTTCGCAGCAGCACCACTGTGCCAGAATAACTTAAGCTTCTCCGCACCCATGGACCCACTCACCAAATTCTGCGGGAGCATCGATGTCATGCACAATTCATGTTTGTGTATTACAACTCCTTCCAGAATAAGCAAGTACACGCCTGTGCTCGTGAGCGAGCACACTCCTGCAGGAATATCCGCCGTACAAGGCTTCACCATCTCTCTCACTCCGAGAACACGACTGCCACACTCCGACCATGGATGTATCTCCCGTCCAAGCACCAGCCTCCCGGGCACATAATCCCATCCTGGTGGACCCCGTCTGATCAGTGCCTCTTAGCCTCTGCGGATCAGTCGATTTAACTTTCATACGTCGTCATGTCTGCCGTCACAGCGCAGGCCAGCGTGAAACCGTCTGAATCCTGTTTGGAGCTCTGGACGGCAACTTTACATTGGTATAGCTAGTTACTACGGACCCATACACGTGCCGCATTCGAAACTCTGGAAACGAAACGCTGTCACACTCGGTACAGTAGTAAACTCACAACGGCGCTCAGGTCGAACGCTACACACAGACACCAAGACCACACTACCCACCCTGAGCCTGTTCCTACGCTACACTAAGCTGTCTCATCGCTGCTGATCGCCGACCCACGAATCCTCCGATCGAAGTCCAGCAGGAATTCCTCTCGAAACACATTCAATGGCAGCGCCGAAGACTGCTGGCAAGCAGGCTCCCTCTGCTCAGCAGAGCCAGGGCGGCAAGAACCCTCAAGCCATGTCGAAAGGGCAGCAGGGCTCGGGCCAGCCAGCTGGTGAAGCTAAGCAGAAAGGTCAAGCCATGACAAAAGAGCAGCAGCAAAGAGAAGCACAAGAAGCAGCTCAACAGGCCATGGAAGCCAGGAAGAAAGCCGACTACTACGCTGCAGCATTAGCCGGCGCCGGAGACCCAGACGAAAGACAAGAGTTGATCAACAAGAAGTTGGAGCAGGAGATGAAGGCGGAGACATTTGGCAAGACTGCTCGTTATATCCAGACTTCAGGCAGCTTCCAGGGTTTCGCGGCTGGAGCAGGATTGGGTGTGGGCCTTGGTACGGTATTGGGCACTCTTACGGGTACCCTTGTTGGAGGACCTGTAGGCATGATCACTGGAGGTATTGGCGCTGGAGTGGGCAAACTGTACGGTCCTTTCGTCAACGTGGCTGAATGGGGCGGCAACAAGCTACGGAGCATCACAGGAGATCTCCCGGGATGGAAAGCAACGGAGGACCAGAAGAAGGCGCTCGAACATATGTGCGGGCAAATCAAAGACACGGAATGTCCAAGCCCTGAAGAGTTGGAGTCGATTGCTGGAGACCGAGCGGCCGAGGCGAGCAATATGTGGTCGGACGGAAAAGCTACTGGCAAACAATGGAAGCAGTCGGCGACTTCGGCCTGGTCTTCCGCAACAGGTGGGAATGGAAAGGGTGACGCGAATCAAGGACAACAAGCAAAGGGAGCCCCCTCGTCTTCTTCGGCACCGTCTAAACCCAAGGACACGAAGCAAACGCCAGGAAAGAGTGGACCACCGAAGCTTGGGAAGCCTAGCAGCAGTCCGCAAACTGGAAGTACAAACAACAACTCGAAATCACCATCGACGCCGTCGAAGATCGATCAACCCGCGAGGAAAGACTCCGCCAGTCCTGCTGCCAACGAGACAAAGAAGAAGCCTCGCAAATTGGAGTCCAGATCAAACGGAACACCACAAGGGACTGCGAACTCGACAGGCCCCCCAAAGCAAGCATCAAATAGTCCCGCACCAAAGCGTGCACCAAAGAAACTCGAAACCAGGTCCTGAGCCCGAGCTTGCTGTAAAATGAATGTCCGGCTATAACACTGTATCAACAACTTCCACCCAAGCAAAATCATGTCCTACCTTATCGCTCACCTACTCCATCTCCGGCGTAATAACATTACTCGTCAACCCCAACAACAACACATCCCTCATAGTCTCCGCGCTCTTAACCCTAATATCCACAAAACTCTCCGGACTGAAGAAAGCAGTATGACAAGTCAACACCATCCTCCCCTCCAACCAACTCTCCTTCTCCCTATACGCCCGAATCAAAGAGTGCGCCTCGTCCGGAATCGGCTCCTCGGGTAAAACGTCCAGCCCAGCTCCAGCCAACACTCCCTCCTTCAGACACTTCTCCACCCCATCGAGATCCACAATCTCCCCCCTAGCCGTATTGACCAAAACCGCCCCTCGCGGCAACAGCGACAAGAGCTCATACCCCACCATCCCCCTCGTCTCCCGCGTACAAGGCGCGTGCAAACTCAGCACATCACTCCGCCTAAACAAATCACGAATGTCCTTCGTCCGCGTAATCCCAAGACTCTTATCCACCCCGTTCTTCAAATAAGGATCGTAGAATAAAACATCGAACCCGAACGCTTTCGCCCGCAGAGCCGCGGCCGTTCCAATGCGTCCGAGACCTAGGATTCCGAACGTCTGGCGCTGGAGGCGCGCCACGAGGGGCGTGTCGATGGGTGCCCAGAGGGCAGGCGGGGTGGCGCGTTGTTTGTCGTGGTGAAGTAGGATTCCGCGGCGGAGGGTGAGGGTTAGGGCGAGGGCGTGGTCGGCTATCTCTTCTGTGCCGTAGTCGGGTACGTGGCAGACTGTGGTGTTTTGGGCTGCGAGGGCGGGGCGGTTCAGGCGGTCGTAGCCTACGCCCATGCGGACGACGCTGTGGATTGCGAGTGTTAGTCTAACAATATTGTAGTCGTAGCCACGAGGGAGCGAGGGAGGGAGGGAGGGAGGGAAAACGATTTGGTGGCGTCTAGGCGACGATGCTAGCTGGGCAAATCCAATATGAGATGATGGGTCTTGAGGCTTCCTTACACTTTCAGCTTCGGAAACAGCTTCACATCCTCCTCCGTCATGTGCAATTTCAACAACATGATGCCATTCACACGCTCGCGCAGTTCTTCGGGGATCGAAGACCAGGGTTTGGGAGAGGCTTGGCCGGCTGGCCAGAGGTTTAGTTGCAGGTATTCCACTTCATGGTCGTGTTGGGTGGATTTGGCGAATAGGGAGCGCTCGACGGCGTCGTCCTGGTATTGAATGTTTAGTCGGCCTTTCTTTTTGGTTTGTCACAAAGGCGCCTGTGTCTGTCTTTTGTGTGTGACCGACGTGAGCGACTGTGTACTCACTGCGTACAGGCCATCGGCTTGGATGATTGTGAATTTGGTCATGGTTTTAATTCCTTTCTTTTCCCTCACGTCGGGTATGCTCGACTGGAGTTTCGAACTGTGCTTCAGATGTATCGTTACTTCGTATCTCGGAGTCTTCTTATCATTAGGCGCTCGTCATCTTGGTCGCTCGCATCGAGTAGTCTCGTCTCCGTGGACCTCGGATCATCAGAGCCCGAAGCAAAAGCCGCAGAGCAGAGCCCGACGACATCAAGAGAGCGAACGATTAACACACGATCAGATGAGTGGAAAACTGGAAATTGTAATCTCTGCTGCAGTGGGAATCATGCCTAGTCAAATGGGTAATAGCATTGGACATTTTCGAAATGAAATTTTGCTTCATAGTTGCAGGAGTCACGAAGGTGATATCTCGTCTTGTTCGAACATCAGCTGCCGATTTGCAGTGGTTGAATTCGGTATTGGTTTTGTGCTTCTTCTTCCCTCTTCATCCTTTTTATCTCGTTTGGTGATCGTACAGTGTAGTAGTAATGGCAGTCATGTGTTGTAAACAAACTTGCGCGAGCCGCCGCTCAATGGGACAGTGAATCGCTCTGTTTGAGGGTAGTGTTTCCTTACCACCGCTGCTCAGCAGTAGTTCGGCGAGGCACGGACAGTCTCGCAGACATCGAAAGCAATGAGTATGATCGCGCCTCACATGGCTTTCAACCTCACTCCCCCCTCAACGCCACCTCCCCATCTCCCTCTCCCTTTCCCCATCACCAATCTCGCCCTCATACTTGGCACTGATTTTCCTCGACCGCCCATCGCGCTTCTTACTGGACCGCCCGCCATCGTCCCCAGCACCATCATCGTCCTCCCTGCCCCGCTTGTTGCCTAAGCTCTGCGAGGACTGGCGACGCTGCTGCTCTCTCGCTGCACGCTCCTGCTTATGGCGCTCGCGCTCGGCGGCGTACGGGTCGCTCGCCGCGGCTGTCGTCGCGGTAGCCTCGGAACCGCGGCGTGAGGAATGTGAATGTGAAGCTGCTGCTGGCGGCGGCATACCTCCTCGGCGATTCGAATGTGAGCCCTTGATCTTGAAGCCGATGTCGTCTGCGGGCTGTTCAACGGCTCCACGGGTGCGGTCACGGCTGTTGCGTCTGCTGTGTTTTGAAGAGCGTGAAGGAAGGTCGTCGTGGCGGCGGCGCGAGCTGCGGCGGCTTCGGTCTTTCTCCCGGCCATAATCGTCTTCATCGTCGCGGTCGCGGCGGCTCCGACCTCCTTTGCTGCGGCGGGATTCTGCGTCTCCGTTTGCTTCGATGGAACGATCGCGGTGGCCTCCGCCTCGGCGCTTGTCGCGGCTGCGTTCGCGGCGGGAGCGCTTGTTATTGCTATCATCGTCGCGGTGGCGGCGGCGGCGGGTGGAGTCGTCGTTTGGAGATACGGATCTGGTTCGAGCTCGGCCATTGCTGCGGCCACCAACATCGCGATCCTCGTCACGCCTTTCCCTTTCCTTGCGCTTTCGACGCTCCTTCTCCTTGCGCCTCTCATAGGTGGCGTCGGATTCGTAGTCGTTCTCTTGTTCTCTGTGTCGATCCTTCCTGCTCCTGTGGCGCGATCGAGATCTCGAGACCTCTTTTTCGCGCTCGCCGTTCTGGTCATCTCTCTCTGCGCTTCTTCCACGGACAGAACCTTGTCCGTGATGTGCAACCGGCTCGACTGATGTCTGGACGTTGGCGTTGCTAGCAGCCTGAGTTACTTGCGGACGAGAATACCATCCGCTGTTGGGCAGGCCTGCGCGCATTGCTTTGGGACCGGTAGGGGCGTTGACTGGTGGAGCTGGGCCTGGCATGTCTCCGCCGCCATTCATGTGACCACCAAAGCCGCCGTGGCCATGGAAGCCAGCAGAGTGGTCAAAGTCTGAGTATCCATATTGCTGGTTGCCGTAGAAGTCGGGGTTAGGGGCGATGAAGTTACCCTGGGCCATGTTGTTCGGGTCTGCAAAACCATCTTCATCGGCGTTAGCAAGTCCACTCGAAGGAGCGCGAGCATTTGGCGAGTTGCTAGAGCGCTCCTCATGCAGATCATGTGTAATGGACTCACTTGCAAGATCATCAGCGGTAGCACTGTGATTTAGCTCTCCTTCGCCATTCATGGCCTCGCCGTTTTCGCCTTCGCCTGCGTTAGTAGCTTCGCCGCCTGTCTCGTTAGTACCTTCCTCTCCTTCTGCTCCCGGTGGACGGGCTTCAACATTGGCATCGCCTGGCTCTCCGTTCGTAGTCTTCATAGCCTCGTAGCTTGGGGATCCACGACCAGCACCGGGCTCAGCCGATTCGGTTTCACCCGAAGACTGCTGTTGGTCCTGCTGCTGTCCATTGAAGCCCTGTTGCTGCTGGTGGTTCATCCCATTCGGCATGCCGTTCTGGTAGCCCTGGTTGAAGCCAGCGCCAGGACCGAACTGGTTGAAGCCACCACGGCCACGGCCGAATCCATACCCACCACGACCACCACGGAAGCCACGGCCATACGGACGATTAAAGCCACGAGCATTGGGATGAAAGGGCTGCTGGTTGTAGTGATTGCCGACTCGGTTATATCCTCCACCGCCGTTCATGC
>Ga0265797_10001768_pt1 | contig 37502 bp, 37 predicted proteins | sample P2T30metagenome_FD_192433 | JGI IMG/M metagenome (GOLD analysis project Ga0265797, IMG submission 192433) | Plant litter microbial communities from East Loma Ridge, Irvine, California - P2 T30 | ecosystem: Environmental > Terrestrial > Plant litter > Unclassified | place: USA: California...
GCTACACTACTGGTTTCGCGCCGCCGCATCCCAAGGCCACAAGCTCAGACAGCAAGATATCTTCGACCGCATGGCCAACCCGATGTACCACAGCAGCCTTTCGTCGCGCATGCAGACTTGGCAGGATATCATCGGGCTCTTGCCGCCGCAGCACCCGACTGCCTCCGAATGGCCCTCCAAGCAAAGGATGGAAGCCGTTTCGCGGCTGAGCTACGCACAGCTGAAGTTCAACACGTGGTGGGACGTATGTGTTATACTAGACCCGGCGGGATCGGGCAAGGACATTCACATCGCCAGGCAACCGAGAGATCATCCAGGTTATCGCGACACATCCTCGCTGCGGCTAGCTGGAACACCGTATAGCGCGGCACACTACATTATCGAGAACCCCGAGCACCGCCAGATGAGCGAGCGGGTCAAGCTGCTGGACGATGCTATGCTGTTCCTGACCATCAAAGCAGAAGAGTGTGGGATTCTTCACGGCTTTGACGGCATCATGGCTTGGATTTCGAAACCAGCGGAGGACAAGTACACGGAAGACCTAGACATCGACCTTGTTTGTGAGTTCGAACGTTGGCGCGAGGGTTGCCCCGATACGCTGAGTGTGGTTGCCTTGCGCTCTGCTTTGGAGCAGGCTGGTTTGGGAACGGAGAGTGACGCTATCGAGGATGGGGATTACAGTCTGGTGCCGCACTTGCAGGGTCTCGTGAATGATTTGGCTTCTGCAAGAGAGAAGAGGAAGGCGAGGGATGCTCAGACGAAGACTAGGATGCTTTCTAAAAGCCAGAAGAAGCGCAAGACTGCTCCAGGTGATGACAAGGCTGCGAGAGAGCATAAAAGAAGAAGATGAAGAAGAAGAAGAGACAGGCAACTGCAGTCTGAGTGAATGCTTGAAAAGGGTACACGGGATGCATGCGCGTTCAGAGCACTTCTCGTACTACCGCTGGTGAGTCGGGATTGGTGTGCGTGATCTCCTTGCATGGGGAAGACCTCGTATAGTCATATCCGATGCATTCGCGTGGGACACACGATGCTGTACCCTCGAGAGACACCGAAGGGGATGCGGGTATTTCTTCTACAAGGTGTTTCTGGTGCGGTGATACCTGATGCGTTCGCATACAATCCAGCCTATAGTACCACTGGGAGACATGCCGCCGCAATTTTCGGGGATGTTCACGCCATATTAGAGGTTATCCTTCTTCCCGCGCTCATCAGATGTAACTTTCGAATCTTACCCGCATTATTTGCTCCCATTGCCTATCATCCTTCCACTCTCTTCAACAATCTTTCCCCTCGACGTAGAGCTCGTATTCGTACGAAGACATCAAAAACGGCGACACGCCCTTGAGATCGTTCTCGAACAACGGGATGCTCGAGTAGTACTGTCCACGCATCACACCAAGTCAGCAAATCAGACCCTTTTATCCGACCTCAACCCACCCCAAAGAATAAAGAGAAATCCGAAACATACCTCGAAAGTGCCGTTTGAGCTCAGACTTCCAACCTGCACAGTCCATTCCCAATCCAATGATCCATCACCCTCATCCACTTTCGCAAACTGGCTGGTCATAAGCTCATACCCACTCGTTGCGGCAGCCTCGTACTGCTCGCCCTCAAGCCAACCCATCCGTAGGCCTTTGAACATTCCGTAGACGAACATGGCCGAGCCGGAGCTCTCTATATAGTTGCCTGAGCGGGTTTCGTAGCCCGGGTCCATGACATTGTACCAGCCTTTGTAGACTGGGTCTTGGGCGAGGACGACGGCATCGGCGAGGCTGTGCAGGTAGGTGAGGAGGCGGGCGTGGGCAGGGTGGGAGGCGGGGAAGTAGTCGAGGGTGTCAACCAAAGCCATCATATACCTGGATTATTGTTGTTAGTCGGACCGATCTAGTCTGTGGGTCGATGAGAAGGAGGTGGCGGTCTAGAAGTCCGGAGTGAAATCAAGTCACAAGTGTGGAGGATGGCCTAAACTCACCACCCAACCGCCCGTCCCCAAACATGAGGCGCCGCGCCAGTAACAGGATCAGCCCAGACCTGCGTCTTGGAAACGTCGAAACCGTGCACCGGCAGGCCATTGGTGCGGTTCCGATCATGAGTCGTTCCGGCATCGATCAGGTCGAACTGCAGCGCGATGTCGTCCCACGCAGTGGTGTTGTCGGGTTCGAACTCGTGCGTCCAGCGAGCGTAGAAAACGTCCATCATGTAGATTCCGTCGAGCCACATCTGGTTGATTGCAATTGGTCAGAAATGTCGTTCGAAACAATTGATTGGTATCTGCCCTTTTCTCGTGCTCTGCCAACGACAGAGCGGAGGTGCTTGGATGCATTGATACATACCTGATCGATGTATCCGGGGAAGCGATGGTAGAACCCTCCATCTGGCGTGCGGAAGCTGCGATCGATCTGATCGCGCAGAGTCTGCGCCGCGGTCAGGTAGATTTCCTCCCCACCCGTCAGATTGTACATGTCGAGGAAAGTGTGGCCGAAGCGAACATCGTCGATCGAGTTACTGTTGTTGTAGAACAGGATCTGGCCAGTGAATCCCGGGTACAGTTGAATGTTGACCTGGACAAGACAGTTAGGTCAGCAATGGTTCCGCTCTTCTCTCTTCAAAATGTGTGCTTTCGTTCGATCGGCTTGGCGAGCAAGTGTTTGACCTACGTGCTTCTCGATAAACTCCAAGTACTTTGCGTCGTGTGTGCGCTCATAGGCGAGCTTCACGCCAGAAAGCAGGGCCGAGACGAAGTAGTCGTGAGTTGGGTTGACGCCGTGCTTGATTTGGCTGTCGGCCATCCAGGTCAAGTAGCGAGGCTCGCCATGGAATGTGTCTGGCGTGATTTTAGCGGCCGGTGGGATAGTGAACCAGCCATTGGGCAAAGATATGTTGGATGCTGCGAGGACAGTGCTGGCGAGTGCCAGCTGCAAGAAAGAAGATTTCATGGTATCTAATCTTCCGATCGAACGCTGTAGAAACGAGGGATTTGATGGTATGTCGTCAATGTCTTAACTTTATATGCCAAATCCAGGCAGGCTCGCCGACGGACAAATTTTTGGTATACGCATGTTGTCCAAGCAAAAGAACTGCTCGGCGCATAGCGACACTATGTTAGCCAAGCGCTTCTATTCCTCCTTTGTCGATGAAGGCTCTCCCTCGGTGCCTGCTGCCGTCCAAGGTCTCCAGAAGGCTTGGGATGAGGCTCCACATATCTTCAGGTACAAGAAATGTGATTGGGAGGCCGATAGCAGGCCAAGCGAGGCTCTACAAGAAGCGAGAGGTTCCTGCCGGTTTCTTGACTTAGTGAGCTTGCCTGATATCAAGATCACGGCTGCCGGATCCTGACAGTGGACGGAAGAACAATTGTGGGTCGCTTTGGTATCAACTTGGCACTGTGCGGGGATCCTTGTACGGCATGCATGTTGTTGAAGCTATAAACGAGAATCAGCAGTTGCCGTGCGTTGAATTGAATATCGCGAGTGGAAGTTGTGGTGTGTGAGTAATCACTTACATAAGCCAGAGCTCCTGGGCGTTGCGCTTTTCCATACAATGCCTTGCGAAAGCAGAGTATCGGTGCTAAAAGAGAACAAAAAAGAGAAATTTAAATGCAGCAGGTTGAGACTCGCTCCTCATTCCCCTGCAACATCATGCCAAAGCAAGGATTCAATGTCAAAAGAGCGTGAATAACATGAACACAAAACAAAACCGCATTGGACACATTGATCTTTCACAGCAGGACCAAAAGGAAAAAAAAGGTCTTTCGATGAAACAACAACATCGCGCCCCAGCTCTACGGTTCCGAAGTCGTAGAGTGGTCAACAACCAGTTACTCTTCTATCGTTACTAGCGTCCTTATAACTGGCGAGGACTATCCACTCGGTACTCCTTTCCCGACGAACTGGAGGCTTATGAAAGCTCCACCTAGGACTCGAACTCGTATGTTCGTCGTCAGGCTCTAACCGATCGTGTCGGGTTCAAACCGCACTAACCTGTCATTCCGCTGCGCCACGCCACGCCAGAACGAGAGATTGTTTCTTGAGTGATAGGAGAGCTCGATGGGGAATCAAGTAGGCTGCCTGGCGGCTGAGCGGGGAGCGGGAGAGGGGCGCAGGCGTGACGTCGTAGGCGAGAGGCGGGAGTGGTAGGTGAGGTGAGGTCCGAGTCCGGTTGCGCGCGTGGGTGAAGTGAGGCCAAGTCGGAAAAATGGGTCCGCGAAATTTGCCCTCGAAGCCGCGAATATGATCAGCAGTACTTTTGCACATGTCGGAGAGCATTCTGTCAGACTGGCTGTGGTTGCACAGACCTACACGACTAAAGCACTGATCGCTGGGTTGACAGCTTCGGAGCTCTTCAGCGTGAGGACGGCCGCTCTCTGTGCGATATCGATGCACTCCTCCACGCCCTTGTTCTTTCCCTCTGCCTTGGCCTTAGCCAGTTCTGCGACCAGTGTTCCGGCAAAGGTGTCGCCGACGCCATTGACGCTCACAATGTCTTCGGGCTTGACTTCTTCGGCGGGATTGAAGAGACGCATGTACACGCCACCGACGCCGAGGGTGTCTTCGGTGCCATTGGTGCAACGGGACAAGATGAACGGCGCATGCGCTCCCGATGTTAAGCGAGAGTCGCCGGCGGAAAGAAGCTGGGTGACGAGGACACCTTTGGAGCCGAGCTTGGTGCAGATGCTGGAGATGAATGGAAGGAGCTGGACACTCTGCTGAGGGATGCCCTGGTCGACGAGTTCGGGTGAGGTGGCGAGTGACATGGCCACCCTGGCGCCAGATGAAGGGATGCCGAGAGAGTCGATGACCTCCCACCAGTCTTGCCTCTCAAAGAAACCACGGGAATGTGCGGCGCTGTGCATTGCTGACAGTTCGTAGCTGTTCGGTGTCGATAGCTTGATTGACGAGTGAGGAAATACGGAAAGTGTCTCGCTCTGCTTCTGGCCGTGTGAAGCAGGCAGCTGGAAAGGAGTGATGGCTTTGGCGTTGCTGACAGGCTCGAATGTAACATGTGCGTCAATGCCCTTCGCTGCCTCGAGCCAGCGGGACAGATACTGAGGAGGCCAATTGGCATCAATGACGAGATGGGTCGGACGAGACTCTTCAAGCTGCGGTAGCCAGCAGTCGTCGAACGATTGGGCGATGATGTCTTCTTCGCCAGCCTCGGGGCCGTTCAGGATGCTCATGTCTGCCATCGCAATGGTGAGGTCCTTGTTCTGCTCGTTCACCGAGATGTACTGCGCGGTACGCCTTGCTGATTCAATCGGCAGAACTTTGACAGCGCCTTTTGAAAGGCCTTCAGCAGAAAGAGCTTCCATCGCCGCCTTCCCACTCAAGTCATCTCCGACCGCACTGCAGAATCGGACGTTCCCACCCATGAGGCTTGTAGCTCGAGCGACGTTGTGTCCAACGCCACCAAGGGATTGTACGATCCGCGCTGGGTTCGAGGTGTGCATCTCGAGTGAGGATGCTGCATCTGAGCGTGGCTGATGGTCACATGCATAGTCTACTGCGAGAATGCCAGCAACGAAGATGTTCGGCTTTGGTGCGCTCGTGACTGGAGCAGGCGTGCTAGACTTTTCTTGCGTGGCGGCGGCGTTGATCGAACCTGGAGCAACCTGGATATCACGAACAACACTACGTGAGACGCCGGACGAGTGGTAATTCACGCTTCCAGGGCCTACAATATGCTGGCTTGGCTCACTATATCTGCGTTCTGTGCTATGAGCATGACTGAGGACATACAATGGATGTGGACTACTTACTTCGAGTCTGCAGCTTGGCCTGCCTGGATCTGACACAACGCCTTCGCTACGTTGGTGCCCATGATCACGTTCGACTCAATGAGAGCGCGGTTAGCCACGATGCTCTCGTCACCGGTCAGCTCCTTGATCTTAGCCAAAATGTACGGTGTAGCTTTGGCGCCAGCGGCCCCAGCACTGGTAGCCTCTGAAATAGCCTGCTTGATGGCCACCTCCATACGCTCGAAAGGAACTTCAACCTCGCGAGGGATCGGATTGGCAAACAGCATGCCAGACTCCAGGCCAAGCGAGTAGTGGGCATGGATCATGTTTGCTGCTTCTGCGGCATCCTGTACAACCATCGGCGATGGTACCCCACTCTCTCTGCTGTAGAAGGCTGGGAATTCGATCTTGCCAGATCGGCCGTCTGCGAAAGTTGCCACGGCCACTCCCTGAGTCTCCAAGTACTCTACAGTCCTCGGAATGTCCAAGAAAGACTTGCATCCGGCACTGACGACTGCGATTGGAGTCCTCCCGAGCTCTGTGAGGTCGGCGCTGACATCCATCGTTTGTTCGACGCCTCGATGGACACCGCCAAGACCACCTGTGGCAAACACCCTGACGCCGGCAAGGTGAGCAAGTACAGAGGTTGCTGAGACTGTCGTGCCGCCGTTGTAAGGTCTACCATTCGCGTCCTTGAGCCCAAGAGCAAATCCTAGGTCTCTTCGTGATACCTTAAGGGCAGTAGTTCCTGTAGAAGAGCTTGAAGCCAGTCGGATTAATTCATCCGCACCGAGACCAACACGTGCGACTCCATCGAGGACACCGATTGTTGCCGGGACACCACCCCCTAGTCTAACGAGTGATTCTAGTCGAGATGCGAGAGCCACATTGTCGGGGTAGGGGAAGCCATGCGTGTAGATGGTGCTCTCCAGTGCTACCACTGGCCGGTTCTCGGAAAGGGCCTGTTGCACTTCCTCGGATACCTGAAGGAAGCGGTTGTTGGTCGAAAGAAGACGCCTTGAGGCGAGTGGCCTTGTGACGGAGGTTTTTGTAGTCTTGCTCAGCAAAGCCATCCGACAACGAGTGGATTGCATGGTTTTAGATATCCGATGATGCTTTGCAATGGTGGTAGTCCCTATGTACAGACGAAGAGCATCTCTGGTCGAACGAGAAGTGTAGTATAAACAAATGCGAGGTATTAATTATGTATGTACACGTGTACTAAGAGAGTACTCTCGACGTGAAGTGAGGTTTTCCTGCCTGCCTTCGACGTTCGCGTAGATCTTCGGCCATTGAAACTCGAAGCTCTGGCCAACAAGCCCGCGCCAGCTGTCGTCTGTCGTCTCCCACCACAGCATAGTACAGCACACACGCTCTCATTGCGTGCGCACCACACATTCAATCGCCGGCAAGATGAGATTAATACACGCCGCCGTCGCCGGCTTTTTGGCCCTTGCGACCGCCGACTCCAATCTTACCCATGGCTCGAAGAACATTCTCCCGTCGACCTTCAACCCACCTCAGCACTTCCGCAACACCAACCTGGTTAGGAATATCAACCTGGAAAAGAGCTACCCACGGGAAACGATCAATGTTGTCGTAGAGAACATTGACAAGCAGCCTCAGTCGGAGTACTATCTGCCTTTTGAGCAGGATTTGATCGGCAGAATTGGTGGACTGGAAGCCAAGGACAAGAAGGATGCTTCAAAGGCGCCTTTCAATGTTGAGATCGTTGCTTTAGATGAGGGAAGGTAAGAAGCAACATGGCTGAGGAAGCGGAATCATGTCACAATGCTGACATACCAAAGCTCGACCCAATACTACAAGATCGATCTCCGGACGCCGTTGGCCTCCAACGAGCAACTCACCCTCTCAATCACCTACTTTGTCCTCTCCGCCCTCGAGCCTCTCCCTGCTCAGATCCAGCAGAACGACAAGCAATACGTCCTGCACAAGTTCTCCGCCTACGCACCGAGCGCATACACAACCCTCAAACAGAAGACCAAGCTTAAGCTCCCGACCACCGACGTTCCGGATGCTACTGTTCTTCCCGCCGACCTCAACACCGAGGGCAAGGAAGACCCGCAGAAGCAAGGCAATGCATTCACCTACGGACCATACGGCGAGCTGCCCGCGGGCGCTCAGGAGGAAGTCAGTGTGCGCTACGAGTTCACCAAGTCCCTCACACATGGTACACTTCTCGAGAGGGATATCGAAGTCAGCCACTGGGGCGGCAACGTCGCGACTGAGGAGCGTCACTGGCTCACCAACCGCGCCGCCAAGCTCAAGAACCACTTCAGCCGTGTCGCTTTTCAGCAAGCAAACTACTTCAACCCGCCCTCTGTTGCTTTGAAGGAGATGCGTTTCCCGCTTGCCGTGGGCTCTGTTGACGCCTACTTCGTCGATGACATCGGCAACGTGTCGACGTCCCGCTTCAGGACCAACCAACGTGAAGCGAACCTCGAGCTCAAGCCTAGATACCCGATGTACGGTGGCTGGAACTACAGCTTCAAGACCGGTTGGAACGCCGATCTGAAGACTGTTCTGCATGCCGTCGAGGGCGAGTCTGAGCAGTTTGTCTTGAAAGTGCCGTTCCTCGAGGGCCCGCGTCAGAACGAGGGTGTCGAGTATGAGCGCGTCGTCACTCGTGTGATCTTGCCGGAAGGCGCAATGTAAGGATTGACATGTGCTGTAATGAATTGTACGCGGACAAGAAAGCTGACGGATCTTACAGCATCACTAACTTCGAGACCTCGGTCCCCCTCATCTCCAACACGACCACCCTCCACCGCACTTTCATGGACACCGTCGGGCGCACCACTCTGAACCTCGTTGCACTTAACGTTGTCGACGAGCTGCGTGACCGCGACCTTGTCGTTGTCTACGAGTACCCTTCGTCAGCCAAGTTTAGGAAGCCTCTGACATTTGCCGGAGGCCTGATGGTGGTATTTGCTCTCAGTTGGGTTGTAGGCAACCTGGACGTCAGCATTGGCAAGAAGCAAAAGCAGAAGACTATTTAGATTAAATGGGCCGACCGGGGCAGGCATCCTGTTGAGCTTAACTCGCATGTATGCACTGTAGTTTACTCCGAAAGTTGAAGTTTAACATCTTGTTTTGGGATGCCTTTTACATGGATAACGATGTTCGCGGATGTGAGGGACGACGCATCCGTGCAGTGCCGTGTTGGTTTGGGTTTCTATGGGCAGCATACATGTATTCGTACCCAATCGGGTCGTGGAATCTGACGTGAGCATAACTGGGAGAGTTCGCAGATCGAGACCTGATGTGTGTGCAGAGGGAGGGGTTTAACGTTACCTTCGGTGGTTATCTGATTTTTCCAAGACTGCGCGAATGCCGCCCAATTGGTAAGGAAATACAGGATCAGGCCTGTCAAAAGCTGCACGTGTGAACTCACGCGACTTTTGATGCTCTCGATGCTTTGCATGGGCAAGTTGGTAATTGGAATAGACTGCTGCTAACGTTCTACAGAACTGTCCCAGTATATTTTGTTCCCCGAGAGGAATATCCGTGGGGGGGACGAATGGGTAACTTCATGCCATCACGCACGCCCACTACTACTACTGTTTCTCACCGGAAGCATGGTGAATATGAATCATGCACGGACGGACATGCTCGCTGAACACGCTGCACTGCAGGAGACGAGTCCGAGTGAAGGGAGTCATGGAGAGTTGTCGGCGGGTCGGAGGTACATCTTATGTTGATCGAGGGCGCGCCGGGTGTTCTGTACCGCATTCTGCATGCGGTATAGGGAGTGGCATGAGTGGGTGAAGGTAGCACTACTTGTAGGTACTAGTACTGTATATGTACCTCGGCGGCTTTGATCGTACTAAGTAGTGTGGGTGCCTTGGTGTTGTCTTTCAATAATATGGGGTGCAGGAATGGCAACCTGGTTAGAGTGATTAGTATGGATTAGTGGCCGCCGTTAGTGGAATAGTGGCCCACACGACTCGATATCCTCCGTGCTCTCGGCCTGTCATTCCCAAGCACAGAAGAGGAATCTCGGTTGACTCCCCCGGCCCTGTCTGGCGCCCAAGTCTGCCGTCATTTCCTGCTAATTGAGGGCAGCACAGCAGAGGGCTTTCTCGTTCATGCCTTGGTCGGCTGTGCGCGCCGACTCGTATCGCCGCTGTAAGTATATTGCGTCGTCAAAAGAGTCTCCACACGCGTCAAATCAGCATTGATAGCCCGACGAAAAGAAAACTTTCACTCGCCCAGGTCGCGTGTACGACGACTGATCGCTTCCAGTACTGTACCTACATGCACATGTACACATGCATGTCCCGCCAGACTCCAACCCGACCGTGACGTGATCCTTGCGACGGACCCTCGATCGCGCCTGCATGCGCTGCATAGACTTCGATATCATGCATGCTGCTATGGGTCGTTAACACTCTCGCCATATAGCTCTAACGGCGCCGACCCTTGCGCGCCACGAGCCTCTGTGCAGTGCTGCCTTTCCGCGCGGCACCGACGACCAAAACATCCCTGTACCACAGTCCCGGAGAAGCCTCTTCATCGCTGTTATATCCAGGGTGCTTATGGCCTGCAATGGACGGCAGCGCCTTCTCTCGAAAGCGTCCGCGAAACGCACCGCAGCCTGTCCAACCACCGACTTCTGCACCAAGGCCCAAAACCGCGGACGGGCGATCCTCTCCTCAGAAGCAATCAACTCGCGGTAGACCCTCGACCGCGAACGATCCGCTGACCTCTATCCCCTCCTCTGGCAAAATCAAGAAAGCAAGAGATAGTAGCGAGCTGGCTCGGGCAAAGCGTGGCGGCGCGGGTGTTGCATCGGATGAAATGACCGCGGCAGAGGATGACAGAGAGTCGCAACACTTTACCATGGGCGGCGTAGGGGCCAGAGGTACCCTATACTTGACCCCGAGTCGTCCGATACCAGCTCGTTTCTCGAATATGCCCTCAACTCCTCCGCGGACCGCTTCACGTCCCGGGTCAGCGAAGACTCTATGGCCGGCCAGTCATCCCAGTGACTCTCCAATGCGTGGGCATGGGTATGTGCGCGCGAAGGGCAGCGCGTATGACCACACCATACCTGTTCCACCCATCAGCTTAGCAACCTTCAACCCAGCCCGCCGCCCACGGAGTCACTCGTTTTCCACGCTGAGCGAGCGAGAACGAGCACGCGCGGATACTCTGGACTCGATGGAAGTGCAAGAATTCCGCTTCTTCTTGAACGGCAAAAGCAAAAGACGTTCGCAGAGCCAGCGACCACAAAGTTCAATGAACCTCGGAGAAGGCATCCTCCAGCATTACATACCCCATTACCGGCTTGGGACGCCTCGTTTCAGCGATAGAGGGACTGCATACCTGCACAATTCTGTATATACCACCACAACGGCTGACGACGCCAATTCTTCAACGTTCTCCCCGAATGGAGAGCTCGACAAATTATTCCCGGTGCCGCCTGTACGCACTCACAGTGACTATCAGACCACACCGAGCCGGACGCCGCAAGGAAACCAGACATCTTCGTTGCCGCATTCGACTGTCAGGACCTTCATCTTCGATAAAATTCAAGCCAACCCAAATGATCCCGCCACTGTACGGTTTTCCGCGGAAACAGGCAAGATCACGGCTGCAACACCAGCTCGGTTGATTGCGCAGATAACATCGCCGGATTTCCTTGATTACGAGTTGCTTTCGCATTTCTTCCTCACTTTCCGCGGATTTCTATCTTGCGCCGACCTGCTTGAATATCTCCTGGCTCGAATGAGGTGGGCGCTAGGCGATGCCGCGGACTCGGGGCGCATAGCACGCGTTCGGACGTTCGTTGCTTTACGCCATTGGATACTGAACTATTTCCAGGACGACTTTTTGTACAATTTTGGGCTCCGACAACGGTTCTGCGATTTGGTGAATCAAATGTGCAAGGAGTTGAGCCAGAGGCCGGATAAAGGAGGTGGTGATCTGAATATCCTTGGCGAGTTGAAGAAGTGTTGGACACGGACTTGCGCGCTGTTTTGGCAGGTGCCGGATACTCCTGACCCTGCTGAATCTTCGGAGATACAACCAGGTGGTTACCCAGAAGAAGAGGAGGAGCAAGTCAGGGCTTCTCTCCTTGGATCTCCCTTTACCTCAAAACAGCCAAATGTCGGAGATTCGCAGCAAGCCGCGCTGGCACCTCAAGTTGCTTCGGAGACTGGTATGCACAATCCTTTCCAACGCCATTCAAGTACGGGCGTGGCGGAGTCAATGAGGAGCCCCATAGCCTCGATGCAATCACCTGGTTCTCCGATGAGCGAATTGAGTTTGCAGGTTGTTTCGTGCTCTGTGCCCTTCTGGAGTGCTATGCGACCATCGGCGAATCCACTGAAGAAAGTTCTTGCGCCTCGACCCGTTGGATCTAGATTGCATCCACCTGTGTCACTCGGCCAAGGGCGACCTTCGCATCAGCACAAGCGCAGTGGTAGCTTCTCTGATGCTCTGAGGGATGAAAGGACGCCACTGCCGTCCGCCAAAATCGATAGCACCGAGTTGCGAGAGCTTCCAAACATCACTCTTACCGCGGGGCTCGTGAGAGGTTTCGTCTTGCAGCCTTCGACTACGCAGGTACAAGTTCATGTCCCCGACACCTCTCCTAGTTCACAACAAGCAGAGACGCAGACGCAGATGCGACCACAAACTCAAGGTACTGGTCGCACAATCAACATTCAGGAACCAACGAATGTGCGTGGTAGCCAACACCAGCATGGTGGTGTGAAGAGGATTGTGGGCGACATGCGCCGTGTATTGAGCACCCGCAAGCCGAATCGATCTCCAGCTCGCAGTCACAAGTCTACGAGTTCGGCCGGCTCAAAGGGCTCCGATCCGCCCAAAGAGATTCCTAAGCAGGAAAAGCCAGAACCCGTCATTACCAAGCAACCTCCGAAAGGACCACCAAGACACGACATACTTGCTGAAGCGGCTGCCAAAGCGTATCACGGCACGAACGAGAACGGGAATGCACCGCGTCAATCGCGTAGCACAAGTCGGCCTCCTCACTCGGCGCACGACAGCGTAAAACTGGACGATTTGCTGAAACGTCCATATCACGAGCGAATGGTTAGCCAAGTAACGACGAGCAGTCAGTCCATCATGATCGTAGACGCTACGGGCCCTCAAGAAGAAATACCGATCATCTCGGAGAGCTTGCCTTCTGTCAGCACCTGGTCTACTACCATGACTCCTGCTCCACTGCTGTCGCGTAGCCCTGGGCAAGAACTCGTCGACCGGCAAGATTATTTTGGTGACATCCATATCGCGAAATCCGACGACAAAGCTGGTGCTTCCCATGACGAGTATCGCAAATCATCAAGACCCTCACTTCATGCTCTCCTCTCCCTGCCTGAAGATTGGAGAACGACTCGCGCTGTCACCTCGTACGAATACAGGCCTGACGAGAACCCTGCTCCCGCTCGTAGATCTTCAGGCTACGAAATGCAGCCAATCCGCAATCCCATTCGTCGCGTCCCTGGCGGCGATCTGAAGAATGCAGGTCACGTGCACGACCTCGAATCAGAAACTCGAGGGCAATCATACGCCACAGTGTCAACAATGTCAGCATCCCTGCCAACCTCATATGACCTGGCAGGACCGCGGTTCTCTGGTCAAGGGTTACCTGTCCAAATTACAAGTCTGCCCGCTCGCACAGCACCACAGGAGTCACTCGGCTTGTTGGATACCCCGTCTCAGCCTTACATTCGGAAGTCGATCAAAGAGGATGCGTGGCGGCTTGCAAAAATGGCCGACGGCTCGCCTGGTGGAGGTGTAGAAGATGCCCTGCTCAAGTTAGAAGGAAGATACGCGGGACGCCGTGCCAGCACGCAAGGTATCTTTACCATATCGGCACGAGAATCCGGCACGCCCTCTAGACAGTCAAGCAAGCCGCCGAGCCTTGCGCCTCCTCAACCCATTCACGGTGATATCATCATGGGCGACATGGACTTGCTCACTCCCGGTACTGAACGCCAGGGAGCTAGTATTTTCCGGAGTTCTGGATCTGATGCCTTCACACTGAGTCGCGCAGATACTCTACCGGATGATGCTGGGGGCATGTACGATATGGACGACGTTGACGACGGTTCCACTGCGCCGGTACTTCAGGACACATACCACACAACCAAGTACCCCATTCCCAGCCTTCCATCAGGTCGGCCATCGTACGACGAGCCACAGCAGGCAACTACAGTGGAGCCTGCACAAGCAACACGCCACGCAACGAGCAAATTACTCTGTCCCGACAGGACTGGGGCTACCACACAAATGTCGTTCTTGTTGGAAGACAACGAAAGTCTGAGTGAAATTTCCACCGAGCTCACCGACTCGCCGAATGGCGATGGTCTCGGTGTGCGAAGCTTCTTCTTCGATGATACGATTGAAGAAGAGACTTCGAGCCCTCATGGCTTCCGGCCACCTCCAACGCCCCCCTCAACGGCAGGTGCGCAGGTTGAAAGACGTGAAGAGAAGACTGCGTCACATCCGTCGGCCGAGCGAGGAGAGGAATTCAAAGGAACGGCCAGCGCTCCGGAAATGCTTACAAAGGGAGTCGGAATGCAGGATTTCCAGCAATCCCAGCAGGACTTGGCTCCCGCGAAAACCGCATCAGATCCAGACCAGCCCGCCCATCTTCCCTTCATTTTCGAATACAGTTCCTCGGTTATTGCCGAGCAGCTCATCATTATCGAAAAGGACGCACTCGCCGAAATCGATTGGAAGGACCTCATCGGCCTAAATTGGCACCAAAATCCACCTCGAGTCCGCAACTGGGCCAACTATCTCCGCAGCAGCGAAAGCGAAAACGGCATCGATCTAGTCATCGCTCGCTTCAACGTCGTTGTCAAATGGGTCGTGTCGGAGATCGTTCTGACCAAGTCACGCACTGAACGCGCCCGCGCAATCACCAAGTTCATCCACATCGCCTCGCACTCTCTGCGCCTCAAAAATTACGCTTCCACCTACCAGATCACACTCGCCCTCCTCTCCACTGACATCACCCGCCTCAAGCGCACCTGGTACCTCGTCCCCACCAGTGAGAAAACCAACCTCGGTCGCCTCGAGCGCCTCTGCCAACCGGTCCGCAACTTTGCAGCGCTGCGCGCCGAAATGGAAGCGGCCAGTCTGGCGCAAGGCTGCATCCCCTTCATCGGCTTGTACACCCACGACCTGATGTACAACGCGCAGAAGCCCGGCCGCATCAACGCGGCGCCTTCCGGTGCCGCAACCGCTGCTCGGCTCGGTCCTCAAGGTCATGAGAGCTTGATCAATTTCGAACGCTACCAGACCAGCGCGGTGATTGCCAAGGGCTTGCTGCGCTTGTTGGAGGCGAGTGCTAGGTATGAGCTTAAGCCTGATACCGAATGTTTGAGCCGTTGCCTTTGGCTTGCTGCTCTCGGTGATGAGGAGATCGCGGACAGAAGTCGAGCTTTGGAGTGAGTACTCGCGTGAGTGCTTGATGGACCTCACCGTCCCTCCCAATTTCCAACTCTCTTTTTCTTGCCCAACTCTTGTCGAGACAAGAACACAAGCATTGTGATAATTTGAGCGACGGCGTCATTTGGATTTACATGGCCACCGGGTCAACTGGTTTTCTCATCTATACTGGCAGGCAGGAGACCGCCACATTTCATTTACTAGTGTATCTACGGGCTTGTCAGACCTACCTTTTTTTGGATGACAGCAAGAGGGGAAGGAAAAGGAATATAATATACACATACGGACGACATCACATACCTATATATACTAGCTTAAACATAACTCATGACATGAAAACTGATTGGAAGTATGTTTTCCCCAGACTATACCCAGACTTCCTACTGTACTGTAGGTATAAATTCAAAGTGCAAAGATCGGATTTTCCCTGCCTGCCTGCCATCAGTAGATTTGGAGCTTGCCTTGGACCTCATTTCTCTCCCTCTTGCTCCTATTGTCGCAGTCATCTCGATCGATCTCCGTGGCTCACGTTTCATTTTCCCGAGATAGAATAGACAACGAGGATCTCATGGATACGCTGTACATGTGGATCAAATTGTAGTGGTTACAAACGTATGTACAACAAAAGAGCATCCGACGATGATGATGACAAAGGTAGAATATTGATGACAATGCTGATCTCAGACGACTACCCCTACCTAATCTCCCACAGCTTAATCTTACCCTGCTCGTTAGCAACGGCCAGAACAGAGTGCACATCCCCGCCCACGATCTCGCCACCGCAGAACGCCACGCCCGTGATGCGGCCCAGCGGCGTCGAGCTCGTTGGCCAGTTCTTGAACACCGTGCAGCTCGGCAGGTGTACCAGACGCAGCGCATCGCGCTTCCACTTGCTCGCCATGACCATTATCTGGCCGTCGGGCGAGAAGGTCAGGTGTGAAGTCGGGGTGGTGAGGTGGTCGAGGGTTTTGGTTGGTTTAGGGGCGATGGGTACAGGCTGGTCGATTGTTTTCTTGCTGTTGCTTGTGCCTGCAGCGGGTGCGGCGAGCCATTCTCGGCGGTCGTAGATGTTTACGATACCGGAGGAGCTACCGATGGAGATCCAGCGGTCTGTGCCGATGGCGGATTTGACGAACTCGTGGGAGCCGCCGAGTGCGAGCGTCGTTGTGCCGACGGCGCCCTCGTCTTGCCAGCGCGCTACCGTGCGCTGCTCTGCTATCGACCATTCGGTCACTTCGCCGGACTTGCCTGCGATGCAGAGACCCTTGCTGTCGCGCCACCAGGCAAAGTCGGCGATGCCGCCGCGGCTCTCGATCCGCGCTTGGGCAGTCCATTGTAGGGTTGAGGCGGATAGGATGTTGATTACGCCGCCGCCTTTGCGCGCGGAGCCTTGGAGCGCCATATACTTGCCGTCGGGCGAGAGCTTGAAGCGCTCCATGCTGCGCTGTTCGTGTTGTTGACCGTAGACACGAGTGACTTTCTCGACCTGACCGGACTGCAGATTCCAGACGTGGAAGTAGCGGCGGCGGGCAGAAAGGAAGATGCGAGAGTCGGTCGGGTGGAATGCCGTTGTTGTCAACGGCGTTCCTTTGATGTGCAGGCTTGTTAGGAGAGGGTTAGGGGTCGGCGCGGGTGGCGATGGGGCAATGTGGTGCAGGTATAGTGTCGAAGAGGGTCCAGAGGAGAGTAGGAGAGGTAGCGAAGGGTGGAACGAGAGCGAGGTGATCGCACTGGGCTGGATGCCAGGAACATCCTTAGTGCGTTGAATGTCGACGGTCTCGGGGCGGATCTTTCGCTTCTTTCCAGATCCACGTCCAGATTCACGGACCAGTGATTGGGCGTCCTGGAGGAGCTTCGACAGAGGCGCGACATTCGGGACGTCGTCGTCCACATCCATTTCTTCGTCAAAGCCGGCCTCTTCGTCGGAGGATTCAGTGCCATCCGACGTGCGTCTCTTCTTGTGTGCGGGTTTGCCTCCAGCCGTCTGAGCCCATTCGGGTTTCGGGTGTAGCAGTTCGAATTGTTGTCGCAAACGCTTGCTGTAGTCTTTGCCGTTGATCAAGTCCTCTCCCTCTGTCCGTCGTAGTTTGCGTAGTCTGGGTACGGTTGCCAGTGAGATCATAAGACGCTCGTCGTCGCTGTCCTCCCAAGCCGCGGGTTGTTTGACATCGTCCTCGTCGGAGTCCTCTTGTGCTTTGTATGGGTTCTCGGTGGGCGCAAGGTCGGAGATGAAGAGCTATGGTAGGTCAGTACACCACTAATAGATGTTGCAGATCAACAATAACACATACATCAGCGTCGTCAAGACCTTCCAAGCCACCTTGTGCATCACTGTCTTCGCCTTCATTGTCCTCTTCATCGTTCAATTTGAAGCCTTTCAATCCTTCCCTGAAACCCTCGCTGTCGCCGAACACCAAGCGCTCCAACTCCTCCTCGGCTCCATCCTTCTCGAGATCACCGTTGGTTACAAACTCGACGTCCGAGCCTGCATCGGATTCTTCTTGCGCTGGGGGTGTCGGTTGCTGGACGGTTTGTTCGTGTTTCTTGGTGGCTTTCGCCTGCTTTGATTTGGCCATTATCGCGGTGTTGTGTATTCCAGTCTCGACGAACTCCTGTCTAGTAGCTGTGTGTTGTATGTGCAAACAATGCTGGAGTCGCAAAGCTCCAAACCCTAGACGACCAACCTCAAATTCTCGAACTTCTTGCTAATCAGATCCGAGGGCGGGCGCGGGGATAGATCCGCACTTGCCCAAAGCATCTGTCTCGTCTCCAACGGCCGCTTCATCTACAGTTCAGTTGTACACAAAGGAAAGCAAGACACTCGTCCCCTCTCCTCCCACACGACAACTCGCCTCACTCACTTTCACCACACATCTCTCACCCTATTTCTTCGACCATCGCTATACCCGGGAGCTGCAAACAAACCGACATTCGCGTGTTTGCACCCCTCACACCTTCACTGCGCCGCACCTCGCCCCCTCGCAGCACAAGAGGCTCGCTCCTCCGTCAAAACACAACTCTCTCTAGCCAGCATCGCGACTACCGCAGAAATGTCTCTCGACAAGGAAGCGCCGCTTGCGCAGGCCATTCAAGCCGCTGTTCAGCCCAAACTGATCGAGAACGGCTGGGTCGCCGAAGATGCCGACACCGAACTCTCCGAGTACATCACTCTCATGGTCATCAACGGCAAGACTCAGCAACAAGTCGTATCGGAAGTTGGTACAGAACTCTTGGGCGTTGGTGAAGACGACCCTGCCGTGGCGGAAGTGGCGCGATGGCTCTTCCAGCAGGTACCCATGTTGAACGCGCAAGTCAACGGCGGTGGGCAGCAGGCTGAAGACCAGCCCATGGATTCGCAAACACAAGAAGCACAGAACGGCGCGTCACAGCCTATACCCACAGCACAAGATTCGCAAATGGACGATGCAGGAGCACCAGATGGAGTGTATGTTTACCCTGATCACCCTTAGAGGGCTGGTCGCGCAAATCCTTTGGCGTTGTACATCGATTTTCACAAGCTAACGTTAAGCAGTCCCAGCGGTCCCAAAGCAATGCGCAACGGCGCAGCAGCAGTCAGTGGAAGAGGTAGAGATAAGCGCATGCTCGGCCAACTCAACCGACAACTCGACCGTTCGCAGGACGATCCCTTACGAAGAATCAAAGGCGCAGCTGGTGGTGCTGGTCGCATCAACGGACATGCTGGCCGCGAGCCGCCCAGAGGGCCTCGTGGCGGTGGTGTCGCAAATAACATGCAGCGCATGATGAATGGACGTCAGAACATGATGCATCAACAACCAGGCCCAATGAACCCACAGCAGCAGATGCACTTCCTACAAATGATGGAGATGCAGAGTCAAATGATGGCTCAAATGTTCAACGGACAACCGCCGAACATGCAGAACCTGCAGCAGCCGAGAGGTAACGGCAAGAGCCTTTTCGATCGCGTCGACAAGCGTGCCAACGTCGGTGCTAAGAACAACCGTCAGCACATCCACAACGGAGGCATGAGCAACAATGACACCGCAATGGAGATGGACACTACTGCGGAAGACGGCAGTACCAAGCGCAAAGATCCATTTGACACCCTCTGCCGCTTCAACGACAAATGCACAGTCCCCACCTGCCCATACGCACATCAGTCTGCCGCCGCACCTCCTGGCACAACAATCGACCTCTCCGACCGCTGTTCATTTGGTGTCGCTTGCGAGAACAAGAAGTGTTCGGGCAAGCACCCTTCGCCTGCACAGCGTGGCCGACATCTCAAGGACGAAGTCGACTGCAAGTTTTACCCCAACTGCACGAACCCAAGCTGCCCATTCCGCCACCCGGACATGCCCGCCTGCCGCAATGGCGCGGACTGCACTACGCCCGGCTGCAAGTTCGTTCACTCCAAGATCATGTGCCGCTACAACCCATGCTTGAACGCCAACTGCGTTTACAAACATGCCGACGGCCAGAAGCGCGGCAAGTTCGAGGACAAGGTGTGGACAGCAAACGGCGAGGGCTTTGATCGCGAAGCAGCAATGCGGGACGAGGGTAACGGAAAGAGCGACCGATTCCAAGGCCTCAAGGAAGGCGAGGCCGCAGAGGAAGAGTTGATCCTGCCGGGCAGGACGACTCCGGAGAGAGTCGCGGACGAGGGCATTGTATCTTAGGTGGATGATTGTTGTTGGGATGTGGAGTAGTACGCCTTTGAGGCGTGCTTGTTGGGCATGGACTGACTGATGATGATAATACACACTTGGAGGTTTGGAGTTGTACCAATAGTGGCGGAAGTCATTGATATCCGACTGTTTTGCTGCAGCGAGAGAACTACCTTTTGTGGCGTTTCTCGGCAGATAATGGCACTCTTTCTAGTGGCTGCTTCGATGCGGTTTTCCTGTACTTCACCCCCATTCAGTTGTCTACGTGTGCATTGTCAATATCTTCTTGGGTCCTGAACTCAATACCAGCAGACTCCGATTCGGCTGGGTTCGATGTTACCGCTGAGAAAAGTACGGTTGATGATGCACGTCTCTGACATACTCGGAGAGCTTCGACTTACTAGTCTAGCCATTCCAATCGGACTGTATTTTTGTCCATGGTACCGCGCAGATAGATTAGGTCGTGACCTTGCGATGCCCATCGCTCCTTGACCCCAACCCTAACCCTGACGCGAATGGAGTAATTGCTTATCCCGCGACAAGAATGCTAAATATTGATCTTATCATATGTACTCCAAGTGCAAACATACGAGATAATGTCTAGATGGAGGTTAGCTTTGATCAGGAGTAGTTCGAGTTGGAGTGATTGAGTGAAAGCTCTTGGGAACCCTCGAAGCAGTCGTCGGAAGGTACCAGCGAGCATCGAGCGGAAGAAGCGCACACCCGCCATTGAAAACCGTGAGCGGACGGCCACAAAAATGAAAGTGTCACCGGGGATGGCGATCCAAGTCATGTTGCACGTGTACATCATGTACAATTTACATGTAGATTGCGAAGCTCATTCGCTCTGGCATATGACTCGGTACACTCTCTCAGGGGACAGATGAATCGGGACAGACTACTACCAGAATGTCACACACACGTTCCTGTCTGTTTGTCCCCCGAGAGATAATCTAGTGTCCATACTTATGCAAGCAGACAAAAAGGTGCTAAGTCATGACGGATTTCATCCTGTACTCCTAGCAATTCTTACTATGGACTGTATCAAACCGAGGTTAAATCGTGACGTAGTTATGCCCGATCCACCATCTCATTAGAAAGCCAAATGTGAATTAATAAGCATCGATGAGCCAGGGACTTGAACAAACACTACCCTTGTACCATCAGCATCGTCTCGAACATATCCGTATCCTCTCATACCAAGGCCGAAAACGAAAGTTGCAGAACTAAAGTTATTCAACACACGACACATTCCATCTTAAACAAATATGGCACCCAATACCAACATCGACCTGTACACAGCCGGAAGTACGTCCATGCCCTGACTTTATCACCGTCACCTTGGCTCCTTCCGACGCTTCGTTTTTAGACTGGCAAAAGGAAAGGGGGAAAATGTCAAGTCAACACAGGCCTGGAGTTCTCGCTAAATTTCCATGAACAGCCCCCAACGGCCACAAAATCTCCATCACCCTTGAGGAATTGGGTCTCCAGTACAATGTACACAAGTTGGAATTCAGCAAGAATCAGCAGAAGGAGCCCTGGTTCCTTGAAATCAACCGTGAGTACCGATTTTCGAAACCATAAACAATCAGCCAGTTTGACACCATCCATACCCTTAACCCGAACAACCTGCTGCCATCCCCCTCCTTTCCATTCCAAGGCACAACAACCATGGAGATCGTATAGCTGATAGACCACTGCTGTAGCCAACGGCCGCATCCCAGCCCTAGTCGACCACACTTCAGGCAATCCGAAGCGTGTCTTCGAGGGCGCCAGCATGCAGTTGTACCTCTGCGAGAAGTACGACAAGGACCATAAGATCTCGTTCCCATACGACAGCGATGAATACTGGGAGACGGTCGAGTGGCTGGTTTGGATGGTACGTTGACGAAATCTGATTTTTTCTCATAATTCACTTACCCAAACGACCACGAACTGACCCAACCTTTCTAATTCACAGCAAAGCGGTATTGGACCTAACCAAGGACAAGCCAACCACTTTTTCCGTTGTAAGTATTCTAATCATCCATGTGTTGTCAGTCTTGGATCAAGCACGCCAGCTGACTCCATCCGCAGACGCCCCCGAGAAGATCGATTACGCCATCAACCGCTACCAAACCGAAACGAAGCGGCTGTACCAAGTCCTGAACGACCGCCTCGCGTCGGAGCGCAAGATCAAAAACATCCCCGCCGGCGAAGCAGCGTACTTGGTCGGAAACAAGTACACTTTGAGTGACATTTGCGTTTTCTCATGGGGTGAGTCGATTCGTTTTCCATTTCACATTACCCTTCCTTGCCTCACGCAGACTCTTTGTTGCTCTAGCAAGAGATATCTTTCCATCGGCGGAGACTAATTTTCTCGTTTTCGCGTAGTCAACTGGGGAGAATGGGCCGGCGTCGAACCTAGCAGTTTCCCCGAGATCAAAGTCTGGCTCGAGACGATCGAGAAGCGGCCCGCGGTGCACAAGGGTATGAATGTGCCGGATGACTTCAGCAAGATGAAGGCTATTATGAAGAACAAGGAGGCTGCGGATGAGTATGCGAAGAAGTCGAGTGGGTGGATTATGAAGGGGATGAAGGATGAGGAGGACAAGGGGAAGAAGTCGCAGATTTGAGGGGGTTTTCCTTTGACTGTAAGTGGGAGAGGGAGAGGTACCTAGGTAGTATATGTCTGCTAGGTGCTTGGAAGGAGTCGTTGCTGTCAACTGAGTTGATTATTATGAAGTCTCCTTTGGATACAAGATTCATCACCCTGGACGGCCTTTCTATTCCTTGCCTACATGTAGCCGTCAAGAGCTTCTCAGGCTATGGCTTTGGTCGGTGCCTGGCTGCCCTCTGGGACCGTTGCGTTTCAGCACAATAACATGCAAGGAGTAACATGAGGTACACTCTCATCTCACTGGCGTAGTGCAAAGTAGACCGACTTGGTACCTTTGGTGGTACCATACGCTGCCAGCAATGTTAATCAGAGTATCACTCAAGAAGATAGCTAGCGATATGTCTGCGCAGAGAAGATGGATGTTCTAGGAAGTTCAAAGCGCCCAGCTCTGGTGCCACTTGGTCGGGTGGTCGGATGATTCTCTTGATCCATGCGTGTGCTGCTCGTGCCTACCTACCTATACAGCCGTGTGACATGCATGCATGCATTCAATGGCGATACGAGTGCCTGTCGGACGTGCGTTCGGGCGTGCGTGCGTGCGGGCAGACCGTACTGTGGTGTTACAGGATGTGCCTGTGTGTCATTTCTGGTGAGCGTCTTTCGGGTCAGGTGTTCGGTATCCCCATCCCGTTGTTATTGCGATGTGGTAAGTTTGCATGGTATTGATGGAATTGCATACATGTAGGACTTGTGCAGTTCGGATGTTTGCATCTAGCATCTAGATCGAGGATCAGTAGAGGTATACATGTATGTCATGGTGTCTCGGTTGCGAGAATAGGCTTCCAGCATTAAACCCGGTGCAGGGAGGCGCCGCGAGGACGGAAGCCGGATGGCGATCGTCTAGGGGGATTATTTGAGACTTGTCTTCAGAGGAGGATTCATTGGAGACGGGAGGGAGGATGGACGAATGGCTCGGATGGGCAAATCGAGACCTTGTGCGTCATTATCCATGCGGTTTTAATATGGTAGCTTTTCTTGCGGCCAGCTGCCCGGTATTTGTGCTGTAGGTAGTGTATTGTCTACCACCGGCTGGATTTTCGCGTGCTCGGCAGAGTCAGACATTTTCTTGTCAATTGTTGATTGTTGGATACATGTACACACACACACACACACACACAGCATGAGTTACAACAGTCATTCGCCTGTGACGCTGCAGGAACTGGACTGCTACCTGCTACCTCACCGTCGGCAGGGGTGAGAGCGTCCTCACATGTGCTTCCCAACGGCCAGCGTACATGTACCTACCAAGGTACATGTAGTACGCGTCTCACGCGTCTTTTCATGACAGGACGTCAACGGCCAGCCCGGCGATTCTGTAACGACCGGCCCATATGTTATTGGTGGCGGCGGCAAGAGCAGCGCGTGGACATAGGCGCTCAAGCACCACGGCTATATACAGCACGCTGCATCATACAGCAGGCGGTATAGCATGGGATCGGAATGGGCCCACACGGCTATTCATGGATTGGATTGCGGCATCCCGGAGCGGAGGCTCGAGCGACTGACTCCGCCGCCATGCAGTGGGCGCATTTCATAGCCATTCACAGCCATTCACATCGCATGCAGCGGCGGAGCGGCCATGCAGCTCTCAACACACCGCGTCCTGCCGAACTCTGCACACTTGCCGCCGCCGTGTGTTGATAGCGTAGGTAGCTACCTACATGATACATGTGACCTTCCTTGCTACTCGTGCAACTCGTGCTACGTCCATGTCGTGATTGAACACCACGCTCCGTAGGTTCACGGCAGGCAGCTCACGCTCGTGCTGGAGCCGTTCTGGGTGTGTTGGTTTGTGCGGCCATATAGGCGATTATCGTCTGGTAGGAAAGGTGCAGTGCGTGTCATTATTCGTAGTGCGTACAGTGCAAGTATGTAGCAGTCAGAGCGGGCCCGGCCCACGCATGCACGGCTGGACTGATTCTAGTCGGGTCCCTGATTGTGGGACGGGGGCCCGGTGGTGAATCGTGAATCGTAAAATCGTGAATCGCCCACTCGCCGTCTGGAGTCCTGGACAAATCCAACCTGGCCAAAGCGCACCTTGCATGGCTAGCGTGAAAGCGTGTCCACCGCTTGCTCGCTCGCCCACCTCTCACTCGCTCACTTGCCTTGCGCCTGCTCTATTCTCGCCGCACAATCGCGTCGCCAACACCTGTCTACACTCATACCACCGTCGCCTCCAACACCGCCGCCCCATCCCGCCGTCGACACCCTCGCCCGCGCCCGACATCTCCGTCATGCCCTGTGTGTCGTGAGAATCGCGCGTCGCATCACCGCCCGCTGCCTACACGCGCCTGTTTCCTTGCGACAAACCGCCTGCGCGTCCTGCGCCTCGACTCCTGCGCCCGATTTTCCCTGCTATCGCTTCACGCGCATACCTACCACGTCGCCCGTCGTCTGCAACCCATAAAATATACATCCTCACGCCGACCGACATGGCTCACCACCGCCCGTCGCTCTCCATCGAGCTTCCGCAGGCCGACCCGTTTCAGCGCTCCGACCACACCTTTCCCACCACGCCCGATCAGCGCCATGAGGAGGCCGAAATAACACAACCACCGCCTCCGCCGCGGCAGACATACAAGGTCAAGAGGAAGTCTCGCTCATCCTTGCCGCTCGGCGAGCCCGTCGACACCTACGACCACGCCATTCCCACCATCGAAATGTCCGAAGCCGCGGACGCTCTGTCAAGCCCACCGCTGTCGTCTCTGACGCCCTCACACGGACTCCTCGCGCCGACTTCACTCATGCATCGCGCAATCACTCCGCCAAAGACGCCTGCACCTCGTATTACCGTTCCATACGAGCAAATCGAGAGTCCCACGCACGAATGGGGCCTGATCAACGACAGCCGCGACAGAAGGCCCATCTACGGACGTGCTGGCTCCGTCTGCTCTGCACTGTCGGATTCCTCAATCTCTTCCATGGGAAGCGGAGGCTTCTCCGCACCCTACAGCGCGAGTCTGAGCCCGGATAGTGAGACCAACGACCCGTTCGTTGACGACATGTTCGCAAAGGACAAGATGCTCACTTCGCCGGCCATGTCCGCATCGCCACTCGCAAAGCGCATGAAGACGCATCGCCAAACCAAGTGGACTCCAGCCATGGACGATCACCTGTGGATGACTTACATGGCCTATGTCGCAGACCCCGTCGTCACTCCATTTAAGATGCTACCGGGTACCACGCCACCACTCGGGGTATGCTATCGCGTCGCCGCCAAAGCAAAGCGGACTTGGAAAGACCGCCGCTCGAATGGTCTGTGCGCTCTTGACTCGATGCTTTCATCGCCTAGCCGTCGTGAGGGCTCTCCTGACACCATTCGCCCTGATGGCGCCAGTGCACGCCGTGAGGCCAAGCAACCCCAGTGGCCTCGCTCCGAAGGTGCAACCAGACGTAGGCTGCGTCATTTGAGCAAGAACAAGCCCTCTTTCTCGGCCCACTACCAGCGTCTTCTACGCACTCGCAGCCCGTCACCTTTCACTGCACTGGGATCAGAAAGCCAGTCTTCCGAAGCCACAACAGTCCCCCCCGCGCCTGCTGCACCCGCTGCGCCTTCTGCACCTGCTTCATCCAGCGCTGCCACCAGCATGTCCACTACTTTCTCCAGCTCTGACATGAAAATGTCGCTCATTACTTCCACCAACCCGTCAATGCAGCCCGATGGCCCTCTCGCCCAGTTGAGCAGCAACGGACAGCCGATTCGCCCGCAATCTCAACGCAGTGAACGTCCAGATGGTTGGTTTGCTCGCATTGGTCGCTCGCAAGCTCACCAGAAAAGTCAGTCGCTCCAGTCCGGCTTGGGCTTACAGTCTAGATTCCAGCCTTCTGCTCCTCTAGCTTCACCCTTTGATGAGCGCAGTCATCTCCTTCAGAGTTCCGCCAAATCATGGGGACGCGGCGACTTCAATGTGGCGGCTCCTGGTTTGGACTCGCCGTTTGAGAGTTCGGGTGCGCCAACTGCGCCACGCTCCTTGAAGCGCCGCTTCCGTCCGGATGAGGAGAAGCCAAAGCGCCCTGCCGTTCAGGACATCTTCGGCTCGATGAATGCCAATCCGATTGTACGCAATCGCGGCTTTACAGTTGGCGCATCCAGTGCTGCCGACACTCTTGCTAAATTATTCACGCCGCCAGTCATGCCACCTCCGACTCCAGGCCACACACAGTTGACGCCTGTCAGCAACGACCACGAGATGTCCGATAGAATCGATCAATCGGACATCTTCATGAATTGCCCGCCAGGAACTCGCACGGTCCCCCGCCGTTTGGCGGAGCCGACCCCGCGACTCGGATCACCTTTTGTCGAAGCTGCCGCCATCCGTCAGTCTAAAACTTTCCCGCGATCCTATATACCTTCAGACTTCAACCCCCAACCCTTCCAGCAACGACTGAAGGAGCTTGCAGTGGGCCAGGAGTCTGGACAGTAAATTGGGAAGCCAGCTTGGCAGCATTTGCATTGAATCTCGTTGGAGTTATGGCAGCATTGGCAGCATCGATCGGCGTTTTGACTTGACCACATCATACGCAGAATCTCAGACGCCAAAGTTAGGCGGCATCACGAAAATCACGACACCTCATGAAAATTATTTGCTCCACCTCAGCATTTTATCACTCCAGCAACACGACCAAGGAACGAAATTACAGCAATGCGATCACACGCATGCTCCAAACAGTGGCAGATCTCCGTCCTATCAAGTGGACCGCGAAAGATTATACCAGTGTATTGGCCAATGGTCAAGGTTCAACCCCCCAGCACTCAGAAACTAGTGCCCATACTTGCAGACGCACATCTCCTTACTCATCTGCGCTCGCAATCTGCGATGGTTTTTCCCCAGACATTTGTCTCTGCTCCTTGAGCCAGACCACACGATACGAGAGAATGAACGACATAAGAGGACGAAATTTGGAAATCGGCGTTTCCTTTGGAGAGAATGGGCTTTCGTTTTGTTTTTTGTTTTTTCTTTCCTTTCCTCTGCATCTGGTGATATTGTTTCCTCTGTCTTGCAAAGGTACTCCTGGGTTATCCGAATAGTAGCCTGCCTCGGTTGACTACCTAAATAGCTCGTTGTTTTCTTGGAGGCTGTTTAGTTGGATCAGGCCTGAGTGTTGTTGGAAACTTGACAGCTGTAATTGACGAAGATAGTGACAGTTTAACACGAATGAAATCAATCCTAAAGTGATGCACGATTGGTAAAACTCAGTACGTGATCGCCTTCGCGAGCCAGCCACTGCATTTATACCTAGGTAGGCGATTGCGGGCAAGACCAAAACGAGGGTTTGCGGAGAGATGCACGTGCACAGCTTCCATCCCATTGGCTAACTTATCCAATACATCGGACCTCACCACAGTGTCACTCCCAAGTCAGGCCGCGCCAGGTTGAACTTCCTCTTCCTCTTCCTCTTCCCCTTGTCTTGTCTCTTTTCTAGCTGCGTCTTCGCTTCTCGTCGCTCCTTACAGTACAGTGCACTGCTTTGATCTGCACAGCACAGCACATCCGCTGCACTAGCACGAGGAGCGAGCCAACCCCCGGTGCATGCGCCTGTTTCCACCGAACGACTTGAAGATCATTGGCAAGAGGGACCGCAGAGAGAAAGAGAAAGTCACTGGCTAGGAAGCACATCTTGTGAATAGATATCGACTCGCGTCTACCAGTATGGCCAACACCACGAAGCCCACCAGGGTCGCGACGCCAAAGGCCAACACTCCTGCTCCAGTGGACAACGTGGAAGCTCTGGGCAAAGCGATTGGAGCGCGGTATGTTCTGCCCGGTCCCGTACCTCACAAGCTGGTTCTACTTGGCTTTGCTGTATGCTGGCACCTACGATACGTAGCACGAGACTGACCTAATTACCTCTGCAGCATCAAGCTCACTACCGCCGCGCCTCAGTCGCAAACCTTCGAGGGCACCCTCTTCACCGCCTGTCCAATCCTCAACGTTGTTGCCATCAACACGCGCCCTGCCGCTTCTGGTGACTCGGGCGACTACCATATCATCCCCATTTCGCGTGTCCAGAACTTCCAGATCACATCTCTGGCGACTTCGCAGCAGCAGCAACAGCAGCAGCTACCGCCAGTCGATACCAAGCGCCTGAAAGAGCGCGAGAAGGCGCGCATCGCACAATTGAAAGAGCAAGCGGCCGACCGCGGGAAAGGTGTAAGCAAAGAGGCCCAGGCGATTTACGACTCGTTGAAGAGAGTGTGAGTACCATTGCGAGCGAAGGACTCCGCGTATTTCCCAACCAGAAGGTACGAATGGAATGCTGACAGTTCCCGATCACCTACAGTAACATCCCCATCCGCTGGCACAACACCGAGATGATCGCTCACGAAGCCGTCATCATCTCGCCGCCTTACAGGCCCGAAGACTGCAAGGGCTCGGCGCAGAAGGTGCAAGTGCTAAACCAGGTCAAGAAAGTGCTAGAGGGAGAGCGGAGGAAGTTGAGCGAGAGGGAGAAGGCTGCTGGCGGTGCGAGGAAGGGAGGTTGAGAGGGATCGTTGTTTCCTCCGCCTTCTGCCAATGTTTTTGCCACGTGCAGGTTGGCACATGCGAGTCACCTTTCTGGAACGCGCCGGGTATCGCCACCATGCACCATCGGACTCTCCACCATTCGTCGCTTCTGCCAACCGACTCCGGCTTTTCCCCAGGTATTGGCATGTGCTCTTCCGAGCAGAACAGGAAATGTACAACAGTGCAGGCATGGCATGAGAGGTTGTCGTGTACCATTGCCAGCGAGCTTTGGGGGAAGAAAGAGGGGGCGTGTTATACTGTATGTGTAGGAAAGATGACCGAGACAGACAAGGCCGGTCGAAAATGATACCCATGCCGCTTTTTTTCCTGCTGCCGAAAGAAAAACTAACGTCAAAATTGAAAATAACACGTTTGTGTGTTTTAGGGAGTTCTCTTGGTCCTTGTGTGTGTAATGATGCTGGTTACGCTTAGGTGCTGAGATTTAGTTCATGATTGCTGCTGGATGACCAACTGGCATTGCCTACCTAGATAACCTTACTAGAAGATGGGGATGATTGACAGGAGTGCAGAGAAGCTACACCGTTTCTAATAAGCAGGTGGCTCTGCAACATCTCGATCGACCTCCTTGTCTTGCTAATCGCATCTCCCAAAAAACCAGGTACCGATCACAGATCATTATTACTACAGAAGAGGAAAGGAAATACATACACATCCAGCACCTACAAGTGCTCCACGGACATGCGTCTCTCCTTCTCCTTGATCTCGTGCCTCTGCAGACCATGATCCTCGATCAAAACGCACAGCCCGACACACACAGCCATGGCAATAGCAGCAACAAGGAAAACCCACCCGAAAGCCTTCTCATACGCCCTCACAACCTGTGCCGCATCCCCCTCGCTCATCTCATCATACGGCGGCTGCGAGAAAGTCGAGGTTCCGAGCGACTTCCACGACGGTGGCAGATTGGCCTTCAACACCGTCGTGAGGATCACAGACCCAATAGCCGAGCCGACGGAACCACCAATGCCTCGCACCATGCTGCGCACACCGCACACCACGGCCGACTCGTCCTGCTCCGTGTGCGACTGCAGCGCCGCGACCGAGTTCTGGAACACAGACCCCGTGCCCATCGCGAACAGCACTTCCAAGCCTACAATCGTCCGCGTTGTCCTCGCGGCGGATATCCCGCCACTGGCGGCCGCCAGGCACGCGAAGCCGAACCACATCATGGGTCCGTAGGAGATCTGACGGCCACTGAGGAATCCTGGGAGCCAGGTGGGGAGGTGCCAGGTCATGACTTCACCCGAGACGGTCATCCAGAAGCCGTGCACGAAGAGCCAGGGCAGCATTTTGATGGCGGATTGCAGCGGGTTCATGCCGTGTATGAATTGCAGGTACGTCGGCATGAAGTATAGAAAAGCCCAGTACGCTGCACCGACAAGGAACTGCTGCACCACGATGATGGAGACGGTGCGGTTGCGGAACATGGCGAAGGGGATCACGGGACGGATCTGCCGGTACAGAAATCCGGACTACAGGAAAGCCGTTGTGCTGATTCCGCAGATGATGATGAGCGCTATGATGCGCGGGTCCGAGACTGGCCAGCGGCGGCCGGCTTGTGAGAGGACGATTAGGCCCGAGACTACGGCGGCGCTGATGGAGAGAATTCCTAGGTAGTCGATTGTTTTGATGCTCTCCCAGATTTCGCGCAGGGAGGGCGGTGGGATGCTCGCGGGACACCAGAAGTAGGCCATGACGAGGGCGATGAAAGAAAAGGGCGCCTCGATGCCGAAGAACAGCGCCCTCCAGGATCCGATGGAAGCCAGAGCAGCGCCGCCAATCATGCCGATGGGCCCGCCAATGAAGACAGTAACACCTTGCAAACCCTGGTACTTTCCACGCGTTCCCAATGGGGTGTAGTCGCTCAAAGCAGCATTGACAAGAGTGCCCACCGAGCCGGCAGCAACGCCATTGAGCGCGCGCAAGATGAAGAGCTGCACGTCCGTGACAACGAACCCCGTCAGCAGCGCGATGATCGTCAGCCCGCCGTAGCTCAGCAGCAGCATGTACCGGCGGCCGAACTGGTCGCTGAGGTAGCCCATGATGACCTGGCCGATGACACCGCCGATGCTGCTCGAGATGGCCGCCTAGACGATCGTGCTGGAGGCGTTTAGATCCGCGGACAGCGTTGGCATCAACAGGGGCGTTGCCATTGAGTCGAGGAAAGTCATCATGTTGGCGAATTGCAGCGCGAAGATGGCGAGCCCGAGCGGGCGGCCGTAGATTGGTTTGTATTGGGATTTTATGGGCGCGATGTGCGCTGTCCAGACGCGTTTCAGGGGGCCGGGTTGAAAGTTTTCTAGGTCGAAGTTGTTGTGGGAGGCCATGGTGCTGGATTTTCTGGCCTGTTGGTAGGTAGGTAGGTAGGTTGATGGGATGGGTGGATTGATGAGTAGGGGAAACGATACCTAGGTAGGTCGATATGTCGAAAGGTACAGTAGATTGATGATGAAGGGAAGTGAAACGGAAGTCTAGTGACAAGGTGGGCTGATGGTTGTTAAGCAAATTGGAAGCTGCAGATGACTTGTTTGAGGAAATCATCACAGTGTTGCTTCCTTCCAGCTTACACTTACTTTCCAGGCCATCGCCCCAACCGAATGCTGTACTAGATATCGACTAAAGACCAGAAATTCCAAGCCGGTCGTGCAAGGCTGACAGCGAGGATAGAATCATTCATTTAAAGGTGAGAAGATGGACTTGGAGGAATTCATCGATCAATCGGTCTTAGGTCTGTAAGGTATATACAAGTGATGACAATTTTCCTAGGGGTTGCGACAACGCCGTAAAGGAAACCCAAAAACAAAACAAGATGAAGAGACTACCCTCTCCAAGCACCAAACATCAACCGCAAGCATCAAGCATCAAGCGTCGGCAGCGCCATCGACAGGCAGAATGGTGGGCCTCCCGCTTCTCTTCTTCCCACCCGCAACAGACCTACAAGTCATCACCTCCAACGTCAAAGGCTTCGGCCGGCGATACGTGTACCCAAAGAAAGCCTTCTTCTTCCTGATCTCCATCACCTTCTTGCCCACCGCGGCGTCACGAAGAACCTTGTCCCTAGGCCTCTTTTTCTCTCTCCTTGGCTTGGAAGAGGCTTCAACATCGTCGTTCTCGTCATCCTCCTCTCTCTCCATCCGCTGACGACGCAAGAAAGCCATACGCTCAGTCTTCCACGTCGCGTAAGACGGGCCAAAGTGTTCCCTGATACGTTGGAACTCAGTGTGGGAACAAGCCTGCAGACCAACGTCGACTTTCTCTTGTTGCAGACGTTCGGCGGCGGTGTCTCCGCTTCCAGTGTCGTCGGTGTGATCGCTCGTGCTGCTGTTGTACGGCGACGACTCCTCGCTGACAATGTCTTTTTCGTCTTCGAAGTATTTCGTGATGGACTGCTTCTCGCGGACGCGAGGCACGAATGGCGGAGGTCTTGCGTGCATGTCTGTCCAGGGCATTCCGCGGAAGAACTCGTGGGATTTGATCTCTTCGGAGCCGTTGGGGTAGACGTGTTTGCCCTGCGCAGTCACTGGGTTCGATGGACGACGGGTCAATCGGGCGGTCTCGCTGTGGCGGTATTGTCGCGAGCTGAGCCTGGCGTCTTTGTCGGTCAGAATGCTCTGCATGAGATCCAGGGCGAGGTTGCTTGGAGGAGGCAGCAACACGCGGGAGTCTGTGCTCGGACGAGACCAGCGTTCATTGCGTGGGAAGAACAGCGTACTCCTGTGAGAGACTATGCTTTCTTTCGTCACCTGCCTGTTTTCGCTGTAGAATGGCGTGCGGCCGTAAAGGCATTCGTACAAGATGATGCCGATGCTCCACAAATCGCAGCGACCATCGTACGGCTGGCCGAGGATTACCTCAGGAGCCATGTATTGGCTTGTGCCGACTACACTTCTTGCGAGCTTGCGGCGCTCAGTACGATCTCGCCAGTTCAATAGTCCTTCGCGCTTGGCAGTCTCTTCGGCATCTCTTTTGGTGCAGGATGGTGTTCTGGTGGGTGGCCGAGAAACGTGACTGGCAGATGTTGTCTCTCCTGATTCCTCGGCTGCGTCTTGCTCATCACCGACTATCTTGATCCCCAGCTTGTCCAGCAAGTAGTGGCGGTGGTTAGAGTAGTATGCCTGGCTATGCGACCAGTGTCCGTCGAAAGCCAAGCCAAAGTCAGAGATCTTCAGGTGGCCAGAAGCGCTGATCAAGAAGTTGTCCGGCTTGATGTCCCGATGGATCCATTTCATCTTGTGTGCCTCGTCGACGCACAGAATCATTTCTGCCACGTACTACTTGGCAACATCCTCGTCTAGGACATCTTCACGCAGGAGAAGGCCCAAGAAGTCGCCACCAATCATGTACTCCATAACTAGGTAGAGGTTGGTGTTGTCCTGGAAACTCGCAATCAATGGAACGACCCATTGAGAGCCTTCGGCGTTGACGAGAAAGTCACGTTCTGCGCGCAAGTGGCCTTCCTGACAGCCCCGTAGCATCTCAGACTTGCGGATGACTTTCATGGCGAAGACGTCGGAGAGAGGCTTGCCGCTTGGTAGGCTGTGGTCGACAGTGCAGTCGGCTGGGTTGAGGTTTCCTGCAATTGCAGCTTCGCTTGAACCTGATTGTGATTGACCTCGCTCTTTCACGAGTCTCACCACGCCAAAGCTTCCCTTGCCGAGTACACGGACGCTGTCGTAGCCGGCGATGGAGATCCCCTTGACGCTGTGTCGGGCTATCGAGCTTGACTTCAGAGCACGCATCTGGCGGAGGTGGTCACTTTCTGAGTCGACCCAAAGGCGGCGGGCGGTGATGCGCTCCTCGTGAGCTACTCGGAAATCCGCCAAGTCTTGCTCGAGGCGTCTTTGTCGAAGTGTACGCGGAGAAATTGGTTCGAGCAGCAGATTGTGGAAGTGAATCTCCAGAAAGGTCTTTGCAGCAGCCGCCGCCTCGACTGTAGCAATCGTTGGCTTTCCGGTGACCATGGTATTCTGCTGAGGGATTGCGAAGAACCGCCCGACGTCCTCTTCAATCGGCGAAAGCGACACATCTTCAGAGGGTTGTAGTAGCTGGTTTAGACTATGCCCGTCATTCACTGCGTACCTTTTGGCAGAGGAGAATGAACGAGGTGAAGAGCCGAAGGAAGTTGCCGCAGTCGACGCATTGCTGATAGGAGAAGCGTTGGTAAGTTGGGCGGACGTTTGGGACGAAGAGGCTGCACTTGGCGTTCTACTCAAACCCCCGGCAGTTATGGGGGAAGTATCGATATGGGGCACGGTTGGACGTACACGCTTCCCGTGGCGATGCAGAACTGTATCGTTGCCGTTCGTGAGACTCAACGTACCGTTGAAGTTCTCAAAGCATTCCGAGAATCGGTGCGCAAGCCTGCTCCTGCTTTCTTCAGTGCTGCCATCTGATTCGATCTCCTGTACGCTCCAAGATCCGTCGAATGGACTCGGAGGAGGCAGGTCTGCGAAGTGGACAGATCTTACACGTTTAGGTCGGATAATCTGCTGTAGAGGCTCCTCTACGGGCCTTGGCGGCAGATGCTCGTTGGAGCCGAGATAGGTGTCCCCATGGACGTGATCCAGGCCTCCAGTGCTAGGCCATAGATGTCTTGAAGTCATTGATGGCGAGCGAGAAACTACGCTTGTTGTTGGACATGTTTGGGCTTCATAGGGTGTTGCGGTATCCATGTAGGATTCAGATTTGGACCGGTAGCCTGAGATGGTAGTAGTAAGCATGGAGATCTGCTGGAGGAATGTGATTGGAAGTCTCACGCTTGAGGGATAGAAACTTTGCAGCCAAAGCAGACACTGTACGCCGCGCCTTTCCGAGTATACCAGTCGGTTTACCTCTGTCTTCTGAGCTAATTTGAGCACTCGACTCGAATGTGGCTGGTGCGGATCTGCTGGATGCGAATGAAGGTTTCCGGGCGAAGTATCGAGATGCCTTGATCTTGAAGCCGTGATGTTCTACTTCCCTGTGAAGAGGGGTATAGCGCAGGTTATGGTGTGCTTCTGGACCTTCTGTCTGTTCACGGGCAACGTGCTGCATCTTTCATGCTGCGTACCTATGGAATGCCGGTAAAGATAGATATTCGGTGGGATGTTGAGTGATGATGGTGACTGGTTGATGGGTTGGTGGTGGTTTTCAAGATTGTGTTGCATGCGAAGCTTGTAATAGTCTTGAGTACAGTACAGGCCATGGTGTGTTCTTGCTTCTGCCATTTGATAGTGCGTTGTGGAAGGGCCAAACATGGAGTGGGCCGAAGGAAGGAACCATTGTAAGTGCCGCAGGAAAGATGAGGCGCTGTGAAGGCGACTTAGGGTGACCAGATAAACTGTTATACATCAAATCACAAGGGATAACTTGGTGAGATGTTCGTGAAGAGCAGGTTGCTTGCAGGTCGTGCTGCCAAAACAGTATGTGCCAACAAGCGAAAATGTTTGCTCGAGGAAAGGATTTCTCCCACGTCGAGGCATGTACAATGACTTACATGAGTTCTGCTAGCTGCGTGCCCGACCTACCACATGGGCACCGACACATGAACTGCCTGCCGAACACATGTATGTACAGACAGACAGACGACATGAGCGGCGAGGCGGCGGCACAAGCGGTTTCCACAGGCATACATATACTGCTGTAAGCAACTGTGGCAACCTAGCAAGTCTAAAGCACGTCGACCGTTTCGCCCTCAAACAACTAAACAGCCCTGCGTCGGCGGAGTGCAGAAGCAGAGACGCACATGCAAGTATGTCGTGCCTCTCGCCGGTCGCGGAGTACCTACATCGAATGATGGGGGAGGAGAAGACAAGCGCCGGCAGCGCAGGGAAAATAGGCGGCGGCTTGCCTAGGTTGCCAGAAGGGTACCGTACTTTGATTAGATGAATAAGCTTGTGCTCTGTACTCGCCGTGCCGAAGCAGTACTACTACTACTGGCCGAACAGCTGGTGACCAACACGGCTGGCCCGTTATGTACCGGTCGATTGGGGCTGCTTAGCTACTCCCCAGCTGTACTGTACCAACAGTATCTCTCACTCACATACATACTTTGGTTCTGCGTTGAGTGCACGCGCGCGCGCGTGTGTGTGAAGATCTAGGGTTTGGGGTGTACCAGCGGTAGAGCAGGCGTGGCAGGCTGTCGTGGTGAGATTTCTCAATCCAGTTGTGCAGGTTGAAAGTTTGGTGCGGAACGGTGTTGTAAGTACTGTACATACAGTAGTACGTACATTAAAGTACCTCTGTACTGGGTGGAAGAAAAGCCTGGAATCTAGAGTGGCTAAGGTAACGACAACAACAACAATGTGGTGAAGCTGCCACTTCTACGAGACAATGGGCGGTATGCGGTGGCTGTCACCCCGAGTGCAACTATCAACACTGCATGTCTTATCGATGACGGAGACGGCTGAGGCATATGTGCACATACTGCGGTTTCCTTGCTTTGTATCGTGGTAGTTATCATTGATGCTATATGTCAAGCCTGTCTGTCTGACATGGTCGGCGATGGTGACCTGGCTGCCTCGATCGCATGCGCTTCCCACGAGCTCTCACATCGAGACATCGAGACATCTCACACCATCTCATCTACAGTACTGTACGAGAAGTAGACGGCAACTGAGACGACAAGAGTATCTCTCCGCTCGTCCAATCGCAAAGCGGCGAAAAGAGCGGTGAGTAAAGGTGGAAAACGCACCCCGCAGATCGACTGGAAAAGATGGCAAGTTGGGAGGAGAAAGCATCGAGCTACTCCATCGAGATCCGCAATATGGGCAATGCATCCACAATGGGCCTTGTCCAGACCAAATAGCTTCATGCCCAGCCCGACAGCGCGCAACAATGCCTGTCGATTGTTGTTGTGCTTCTCCCTCCGACCCTCTTCCACCACACGAACTCGCTCGCTCGCACGCTCGCTACGAGTCCTACGACTCGACCAGCGTTGCACACACGTCGTTTCACCTTGCCGCGCCACCGACAGGAATCCCACGCCTATAGGAACGTGTGGAGGCATGTCGTGCGACCGACCAGTAGAGGTGTGGCGCTAGCCTTTCGCCGTAAGGTTGCCTCAGTCGAGCCCTGATACCCACCCGCGAGCGACGTGGCCGCCTGCTATTCGAGATGGCGATATGGCGCTTTCCGACCTGGGGACTTCGCCGGCCATCCGTTTCGCCCTGTCCGCCAGCAGAGATGGACGTGATGAGCGTGATATGCCCTCCCCAGGAAATGACATGGACGAGAACGGTCTGGTGGTGCTCGCATCATCGAGCATGATTCCCATCTGCCATCCTCAACGGTCAGCCGTCGGCCCTTATGATTGCCCAGGATCGCGGGCCCGCGCGCTCTGTGTGCTGGCACCATATGGCCTATACACCATGTCTCTGATCGGAGCAAAAGCTACCGTTCGCGTGTCAAGGGCGTTGATCCTTCCGTGCCCGTATCACATGCATGAGCTTACAGCCGGAATCAAGACCCGTTAGCTGCGGCTAGCTGCATCGATCGGCTCCCGTTGG
>Ga0265797_10001769_pt1 | contig 37500 bp, 27 predicted proteins | sample P2T30metagenome_FD_192433 | JGI IMG/M metagenome (GOLD analysis project Ga0265797, IMG submission 192433) | Plant litter microbial communities from East Loma Ridge, Irvine, California - P2 T30 | ecosystem: Environmental > Terrestrial > Plant litter > Unclassified | place: USA: California...
TGAGAACTGGGCATCCCGTCCGCTCTGCCATACATAAGCACTGAACCGGGCGACTAGTACTAGAGTGGGTGACCATCTGGGAATCCCGCCTGTTGTATGTTTTTTTCATCGTTGCGTAAGGTAGTGACTTCCTTTTTTGGTGCCTTCCTGCAGCCCGCTTCACCTTCCCCTTTCAAATATCGGAGGCTTGCCTTATCGTGGCTTCTAAAACTGACACCCGGCTCGTTCTCGTTCTCGTTTCGCATCACCTCAGCAAGTCATCCTATGTCAACATAGTCGTCGAAACCCGGCGCGTTCTCCTTGATCCTGTGATACTTCCTTTTCCTCATCTGCGTTTGCTCACGTCTTGTTAACAGCTTGCTATGACCTGTGATAACCGTACTGCCAATCGGCGGCCCGCAAGAAGTCGCCGATGTAGTGGTAGGACCGGCACGCTTCACTCGAGTGCGTATTTGATGGCTGATTCTGTATAGAGGAATGTCTCCGTCGTATCGCTGCTAGACTCTGCCGCTTGGACAACCATTGCACTGCTGTCATTGTCGGCAATGATGCCAAGAAGACCTGTTCCGAGCTCGAAAAGGTCACTTCTGAAGCGAAAGACAACGCTTGCAAAGACAAATGCTGTGATGAGCAGCAAGCTCCAGCTAGCAGTGCTCGCGACATTGCCCTGGGCCAGGACACTCTCAAGTCCAGCTTGACCTGTGCCGATGCTTGTTGCGACGACGACAGTACTTCGCCGAGCGCCATGAAACTAAAGGATGTCTGCTCTGACGGCTGTTGCGAGGATCATCCTGCAACAGCCAAAGTGCTCGATCAAGAATGCTCCGCCGGCTGTTGCGATGATGCTATGAAAACCGTCAAAGTGCCAGATCCAGACTGCTCTGACGGCTGCTGCGACAATACTTCTGCGACCGTCAAACCCCTCAAACCAAGTTGCTCCGACGGCTGCTGTGAAACTGATGTTCCACCGAAAGTTGATGCGCCCAAGTCAGGTTGCTGTCACCCGGATCCGTCAACAAACACGGACGAGACTACTACAAGCACCACTGCGAAATTTTCCACTGATCAGCCACAAGACCAGCCAAAAAACGCACAGTCCAGTGCTTGTAGCAGTCATCTCAGTGCTGCTTTCGACCGCTTTCAAGCTCTTCTTGAGAAGAGCAGATGCATTTGTCGAACCGTTGCACAAGAGATCGGCGTCTGCTGCTGCTCATTGGCCAGGAACGGAACTGTTGCTACATCTGATGCTTGCGACTCTTCTGGCGCATACACTGGCAAATCCTCTAGCGTCTCAATGCTGACTAGAAACGATCCCAGCAGTACGATTCGACAACGAGCTACTGGGTGCTGCAACAAACCAAAACGAGCCAGCTCTATCAAGGCGGCACTCGTTCAGACTGACTGTAGCGACGACGCTTGTGGCACGACAGACTACCTGGGTGACTCGGCAAAAAATCGGGCACACGGCCCAGATGGGAACGACAACCCAATCTCCCCATCTCAGGATGTAGAGAACGACGCGGCTCGGGAGCATGTGGTGCTTAGTGTGTCTGGTATGACATGTACTGGTTGTAGCACGAAATTGTCGAATGTTCTCGATCAAATTGCTGGGGTATCCAAATCAAAAGTCACCTTTGTTTCGGGTAGCGCGTCCTTCGATTTCGACTCGAAAGTGGGCACTGTGGACGAGGCTCTACGCCTGATCGAAAGGAGAACTGGTTTCAAGACATCTCGTATTGTCGAAGGTCATCAGACTCTGGATGTGCTCATGTCACACGAGACTGCTATTTCTCTAGAACAGACTCGTCCGCCTGGCATGGTTTCTGTAACAAAGCGACAGGAGAAGACGAAAGGCCAGAGAAGTGCCTATCAGCTTGCCTACAATCCATACATGGTTGGCGCTCGAGATTTGCTTCCTCAAAGCGCGTCACTTGCGCCGCCAGCACCTCATCCCAGCATCTCCGAGGGACAAAAACGCCTCATCCGTATGAGCTGGAAAACTGCACTCGCTGCAGCGTTCACAATCCCTGTCGTCGTGCTTAATTGGGCACCGACGTCTTTATCTCGCAGGACTGTAGACATTGTGTCGCTCGTCCTTGCTACGGTAGTCCAGGGCATCGCTGTGCCGGAGTTCTACATCAACGCAGTCAAATCACTGATCTTCAGCAAGGTCGTGGAAATGGATATGCTGGTGGTCATCAGTATCACTGCGGCGTACGGCTATTCGATAGTTGCCATGGGGCTCACGGAAGCCGGTTACTCGCTTGAAGAAGACGCTTTCTTCGAGACAAGCTCGCTGCTCATTACACTTGTCCTCCTCGGCAGACTTGTCGCAGCTATTGCTCGTATGCGTGCCATCGGCGCAGTCTCGGTTCGGTCTTTGCAAGTTGAGACTGCACTTCTCCTTCAAAATGATGGCGCCACCACCGAAATTGACGGACGACTCCTCCATTTGGGCGACACTATCGTTGTACGGCCACACAGCCGCATCATCACCGATGGAACGGTTGTTTCGGGAGTCAGCGCAGTTGACGAATCGATGCTCACTGGCGAGACGGTACCCGTCACCAAAGAGAAGGGCAACCCCGTCATCGCTGGAACCATCAACGGCGAAGGCGGATTACGTGTCCAACTGACACGTCTACCAGGCGCCAACAGCATCAGCGACATTGCCAAATCAGTCGAGAGTGCGCTCAGTGCTAAGCCGAAAATACAAGACCTTGCAGACAAGATTGCGTCGTGGTTCGTCCCGGCTGCAGTCGGCGTTGCGATCATTGTCTTCGTTATCTGGGTTGCCATTGTAGCAGCAGTACGTCGCGAAGATGCCGGCAGTGTAGTTGGTACTGCCATAACCTACGGCATTGCTGTGCTTGCCATTTCTTGCCCTTGCGCCCTCGGACTGGCAGTCCCTATGGTACTTGTAATCGCTGGAGGAATTGCGGCCAAGTCTGGCGTCATTATCAAGGCCGCCGATGCGACAGAGAGAGGCTTCAAAGTTACAGACGTGGTATTTGACAAAACCGGTACCCTTACCAATGGGGAGCTGTCTGTCGTCCAGGTACAGTTTTCGGATTTGGGAGTTATTAGAGAGACAGCCATGGCGGTCGTGAGGTCTCTAGTCCGCGATGACAAACATCCCGTTTCACGTGCTATCGCCGCACACATCGAAGAGGAAACCTCGGATGAAATCACACTCGACGAGGTAAAGTCCATCCCAGGAGCCGGCGTCCAAGCTACATGGAACGAGCGCCAGGTTCGAGGCGGCAATCCCTTCTGGCTCGCAGTGGAACACGAACCCATCGTCAGCCAGATGCTCGACCAAGGCATGACCTGTTTCTGTCTCGCAATCGATGGAACTTTGGTCCTCGCCGCCGGCCTGAAGAGTGCGCTCCGCGACGAAGTTGCAAGTGTCATTTCCGCGCTGCAACAGCGAAACATCACCGCCCACATCGTCAGCGGCGACCACAGCAAAGCCGTGGAAGACGTAGCTCGCTCTCTCGGAATCCACCTCGAGCACGCCGCTTCTCGTCGCTTGCCGGGCCAGAAACAACAGTACGTCGCCGCCCTGCAAGCCCAAAACAACAGGGTCGTGATGTTTTGCGGCGATGGCACCAATGACGCCGTGGCGCTTGCGCAGTCCGACATTGGCGTGCAGCTGGGCACGGCCTCTGATGTCGCCGGGGCGGTTGCGGACGTTGTCCTTCTTGGTGGGCTCGACGGGACGCTGGCTCTGCTGAATATCTCGAAGAGAGCTTTCCGCCGCATTGTGTTCAATTTCGCCTGGTCTGCCGCTTACAATGTCTTCGCCATCCTGTTGGCTTCAGGCGCTTTCGTCAAGTTCAGGATCCCACCGGCTTACGCAGGATTGGGCGAGATTGTCAGTGTGGTTCCGGTGATTATCGCTGCTGTTTCTCTCCTTTGGGGCAACGCCAGGACGGTTTAAAGAGGGTTGAGAGAGTGCAGTGGATGGTCTGGGCCCGCTTTCCTTTCCCTCTTCTCGTTCTTTGGGATTTCAACATGTTTCTGTGGGTTAAATGTAAACCCCCCCCAGTTGAGACTCAACTTCTCGGCGACCCACATTCCTTTGTAAATTGCGCCTTCTGGTGCCTGACTGAGCGTATCTCGGTACTATTAGATTGTACGCCTGAGTTTTCTAGATTGGCAACGTTTCACTGCTTACCTTTCCAGTGTCATGAAGCAAAGTGTGACGGGCGCGTGGAATTCGTGCCAGCAGTACACAATGCACGTGGCACGCAAGACGTAACACCCGTCAAGATCGGGTAAGACAATCACACCGAACCCGAGTCGTCGGTAAGAAACTCCTTTCATGTATTCGGGTATCATCCTATCATCGTATACAAAAATAAGTTAACCCAAAAATGCAAAACACAAAGTAAAGGTCGACTGTAGTCAAAAAGAAAAGAGATAATGATCAGACCGTTCCGTCTCTCGGTCCATTCTGATGAGATGTTTCCTCGTCTTCTTCATCGAGGCCTTCTTCGAGGTGTTGTTTCCTTCTGCGAGATCGCCACCACTCAACTCTGAGCATGTCGCTGAAGAGTGCGCCCTGTCCTGATCGGCTGTGTCTTCGCTTTCTGGCACTTCGTGAACGTCGGCCTAGAGGTAGCGAGTTGGACCGCAGCAGACCGGCGCGTTGGTCCTCGGTATCGGCGTCGGCGGTTGTGTCTTCTTCAAGAGTGCCATCGGCGACTGCAACATCCGGGCCGCTGCTTGAATGTGGACGCGAGTGGACTGCCGAAGCCGAGGTGGGACGGGCGTTGGCAGAAGAGCGACGGCGTCCGTTGAACGTGCCGTAATGACCAGAATCTTCTTCGGTGGCGTCGTCGCCCAGTTCTTCCCAGATGTTGTAAATTTCTTTGAGCGTGGAAGCGCGTTTGCGACGTCTGGTAGTGGCTGGCGAGTGCGCGCTGTTGCTGCCTCGACCAGATCTTACTTTGCTGATAAGTGGGCTTCCTTCGCTGTGTGTTGAGCGTCGAAGGTCCTCTTCTGAGCCGGCCTCCTCGTCTGTGTTTGCAGAAGATGCAGTGTCCGTGTCGGGCTCGCCAACGAAGCCCATGCCTGGCGCAAGAACAGTCTGTGGGATCTCGGCCTGAGCCATTTGATGACGGTGGTCTTGCTCGTCGCCATGTTCGTCATCTTGCAAGCGCCAGCTGAGGGCCAAGACTCCTGCAAGGAGGATGAATGTACCGAGCCCGATGAGGCCTGCGTGCAGCGGCGGTAGACGATCGGTTTGGCGGAAGTAAATCAAACCATCGAGAATTGCGACAATGTTGTAAATGCAGAACACAAACGGGTACAGTACGCTCGTCGAGACGAGCTTCAAGCCCAAGTGCAGATAGTAGAGTTGGGTGAGCGCCAACACCAGGAACGCCAGGACGAGTAGCCAACTCTGATATGATCGGAACTCGTTCACATGATCCGTCAAGCTCCTCACTATCAATTCGACAGCACTTTTCGCAAGTAGCAGGGCATGTGCCGACAAGATGCCAGACAACAATCCATAGGCCATGCCACGTATCAGCAAGATCTTCGGGCTGTCTCTTTTGTGCACCGCGATCAGATGACGCAGCGAGAAATCCATGACCAGCACTCCGAGTACAAACACCAGCGAGAGTATGAACCAGACCAGGAAGTTGGGGTACCATAGCAATCGTAGTAGTTGTTCCAAGTTGTGACTGGGCTCTGGCAAGGCAGAGAACAAGCTGATCAGAACAGCACCACCAGCAACCAATGCCGTTCCTACCAAAGTTCTCCATGTCCACGCCTCTTTCAATATCAGACTGGCCATAATGCTATTGAAGACCAGACCCGACGCTTGCAAGGTGCTGAGCAACGGTAGCGGGAGAGTTGTGATTTGAATGGTAGAGCCGACGATGTTGGCGAGGAGGAAGAGCGACATGCCAATCTGCCACCGTCGGCGACGGTAAGGCGCGCGACGAGTCTCATGTTCTTCCTTGCAGTCCTCGAGCATGTGCGACTTGCGCTGGAGGGTGAGGCCGACGGATTGAACGCATGTTGACAGCAGACCAACGACAATGCCCACAGCGACTCCAGCGCCTGGTGAGATGTCGCTCATGCTTGGAGTAGTTGGCTGTGAGGTGTGCGAGAGCGGTGTATGAGTGGTCGGCTGGGGACTGGGCCTAGGCCTTGGGGATGGTGGAGATCGGTTTGGTGGAGGTGGATGTCGGCGTACTATCGCAGCGAGAGGGCCATGTTGTCGTCGATGGGCGGTGTTTGCTCGTGACTGGAGCCAGCAAGCAGGTGCAACGTAGTATGTTGGAAGGATGTAGCAGTGTTATGGCGTTCGTGGCGTGTATGCAAGGTAGTAGTGTTGGCGGGCAGGTGATGTTATGGCCCAGTGCTAATAGTAGTAGTGGCGACCTTAGCGTTACGTCGTTGCGACGCTCGCCTCAAGCTTGTCTCGTCTCAGTCTGGGCCGACCGGCGATTGGCCAAACGTCAGTGAGCTCTCCAACGTCAACTGCTTGCCTACCACCCGAAGCAGCACAAACAGACCACCGAGATTAATACATCTCTTCCACTAATACCTTCCGCATCTCTCACTACCAAACCACCATCTCTCCAATCCAAGACCACAGAACCCTGCGAACACAACACCCCAACCGCCCACCATGTCCCAAATACACAGCATGTCCGACTCGCAAGTCGACACGGAGCTGCGCAAAATGACCGCCTTCATCCGGCAAGAAGCCCTGGAGAAGGCGCGCGAGATCCACCTCAAAGCCGACGAGGAGTTCAGCATCGAGAAGAGCAAGCTGGTGCGCCAGGAGACCCAGCGCATCGACGCCGAGTACGAGAAGAAGCACACCCAGGCCGGCATGAGCCAGCAGATCACGGCCTCTACCCTCGCCAACCGCCAGCGCCTGCGCGTCCTGAGCAGCAAGCAGCAGCTGCTCGATGGCCTGTTCGAGGATGCCGGCAAGAAGCTGGCTGAGACCGTCGGGTCTGGCAATGGAAATGGAAATGGCGGCGGTAAGAAGGGCAAGAAGAACGGCGGCGCGGGTAACGGCAGCTTCGACTACGAGAGCGTGGTTAAGGGCCTCGTGCTTGAGGGTCTGTATGCGCTGGTGGAGAACAAGGTCTCCGTCCGCTGCAGGAAAAAGGACACCGAGGTCGTCAAGAAGGCTGCCGAGAGCGCAAAGAAGGAGTACTCGGAGAAGCTCAAGGGCCGGAAGGTTGAGATTGCCGTGGACGAGAAGGAGAACCTGCCTGAGGAGTCGTGAGTTGTCTTGAGACTATTACAGCCTGCAACGCAAGCGGGCAAGATATACATCGTACTGACAAGCACCCTACAGAGCCGGCGGCATCGTCATGTTCAACGGCACCGGCAAGATCGAGATCAACAACACCTTCGAAGAGCGCCTGAAACTCCTCGAGACCGATGCCCTGCCCTCCGTCCGTCTCTCGCTGTTCGGCGAGAACGAGAACCGTCGCTTCAAGGATTAAGCGTAGCTAACTCCAACCTTTCCACACACTCAACCTTGGCCGCCAACGAATAGAGGAAAAACGACATCAAGCGAGCGCCCGAATCGGCGTGCCGTCATGGCACAGGAGGCTGTAAAGATGGCTTAGATCGCGCAGGGGCTTGATTTGGAAGTTGTGTTGCTATATTCGTGTTATAACTATCTCCTTTTCCTTTTTTGCCTTGAAGTAGTTCTTTACATATGAGCGTTCTCGTCTTTGACGTCGTGCTTCCTCCTGTCGCTTGATTCATTGTGGACTTGTGTAGAGTGAAGTAAAGGGACAAGGCGAGATCCGTTGTCATCACAAAATAGGTACATATATATGGTAATACTCGGATACACGCTACTCCATACTGACGTTACTGCCACCGTCAACATCATCAAGAAGGTCATCGTCTTCATCAACAGCAGCAGCACCCGCTTTGGCATCATCGTCACCATTGCCGACAACATCATCACCCCAAGTAACCCTACGTTGTGACTTCGCCTGTCCTGCACCCTTAACATCCCGAACAGTCTCAGCATCATCACTGCTGCTCCCACCTCCCTTCGCGCTCCCTACCGATTGCCGATTGAGATAATTTTCCAGAACACCGGCACTCAACCGACTGTTGTTACTGCCACGCTCGAAAACACCCTTCTTCGGCCTCGGTTTCGTCCGGACAGCACATTCTAGCCTCACGACCAATCGTTCCAGCGCGCTCTTGGCTTCGGTGCGTTTAAGGTGGCTGGTCCCTGCATCTCTTATTTTGCTGCAAATCAGGCGGAGCTGGGCGACGAGGGAGTCGATTTGGGCGTTGAAGACATTTTCTGCTGGGGATTGGGGCGTTGTGGCGTGGGAGAAGAGGGCCGAATGTGAGTGTGCTGTGATTTTCGCTTCTTCTTGATCTTGCTTGGAGAGGAAATCGAAATCGGAGAAGCCGGCGTCGATGGCGACGTCGAGAAGGTCGGCGAGGGAATGCAGGGTTGTGTAGTCTGTTGATTCGGAGATGTGGAAGGAAGGGTGTTTCTTCAATTTGACAAGGATGCGGACGCCTGTGGATTGGGCTGAAGGGTCGATTTCTTCGTCTGGAGGCGCGTCGAGAAGGATGTGCAGGGCAAGCTTGCGGCGGAGTTGGTGCAAGCGCAGGGATGTTGCTGGGAGAGTTGCGATGGCGCGGCAGAGGAGATGGCGGGATATTGAGGAGGCGTGTAGGATCTGGCGTGTGGCTTCGCGGCTGACTGTTTGGTACTCGTCCTCTGTAGTGCTGGATTGGAGGAGTACGCGCATCGAGTTCTCGATGAGAGATTGCATTTTCATGTCTGATCTTGCATTCTCGTCGTTGCTCAAGAGGATGAGCTCGGCAAGAGCGCACGCTTGGTCAATAGGAGTGGCTCGAGGCGCTATCGCTGCCATCATTTGGAGTGAAAGGTCAAGATTTCGAGGGAAATTGGTCGCGCTACTATGATTACCAGGCTCTTCGGCATCTCGGAATGTCTGACCAGCATGTGTTTCACTCAGCGAGAAAGCCAAATCTGGGAGGTCATGGTCGCTTTTCACAAGAGCATCCACGACCGCCACGTAGGATTCACACAAGTCCTCGGAGTCCTCTTCGAATATCTGGTTATGCATCCATGTTACCAAAGGTCTCGGCAGACCTTTTTGCGATGCTACAACAGCGAGAAAGCCGGAAGAGCAAGCACGTATTCTCGAAGACTCGTCGCGTAGGAAAGCCAGACCGCACGCGTCCAGCTCTTTCGTTGGGAACTCAACTTCCATCCTGTCGTTGCCTCCACCGTGAAAGAAGTGGAAGGTTTCCTCTCCTCGCAGAGCATCCGTGCGGTCCATCGCCATCAACATCCTCTCTCCTTCTTCGCTATCCTCCGCAAACGATGCCGTGATAGCTCTACTCTGACTTGCGTCCAGAACCTTGCTATCTTGCTCTTCTTGCAATCTTTGCGCCGCTTGCATGTAAGCCTCCGTTTGGGCGATCTTCTCTTCACTCTCAGCCTCTCGCGCACTCCGCTTGGCTATGCTGAGTAGACTGTGCTTGTACTTCGTAGTTTGGGGAGGGCTCAAAGGCCGCCATGACTCTCTTGCTTTCTTCTTGACCATCTCTTCCCCCAAACGCGTACTGCTTCTGGTCGGCTTCGAACTGACAGGCACTTCAGCCTTTTCCGGAGCGGGTGGTGTGAGCCTTCGCTTCTTGCGTGGCGCAAACGAATCTAGATCTGCCAGCTCTTCGTCGCTGCTTGAAGAAGACATGCTCGCCGAATCCGAGTTTGTAACCCTCGGGACACCATTCTTGATGATGCGCCTGCTGGAGCTCTGTGAGCTTAATCCAGACGTGCTTGTGAGGGTTGAGAATGATGAAAATGATGTATTGGCCGCATCCTTTTTGTCATCTGCCGGTGCGCGGGCTTGCGCCTGCAGAAGAGGACTCGAGGGCACCGCAGACGAAGGTATCGCTACAGCCTCGAGCGTTCGCGCTTTGGACGGACTGTCCTTTAGCGATGACTGAACAGAAGTCAGGCCCGAGCTGACCGGAGGCGCGTCCTGGAGTTCATGCATATCCAGCCTTCCCTTCCTGTGTGATCTTCGCGTTGGTGTTGAGTTTCCCGAATGCTCTTCCTCGAGAAGTTGTGCTTCCATGCGCAGTTTGCTGGGAGACGTCGGATCGTCTTTGCGCGGGCGCCCACGTCCACGTTTCACAAAAGGGATCCCATTGTGTTGCTGCTCCTGTTTGCGCGGCGATGCTGAGGCCTGCCTCTTCACGGGTGAATATGACCTCTCTCGCGTGTTGGCTCGTGACGAGCTGGAAGCGACGACCACTATCTCATCGTCTTCGTCCTGTCGTGGAATTTGGGTTTTGGGGATTGTAAAGGGCGCGAAGAAGTCAGTGATGCTCCTGGATTTCTTCGACATGGCTACGCGCCATCAGTACGTTAGAGAGGGTTGTGTTTTTGAATTGGTGTCGGAAGGTTCAATGTTGCCTATCGACGAAGACGCGCCGCGTGGGCGCGAAAGCGTGATGGAAAACGCGGGGAGTAATCTCAAGCAAGCTTCATCCATGCGCGATTCGGCGATTCGGAGGCAAGACGGAACTACATCCTTAAGCACGTAACTCATGAGACTCTACTCGAATTTTTCTACCCTCAGACCTAGCAATACCGCCGAGTATTGCAAGTGCTGCCGTTGATGCAAAACGCGTCTACCGTGATTCCAGCGCGCGATCATGTGACAACCACTCGATTCTCAGGCGGCCAAAACGAGATGAAACGCCAGCGAAACGTGCGTGCGTTGACACGAGCAAAGGCTTCAATTGATCTACGGTCTTGAACCCCTTCCACTGTTCGGCAACGGCGGGCTCGGATTATCTACCGGATACAGATTTCGAGTTTTGAAGAGTGCGTGTACTCGTCTCGACCGCTACAACAGTGTGCAGTTTGCTCACGGTGACGGTGAGAAGGATGCTTGACTCTCATGCGGTGATGGCATCATGGCTTGAAGTTTATGCATTCTAAATATGCGTTCGCGCTACTCGCAGCCACGGGTCCGAAGGACCGAGGGCGGATCCGTCCATCATCCCACCTACATGATTGTGTGGACGCATAGTCAGATGCTGACAACGAGCGAGAGGTTACCTGGGCTATGCTTAGTCTAGCGAGGTCTTGCTGGATTGATGATATTGCAGGATGAGTGGCGCGGGCGGAACGAGATTGGACACGCGCAATGTATGCTTGGCCCGGGCTGACGAGATGCCAGCTCCCATCATGGGCCATGCTCACCAAGCTGATGGATCGCTGTGGAGGATAGGAGGAGGAGCTGCGAGTGGAGAGCCAACGTTCAGCTAGGGGGTGATGAAGTGATGATGGAATAACGAGATTGATGGATGGTGCTGGACTGCTGATAGAAGCGAAGATAAAAACAACAACAGCAATAATCATGTAATAGAATACGACACCAAGACCAGCAGGACACGGAGTTGAGATTAATGCCGGGCGATTTCCAGCATGCAGTAAGCATAAAACAGCAGAAGTGGCTCCAACACGGAAGACGGCAATTCAAAGATGCCAGAGTGCATGTGGCTGGACTCGGAGGGCGGTGATAATTATCACTAAGCACGCCGCCCTAAAGTATTAGCGTGCATCGTCCGCCCTGAGAGTTGCGCGTACCACTCCTGCCCGTATCGTACTGTGGTGCTGCTGAGTATGTACTATGTAGTTTTGAACAGCAGCAAACGTGACCACTGACATCTGATCCTGTACTCCATTGCGTGCCCTTACCAATCCGATCTACTGGTGTACATATCATCTTATCTGTACACCACCTTACTTACTCCCGCCCGGACTATCCGCCATACTGTACTGTACTGTTTGCGCGCCTCTCCCAGCCAGGCTCCGCTCCACTGGTGCAATTGCTTCCCGACTGTCTGTCTCATCTCGGACCCTTTCCTTGCACTACCCATCCTCTCTTTCTCTCTCTCTACTCTCAACCCTCACCTCCTGCGACGCCATACTATACCCACAACTCACCTCACTGCATCACGTCGCCACACTACACCGCCCTATCGACTCTCGCTCGACGCTCTCACTATTCAGTCGCCTCATTGAATCGCGCCTGCCGTGACCGTATGCCTGTCGTTCGAACATAGCAGCCTTCGGAACTTCCAGGTCCTTGTGCCTCCCGCGGCCTTGTCTCGCCGCACGAGACAACCCTTTGCCCGCCTGGCCATCCATCCATTGCCACAACGCCAATAATGGCTGTATTACCACAACACGAAGATGCCGGCGTCGAAGAGCCCGAGCGATCAGCACCGACGAAGCGCATCAGATGGGCCACCCAGCGCGTTACCGGCCGCACCGGCACACAAAAGCGCAAAAACATCTTCAATCGCCAACTCAATCGCATGGGAAGCACCAAGGAGAAGCGCGAATCTGCCGCCAGTGATCCGAAGGCGTCCGCGCCCGATGACGACAACAAGGATGCCGCAAATCAACCTCAAAATCGGACCATTTATTTCAACCAAGCTTTACCACCAGAAGCGAAGGATAGCGAAGGACATCCTTTGGTGCAATACAAGCGCAACAAGATCAGGACGGCAAAATACACGCCCATTAGTTTCTTGCCCAAAAACTTATGGCTGCAATTCCACAACATTGCAAACGTCTACTTTTTGTTCATCATCATCCTGTCGGTACGTATACTTGAACGGTGTTCGGTCCATTATTACTCGAAATCTGACCCTGTGCGACGTAGATTTTCCCAATCTTCGGAGCTGAGAATCCTGGCCTTTCAGCCGTGCCACTAATTGTCATCATTGTCGTCACAGCCGTCAAGGACGGAATTGAGGATTGGCGACGTACTGTACTTGACAACGAGCTCAACAACGCGCCAGTACATCGATTAGTCGACTGGCAGAACGTCAACACCGCCGATGAAGTCATCAACCCCTGGCGGAAATTCAAAAAGGCCAACACTCGCGCTATTCTTTGGGTTTGGCAACATTGGAAAGAGTGGAAGGCGAAAAAGGGCAAGAACGGCGACAAGGGAAAGGGCTACGCTGACCGAGCGCTCGATCGATCACCCACGGACCCAGCACAAGATGATAGGAGATATAGTGTTTGGTCCCGCGCGCTCGATGATGAGGACGAACCAGTAGGCGAGAACGCGAACGGCGAGATGGAAATGACGCCGGTGCCATCACCGACTCCCAATCAGAAAGAACACGACGACAAGGAGTACTTTGCAAACAACGAGATGGTGAGCGAGCTTGACAATGAGGCCGCCAAGCCTGGAGATGCACGGCAACGGCTGTCAGTCCCTGCGCCTGAAAAACCCGCGGCCAAGCAGACTCCAGTCCCCAAGAAGTTCTACGGAAGTCTGGTAGACTTCACCCAGCAGGCGCCTGAGACTGCGAGGTTCAAGAAAGAATACTGGAAGAGCGTGCAAGTCGGTGACTTTGTACGCTTGTACAACGAGGAAGAGATCCCAGCGGATATCATCGTCCTCTCCACCAGTGACGCCGACGGTGCATGCTATGTCGAAACAAAAAACTTGGACGGCGAGACTAATCTCAAAGTACGACAGGCGCTCCACACCGGCCGCAGAGTTAAAAGAGCGCGAGACTGCGAGCGAACCAATTTCAGACTCGAAAGCGAACCGCCACATGCCAACTTGTACTCTTACTCTGGAGCGGTCAGGTGGCAACAAAAGGATGAGGCACATCCGGATCACCCACCAAAAGAAATGGCCGAGCCTGTTGGTATTAACAACATGCTCCTGCGTGGCTGCACGCTCCGAAACACCGACTGGATTGTTGGAATCGTCGCATTCACCGGAGAGGAGACCAAGATCATGCTCAACTCTGGTATCACTCCGACCAAGCGCGCCCAAATTTCCAAGGATCTCAACGTCAACGTGCTATACAACTTTGCTATCCTCTTCATCATGTGTCTGGTGGCAGCTGTGATTCAAGGGTGGACTTTTGGCAAGGGCAATGAATCGTTGGATTACTTCGAAGTTAGTGAACCTGGCGCCACTCCCGGATACGGCAGCACCCCTGCAATCAACGGATTCATCACGTTCTGGGCCGCCGTCATTCTATTCCAGAACTTGGTGCCCATCTCACTGTACATTTCGTTGGAGATCGTAAGAACAGCGCAAGCGTTCTTCATCTACAGCGACACGTACATGTACTACGAGAAAATTGACTACCCTTGCACGCCAAAGTCATGGAACATCTCAGACGACGTGGGTCAAATCGAATACATCTTCTCCGACAAAACAGGCACACTCACGCAGAACGTCATGGAGTTCAAGAAATGCACGATCAACGGAGTACCGTATGGCGAGGCCTACACCGAAGCGCAGGCTGGTATGCAAAAACGCCAAGGTATCGACACCGAGGCAGCAGGCGCCCAAGCTAGGGCACAAATTGCCAAGGACCGTGAAAGGATGTTGCAAGATATTCGTCGCATGCACGACAACCCTTATCTGCAGGATGATGATCTCACGTTCGTCGCACCTGACTTCATCAGCGATCTTGCCGGTGAGTCAGGCCGTGTACAAAAAGATGCCAACGAGCGATTCATGTTGGCATTGGCACTTTGCCACACTGTCATCACCGAGCGCACTCCAGGCGATCCACCAAAAATCGAGTTCAAGGCGCAGTCTCCCGATGAGGCCGCACTTGTCGCAACTGCAAAGGATGTCGGCTTCACCGTCATGGGCCGCTCGAACGACGGCAGCATTGTCATCAACCAACACGGCGTCGAGACCGAGTACACCGTGCTCAATACGCTAGAGTTCAACTCGACAAGGAAGCGTATGAGCGCAATCATGCGCATGCCTGATGGCAAGATCATTCTGTTCTGCAAGGGTGCGGACAGCATCATTTACTCTCGCCTGAAGAGAGGCGAGCAAGCTGAGTTGCGCAGAACTACAGCTGAACATCTTGAGATGTTTGCCCGTGAGGGTCTGCGCACTCTATGTATCGCCATGCGTGAGATCGGCGAAGAGGAGTACCAAAAGTGGAACCTCGAGCATGACCTCGCTGCTGCTTCCGTGCAGGACCGTGAGGACAAGCTGGAGGCCGTGTCCGATGCCATTGAGCGTGAGTTGACTTTGATTGGCGGCACTGCCATTGAAGATAGACTTCAAGACGGTGTGCCCGATTCCATCGCCATTCTCGCGCAAGCTGGTATCAAACTATGGGTTCTCACCGGCGACAAAGTCGAGACTGCAATCAACATCGGCTTCTCTTGTAACCTACTTGACAACGACATGGACCTCATTCTACTGCAGCTTGAGGAAGACAGTGTCGATTTTGCTGAGCAGGAACTCGACAAACATCTCGCAACCTTCGGCATTACTGGGTCAGACGAAGAACTCAAGGCTGCTAAGAAGAACCACGAACCCCCTGCGCCTACTCACGCTCTGGTCATTGACGGCGATTCGCTTAAGTTGTGCCTTGACGACCGAATTCGCCAAAAGTTTCTGCTTTTGTGTAAAGAGTGTCGGTCAGTCTTGTGTTGCCGTGTCTCGCCCGCGCAAAAGGCTGCCGTGGTTCGCATGGTCAAGAACAGTCTTGAAGTCATGACTTTGTCCATTGGCGACGGCGCAAATGATGTTGCTATGATCCAAGAAGCACACGTTGGTGTCGGTATCGCTGGTGAGGAAGGACGCCAAGCTGTCATGAGTGCGGATTATGCTATTGGGCAATTCCGCTTTCTGACGAGACTGATGTTAGTACACGGCCGTTGGAGTTATAGGAGGTTGTCAGAAACGATTGCCAACTTCTTCTACAAAGTAAGTCACTGCAAGCTCCACCACCTCCCCATTATCATTCTAACGATAATCTAGAACATCGTCTGGACCTTTGCTTTGTTCTGGTATCAAATCTACGCCAACTTCGACTGCTCTTACGCCTTTGATTACACTTACATTTTACTTTACAACCTGGCTTTCACGTCTTTACTCGTCATCTTCATGGGAATCCTGGATCAGGACGTCGACGACAAGGTTTCCATCGCCGTGCCGCAGCTCTACCGTCGCGGTATTGAGCGAAAGGAATGGACGCAGGTCAAGTTCTGGATCTACATGATTGACGGCTTATACCAAAGCGTCATCTGCTTCTACTTCCCCTTCCTGCTATTCCGCGTTGCAAACTTTGTGACTGAGGACGGCCGGAATATTAACGATTACAAGCGACTGGGTGTTTACATTGCGATACCGGCTGTCGTGGTCGTCAACGCATACCTCATGATGAACACCTACCGCTGGGACTGGTTCATGTGCCTCATCGCGGTCATATCCACGCTCTTTATCTTCCTCTGGACCGGCGTCTACACCTCATTCACCGCAGGTTTCACCTTTTACGGAGCCGGCAGCCAAGTGCTAGGGTCGTTATCCTTCTGGGCTGTCTGCCTGATTGCAGTCATTCTGTGCTTGTTGCCCCGATTCCTCGCCAAATCTATCCAGAAGATCTACTTCCCTCGTGACGTCGACATCGTTCGCGAGCAGATCCGCCAGGGCAAGTTCGACTATCTCAAGGACATTGAACCAACAAAGGTTTCCATCGCTCCGGCCGAGAAGCTCGTAGGATCTGCATCATCGTCTGAGATCTCCAAGCCCGGCGATAACAAGGCCCAAGGCCACGATTACAAGATGAGCGAGGACATGCGACCCATGTACCCACCTTCCGTTGCAGCCACGGCAACGACCCACAACCCACGCTCGCACAACGGCTCCGATGGCACAGACTACACTGGCCACCATCGCTTCAGCATCGACCGTGCATTCCCTCACGTCAACACCGACCACACTAACATGGCAGGCCACCACGGCTTCACCGACGCCACAAACACACCCACAACCCCCATCATCGCCGCGCCCTTCGATCACGACCCTGAGCCCCGAGAGTCATCCAACATCCCCCCAGGCAGACCCAGCTACGATCGCCCTCGACCCAGCTTCGATCGCCTACGCAGCTCCTGCGACCGCACGCGCGCCTCCTTTGAGGCAAGCCGTGACTTCACATCCGCCGCCTACCTCGCGCGCGTCGAAAGCAGTAATTCTGTGAACGGGCCTGACGCTCGAGAAGGCCGCAACCGTGCTAATCGCGCAAGCTTACAAGTCGGCGATGCAGTCTCCCACTCGCGAGAACCTTCGTCCAGCAGACGGCATGAAGTCAGCGACGATTTCAGGTGACTCAGGCCGGCCGTCTCTAGAGGGGGAGGGCCGTGATTGGGAATGATGGAATGTAATCGATCATCTATAAAGCAAGGAATGGAAAGGAAGGAACCATCATTGGTGATGGTACAAGGGAGTGGAGGGGAAAACGGAATTGGGCTTGCCTTTGATTTCTTTTACCCATCATCATCACTACTGCGGGCTGAGGCGCTCACACCACCAGAGATCTATCATTTTTGTTTTCTATTGTCTTGTGCGGTCTCTTTTTTTCCCATCTCTCTTACTCTGTTCGTCACTCCTGACCCCTCCAAACCCTTTTCCCCCCAATGGTTCGAAAAGGGAACAAGAAAAGACTTCTCTACTAGTCACTACTTTTGTACATAACGAAACTCTCTTAAGCGGATAAAGATCGGATTTCTTTTGATTTCAAGAAATTAAGTTCCGAAAATGATATGTGCCAAGTGAAGTCACATCGTGCTGGCGTCTGTTACCAAAAGCTTCCTGAGCACGTTGGGTGGGAAATCCCACTATGAATCAACTACAGCATTGTTATGCTTTGCTCACTCTCCGCTATGATGGCTCCTCTTTCCATTTTTAGCAAGTGTCATGTCATGCACTTGAAGACCAATGATTATTCTAGGTGTCATTCTTCTTTATTTTTATTTTGGCTCGATAACAGCATACATGCATCAGGGACGATGTCACTATACAGTCAGGTAAGTAACATGCATGCATGGGTTACCTTTTGACTTCCCTTGTCATCTGTCTGTGAGGGAAGGAAGAGGGCTCTAGTTACTTGGGTATTCCCTATGATCGGTTGGTCTCAGTAGGTAGTGGGTAGTGGGTAGATGTGATGGGAGTCAGCAGTCAACTCACCGACACATCCGATGGCTGTAGTGGTATTTCTGAGAGAGGATTGATCGTCCACCACAAGGAATGCGTCCTTTGGAATCGCAGTAAATGTAGTGTGTTCTGACATGAGATGTTCCTTTATATAAATGTTACATCGACATTCTTATACACCGAGAAATAATAAGGCATACCCATTCCGTATGTTATCAACCCCTCTTCGCCCTCTTCCCACCGCCACCAGCACCCTCCTCCCTGCCCCTCTTCTTACCTTCCCTCCGCCAGAACTCATCCCGCTCCCTCTTCTCCCTCGCCTTCCGCATTTCCTCGTTCTCCGCAACCTTGGCTTTGTACGGCTGCTTGCGCTCCTCCTGCTTGAGACGCCTCTTCTCGACCTTCTCGTTTCTCAGCAACTGCACCTGCTGCATCAGACGACGCGCCTTCTTGTCCTCGCCGTCGGCCACGACAGCGCGCTTGGCAACGTAGCCCTCCTTCTTCTGCGGCTTCATTTGCACGATCTGGGACTTGAATGGAAGCTCAGCCTGCAGTTTGCGCGGCACCCGCAGCGGGTTGAAGTGGCGCTCTTGACGCTCGATGTTGCGATACGCCGAGTTCTCCTCTTTGGGCGTGGGGATGTTCATGTCGGCGCGCACTTGGCCAGTGAGACGCATGCCACCCCAGGAGTCGGCTTCGCCGCCCTCGAGGAGGTTGGTGACCGGGTTGTAGAATCGGTGGGGCTTGACGGGGTACCAGGCGCGCAGGAAGACGATGTCGCTCATGAGGATTTTGTCTTCAAACGTCGCTCTGTAGTGGCCCTCGGGTTTGGAGAGGGCTTTCTTGATCTGGCCGCGGATGCCGGAGACAGTGCGGATGGAGGCGCCTTCGAACTTGGCGATTTCGAGCGAGGTGCTGAACATGTCTTTGATGAAGGCGGTGTTTTTGAAGATCTTGTAGGGGTGGCCCGTGAGTTTGAGCTTCTTGACGATTTCAGTGCCTTCGTCGACGTTGAGGACTACTCCTGTGGCGGCCAGTCGGAAACCGGGGTTTTTGTTTGAGAAGGATTGGACTGCGCAGAAGCCGGTGTTGGGCGCTGCGAGGGGACCGTAGAAGGTTCCGGTACAGTGCATGTGTTCCGGCGTGTATTTAAGCATGCGGTGACGCATTCGATTCTCGTGGATGCTGTACACGGGCGTGGTCTGGAAGCGCCGCCAACCCAAGCTGATGATCAGAGGGTCGTTCGTCTTCAAAATCTTCTTGTGCCATCTGTGACGCTTGATCCGGACTTGGACGAAGCCCATACGCTCTTCTGTAGGTTGAAGTCCGCCAACGAGCAGCGGGTATCTTGGGTTGTAATTTTCGATGAACTCCGAAGGGACGTTGTGCAGAACGAGTCGTGCGTAGGTGCCTGCTTTGTAGCCCTCAGCGCGAACTCTGGACGATTCATCCAATTGCTCGAACTCTCTCCGGTTGATGTCTTGCTGCTTTTGGAGCAATGCCTTCTGTGCGTCATACCATTCATCCTCGCCGAATTCGCGTTCTTCGTTTTCGCCGTTGGCATCGCGGTTGGCGTTCTTTGGGTTCAAGAAACCCTCTCGGTCTTCCTCTTCGAAACGGAGTTTCAATTCTTCCTTGCGACGGGCGTTCTTCTCACGCTCTGTCTCCAGATCTTCCGCCTCCTTCGCGCCATCGTCGTCGCCACCGTCTTCACCAGGATTCTCGAGGTCCTCAAACTCGCCGTCACCTTCGTCATCGTCGCCTTCTCCATCCCCGTCGAATCCCTCAAAATCACCACCCTCTGCGTTCGCACCTGTGGGTGTTCGTGCTGCAAAGCGTTGCTTCAAGGAGTCGATGTTCTCCTCATTGGTCCACTTGCTTTCCAGTGCTTCATCGTCAAAGGCCGGCACCATGCGATCTTCTTCGTCAGACTGTCCAGCAACCTTCCTTTCGAACAGCTCGTCCTCTGCCTCCTCGTCATCGGCTCCGTCAGCCTTTTCGGTCTCTTCGCCCCTCCATTTCCGAACGACCTGCACGGCGGAGAGCATGTCATCGTACATGAGTCTTGCCAACTCCGCAACACGATAAGGTTGCTTGCGACTGTGTCTAGCGTGTGCCCGCTCCGCCAATTTGCTCTTCCATCTTGTCTCGCCATCGTCGTCGTCGTCTGAGTATTCCTCTTCATCTTCATCGCTCTCACCCTCCTCGAGCTCCTGGTCGGAGACAGATGAAATGCTTCCCAGGTCACTGTCTGAGTCTGCGAAAGCGATATCGCCCTCGACTTCCTTGTCCTTGTTTTCCTTGTTCTTCCGTGCATTTTCCATCTTTCCAGAAGATTTCTGTAGACGCTCCAGATCGGCCTCGTCGTCTGAGTCGGCACTGTCGAAGCCTGCATCGTCCTGAGAATCGCCTGCTTCGCCGTCGTGCCCTTCGGCAAACCTAGCTGTGCGGCGACCCTTTCTTCCGGTGTCTTGTACGTCTTCTTCTTCGTCGTCGTCCAGAGTTTGAATTCGCTGGCCCTTCCCGAACAGGCTGATACCCTGATCGTCTTCGCCCAGCAGCTTCCTTCCTCCTTGCAGACCGACCATCATTTGCTCGCCAAAGCCACGTTCACCTTCGTCATCCGATCCGGCGTCAAAGTTGTTGCTCTTGACATCAATGTATACCGCGTCCTTGTCGACAAGCACACCACCTACGTCGCTCATAGGCGCGTAAATTACTTTCTGCTTCTGATCAAGGCGCTTGCGCTTTTTAATTATGCCGGCTTTCTCCTGCGCTTGTTCGAATTGTGGTGTGGGGCAAGGGTCGGGTAGTCCTTCGATCTGGCTCACTTCGAGATCGCCAATACCAGGAACGTGGACTCTGGCGTTGTGTGAAGGGAAGTTGGTTCCTCGTAGGTATCCGTAAAGTGCGACCGTTCTGTCACACTTAGGGTTCTCTTCGAGGCTCGTGGGCGGTGTAAGGTCGAGCATACGATCGGCGAGTGCGTAGGGGTGGCTGTTGCGCCAGACGAGAGGTCGGGGGTTCTTCATCACACTGAGGAAGCGTGACAAGTTGAGAATTTCGCGATCCGGGTATCTTCCGTTGATTACACCAGACAGGTAGAACAATTTTGCGCCTTGGTAGAGTTCGCTCCAGAAACGGTGCTTCAGTCTCTTCTTCTGAGCCTTGAGCGCATCTTGCTTCTTGAAAAGATCAAGATGGGTCAGAATACCGAAGATGTTACCAGGCATACCAGAGCTAGACAAGACGTTCAAGAACTCCATAGTCTCCATCTCGAAGCCGAAGTTTCCGTCAATCATGAGCAGCACAATGTCGACCACCTTCGCAGTGTCAATCGCGGAAGCCAGACTGTCCGAAGGCACCTCGAAGAATGTCAAACGCCTCTTCTTGCTTGTGACTATAGTGATCGGTCCTTGCGGCTGCTGAATAGTCTGCTTTGTGTACTTCTTCACCAAGCTCTTGATCAAGGTCGTCTTGCCCACGCCCGGCGGGCCAACGACACCCACGACTAGTGGCGGCGCCTCCTCCGGTAGCCTGTCGACGAGCGGGACGTGGAGTCTCTTTTCCTTGACATCGCCGCTTCGTGCAGCATTTTTGGCGAGTTTTCCGGGAGCGTTGAATGCGAAGGCCTTTGGGTTGGGCTGGCCGGACGACTTGGCCTTTTCTTTCTTGGCCGGGCGATGAGCCGTATGGCTCTGATCATCTCCAGCCATGGTGGGTGGTATTGCTGTGTGTTGTAGCGAAGGGAATCGCTGTGGTCGCAAAGTCCTTGGCCTGGCGCGATGCCCGAGAGAGACTTGAACTTTTTCTCGAAGGCAAAGAAGCGAGCACCGAAATCCGGGGTCAAACGGGAACAGCCGTGGAAGCTCGGCTTAGCATGTGCTTGCTTTCTTTTGCTGGCGGGACTCTCATCATACATCGTTCCTTCATAGCACGTCACCCTGCAGTGGTGGGGCTGTGCCGATAGTGGGACGGACTGGCATTAAGGTCAGGCGACAGCGTACGCCATCTTGTTTACCATCCTTATCATCTCACATACAAAAGTGCATGCAATCAGCTTCTTCTACTCTTCTTCTACACTTCCGACCCATTCAACACACACTCCAATCACTCGCCACATCGTATCGAACTACCCGCTTTCTCACAACCACCACCAGAAACAAGATGCCTCAAATCAACGTACGAATCAACACATCATGGACGTGTAACTCTAGACGTACTAACCATGACTAGGTCTCCCTCAAGGATGGCGCCAGCAAGGATAAGCTGGAGGAGTAAGCCCGACTTTGCCATTCCTCATAGTGCATCATCCATAACAGACCGCAGAGCCAAGAAGCACTGCACCGACCAGGGCGGCAAGATCGAGCACGAGTTCAAGCTCGTTCCCGGTTTCACGTATGTCTCCCTATTCGAGAGCCATCTCTTTGGGTCTGAAAGCCTCCAACGTCCGACTAACGCAATGCAGCGCCTCTTTCCCCGAGGACAAGGTCCACTCCCTCTCCACCAACGAGCACATCAACGTCGAGAATGACGGCAAGGTGACCACCCAGTAAAGAAGCTATGAGCATTCCAGTCTGCGAGGAGCGAACGAAAGAGCGGATAATCGTTTCACGAATCTTGATGATACCGATGAAGTAGCACGGTAGATGAATAGACCCATTTGAATCACACGATGCTGTACTCGCATTCCATCGTCTCCACGTTGCTCATGTGTTTCTTGTCAGTCTGGTCACCTTTGGCAATCACACATGGACGTGCCGCGAAATGGAAAGTCTAGCCGGTCAATACTGTTGTGGCTTGTCGTGGGTTCGCATCTTGCGATCCCGCCTCCTGACTGAAACCCGTAAGTTTATAGGCTAGTCAGGTGGTGGATCAACATCTACCATCTTCGATCTCTTGACCGAACGGACGTAAAGAACAAGTCCTCATAGAATTACATACAATACAACATCCAACTCTTTTACTTCTGCAAGCTCTCCAACAACCCACCCTCCCCATTCTTCTTAGTCAACACAGCCTTGAAAGCACTCCCAGCAACATCCAACCCCTTCTCCGCCCGCTCGAACGCCTCCTCACTCCGATCCGTCAAAATCGCCAAGTCCTCATCACTCAGCAATTTCTGCCCCTCCTCGACATCGATCCTCTCGCCATCTGCCTGCGCCAACAACTTCTGCAACTCCGCGAAATCCGCCCCGCCGCCATCACCGCCGCGCATAGACTTGAATCGTCCCTTCGAGATGACAAGTTTCTCCAGCCTGCGCTTACTGTCGGCCTTCTCCAGCAGCATCTGCTCGACAGTTCCCTTCGTCGCAAAGCGGTAGACGATGACAGGGCGCGTCTGGCCAATGCGATGCGCGCGGTCCTGAGCCTGCAAGTCCTGCTGCGGGTTCCAATCGCTGTCAAAGAGCAGGACCGTGTCAGCCGCCGCAAGGTTGATCCCCTGGCCACCGGCTCGCGTAGACAACAAGAAGATCCTAGTCTCACTGTCAGGTTCGTTGAATGACTGAATCTGCTCTTGGCGGTCTACCTGCGCGATCGAGCCATCGATGCGGCAGGTTGGCCAGTGCCGGAGCTCGTCACAGTAGGTTTCCAGGAGGTCGAGCTGGGTTTTGAACTGTGAGAAGATGAGGACTTTGTGGCCTTTTTTGATTAGCTCGGGGAGGAGGCGGTCGAGGAGGAGCATCTTTCCGCTTTCGGTGACGAGTGTTTCGTCGACTGGGGTGTTGTCGTCGAGGTCGAAGGGGTAGTAGAAGTTGTGCGGCGAGTTGCAGCATTGACGTAGTTGCATTATGGGATTGAGGAGCTTTTTGTGGGCAATTTCGCGTTTTGCGAGTGCTAGTGTTTTTGATCGTTCTGTCTCTTCCTCGTCTTCGTTGTCGTCTTCTGGAGTGGGTGACTCGGACTCATCTTCGAGCTGCTGGAAGTACTTTGTATCAGAAAGCTCTTCGTATTGCTGGTTCTTCTTGGCCTTTCTTTGGCGAGTAGTGTTGGTGCTTCCGGTCGCTGGTGTTGACGCACGGCTGGTCTTGGTGCTCTTCTGCGGCGTGGCAGCCTCACTGGCAGCCTTACGTTTACGGCTGGTGCTGCGCGTACTGCCCGGTGTTGCACTGCGACTGATGCTCTCTACCAGCTTGTTTTCCAAGAAAGCTCTGCTGTTGCCGTCTAGGATCTCTTGGTACAAATCTCGTTGTGTCTGTGTCAGCGGCGCATAGAGAACGTATTCTCGCTTTTTGGGCAACGAAGTTTCAACATCCGCCTTTATCCTTCGAAGCAGAAATGGTTTCAGGACTGCGTGCAAACTTGACACTAGATTCTTCTGTCGGTCCTCGGACAGGATCTGCTCGGCACCGCCCTTCTCTTTCAGCGCGCTGAAATCGAACCAAGATTCGAAAGATTCGAAGTTGTTGAAGATACTGGGCATCAAGAAATGCAAAAGTGCCCAGAGTTCGGCTAGATTGTTTTGCAAAGGTGTGCCGGTGATCAAGAGGCGGTTCGCGGACTGATACGACTGAAGCTCGCGGATCAGCTTGCAGTTCATATTCTTGATTCGGTGTCCTTCATCGATAATGATGAACTTCCATCCGAAATGCGAGAGATGCTTGCGGTCGTTCATGCAGATCTCGTAGCTGGTGCAGATGACAGGGAAGTCTTTACTACTGGGATTACGGAGCTGCTTCCTCCGCATCTCCTCGCGCTCCTGTTTGGTTCCGTGGTACAGCACCACAGGGATATCCGGCGTCCACTTCTTGAACTCGGCTACCCAGTTGCTTGTTGTGCTTAGAGGTGCTGCGATAAGGAAAGGTCCATTGATGCCCTTTTCACGCAAGAAAGCAATGAACGATATGGTTTGGATCGTCTTTCCCAGGCCCATCTCATCGGCGAGGATCCCGTTAAGTCCGTTCTCGTACAGAGACTGCAGCCACTCTAAACCTTCCAGTTGGTATGTGCGCATCAAACCTCCCGTGACCAAATCTGGCTGCTTTGCTGAGCGCAAGTTCTGCATGCCAACATCGCTGGGCTTCACGTCTTCCTTGGATTCCTCCGCAAGAGCCTCGGAGATAGATGCTTGACCGGCCTTCTCTTCCAGATCCTTCTTCGAGAGGTAGTCGGAGATTTTGCCAGACTTTTCAGCCTTCGCGTTCTTCGGAGGGCGCCCTCGACCGCGTCGAGGCAGCTCTTTCGTCTCGGCATCATTCTTTTCCACTGCTCCCTTTCTGGTGGACCGTTTCTGACTGGCCACGGCTGCTTGTTCCGCCTTCTCCTCTCGCTTGGCAGCACGCTGCTTGCTCTTCTCGTCTTTGGCTGTGGCAGCATCTTCCTGCTGGGTCATTTGCTGAAGCATGATGGTCGAGTACAGCTTACTCTGGCTTAGCAAGTACTCCAGCGCCTTGTATTTGGTTTCCACCGCACTCGAGCCTCCTTCCATGTCCTTTTTGCGGTCGGCGGCCAGCTTACGCTCTCTTTTCGCATCCTCCTTCTCTCGGGCTTTAGCCATTTCTGCCTCTTCTTTCTGCATAGCCTCTGTGAGTCCATTGTCGCGTGTCTCCGGCGATGTAGGTGGTGTCGTCTCCGCCGAAGCGACGGGTTCTGAAGACATGGTGGCGTCGAATATCCAAGGCGATGACTTTAATTATGTCGCGACAGATATTTGTAAAGAGAAGTACTGCTTGCTTCAAATCAAAAGGTCATACAAGACAACAGGAGAACAAGAATGCAACTGCTCAAACACGGAATGGACACGAGCACCCAAGCTTAAGCCGTTTCAATGGCATCGATGTCATCACTTTCGCCCCACGACGCGTGAAGTGAACGCGATCGTAAATGGAAATCGATCGGAGCTGCATGGCACTAACCCGATACAGAGATAGCGTGCACCCGCGCGCCAGGTACGATCCAAGGATCTCACTTCAACGATCTCGCAACGTCCACCTCACATTTCAAACTGTAAGGTAAGATGCATAGTCCAGGCCCTCTTTGGCGGCACTGTCAAATCAGACTTGCTGGCTGGCAACATGAAAAATTCAGCAGTCATGCTCTACGGGTCAGTCTCGAGCTGCAGTCGCGGTACTATGCACAACTCAGATTTGAATGCCACTTCCTCACCAGTCACTGTTTTGCATATACAAGCAGCAACTTTGTAACTCCAGAAGTCACTGCCTTAATACGTGAATTGAATGTGCTGACCTCTCTCCGTACCCGAACTTGATTTCAACATGACCATCGACCCGCGGGACCATTTTGTCTTGGACCGACAAAAGTATCATCAGAGCAGTATCGAATCAAAAGCAAAGCGTTACATAGCATGCTACCATGTTATCGGACCTTGAATCCGAGAAGTATGGTCGCGGCATGCGGCAGACTCGCCGGAGTCTGCGAGCGAAGCAGGCCGCCGGCCTCGACGACGACTCTATAAAGCAGCTGTCCCGGCCTTCCAACGGGACCACCGACCCCTCGATTCTTTCGCGGTCAAGCTCCGTATCGACACAGCCGTATCCTGACACCCTGACATCTGCCAACATGTCCGCGGGCAAGACTCCGGCAAGCAGCAAAGCCTTTCCTGTTGCGGACCGCCGCAAAGACACGCAGAGCCCAAGCAATGTTTTGCTGATCGAACGAGCTGCTTCCATCATGGAAGCTCAAAATAGCGAGCTCCATCCGCGACGCGGTGTACCTCCCTTGGTCACAAACTTTGCCACCACCTCCCAAACCAAGCAGTTGCCGGTGGACTCGCCAGTGGACGAAAGCCAGTCCAGAACAACGCCTGCCAGACCTATGGACTCAGCGCAATCCTCACCCTCCAAGCCAGCCACAAAGCCAAAAAGTCGAAATCAAGCAACAAGAAGGCCGCCAAGCAAGCTCGAGCCGTACCACAACAGCAACTCAGGGAGGCGCCAATAGCGAAGAAAGACATCCAAGATTTCGTGACAGATGATCCGCAGCTCCAGGCTGCCAAATTTCACATCTACCAGTGGGAGCGCCCTATCCCGAAGGACTTCCTCAACCTTCCGGAGAGCTGGAAGGCCGCAAAAGCACGCGTTGACGCCGAAGAAGGAGAGAGGGACAACGCTCCCGAATTGGATGATTGGCACGATTTCTGCGGGCTGGACAACATGCTCTGCCCCATACCACTGAAGATAGCGATCGGGCTGAACTTCATCTCTCGCGCAAAGCGAGCGTACCGCGCCGGCAGATCCTTCGCCAGCTTTGAGCAAGAAGAGCGCGCCATCGATAGCAGAGCGGGAGCAATCGCTATCAGAGATCCTGAGGAAAGAGCCCTGGCTCTGAGCAGCGCTCTGCGCAACGCCGATCGCATGTACGTGTACAACCAAGTCAAAGTCCGCCTCTGCCACGAGATCCGGCTGCAGCCGTACCCAGACGCAGAAGGACTGACAGCTGCGCGCTTCGTGGACACTGCCGCCTCGTTCAACGAGACTGGCCCTTCAGGCGGTCAGTCGCAGGAGCTTCGCACTGAGCCTGAGCTGCCGGAACAGTTCAGAGAGCTCCATCAACCTCAGAGACACCGGCCACGCATGTCGTAGGATGGCATCCGTGGACTCGGAGAAGAGGATGCGGACCGTTTGAAAACCTTGGGTCTATGTATCAACGATAGCGATGCGAAGAACTGAGTGACGAGGAGCCATGAGCGGTAATGAAACTGAGCACCTTCGTTCTAGATATCAAGCGTTCCGGCTTGCGCTTCGTTTTGGGTAGTGAGCGGATACGTCGTGTTTTCTTAAGCGGTTGAGCCACGCAACTGATCTTACTTTGCGGTTCAAACGCCTCTCAATATGACTACTAGTAAAAGGCTTCAAGATATTGGCAGACGCCCATGTTAATGGCGTTGAAAAGAGAGAGGAAGACGGCTAATATGTTGTGAGGCAGTGCAGAGTGATGCGTGGAGCGCTCGCTTACAGTGGCAGCAAACTTCTACTCACTGAAGCACGTGAAATCTAATTGCCTGCTGACGACTGGCATGTGAAGGCAAGATAAATAAGTATCTTCTGCTTGAGCTCATTTCACTGCCATACCACACACCACTCAAGCTCGTTCTCGCGCCATCTAAAAGCAAACCCAATAACCACTACGACAGCAACCACGATGCCGTCGAAACGTCCAGCGATCAACGCACCGATGACCGTCTGCACACGCACACTCGCAGACGACAAAAATGTCGCATTACAAGTCGCAAACCAGTCATGCATCATCCGCTCCCCTTCGAACAAGCACATAATCGCACAATGGGCCGCAAGCCTCGAGCTAGAGATCCTGGTCGCCTTCAAGGTCGACCCCAAGTACTACAAAATCCGCCTCCACGATCTGACGCCCCCCGACCAGCCTTGTCCCTTGGGCAATGAAGTCCGCAGCCTCAACTACCTCGATCTTAGCGACGCGAAGCCCGTCATCGACGGAGCGTACGAAGTCCACTTCGACCTGAAAGACGGGATCCCGCCTCCAACCATCGAGGAGCTCCGCGCGTGGCAACAACGCTGGAAAGTAACAGCCGCCGACCCAGCGCCGCCACCCGCCAAGACGACTGTCACATTCTGCTATTCCGACAAACGACCGATGCGCGTCGACATCGCCAGTCTCTCACGCCCTGTCGCATGTGACTTCCAGAGCGCGATTCGCAGCAAGCTTGGTCTGTTGTCCGAGAAGGATCTGTTCCAGGCAAATTCCAGCAAGGTCTTCGGGGTTGATTTGGCCAAGGACGAGGTCATGTTTCATCTGAGTTCGGAAGAATGCTCTGACAAGCGCGATATCGATGAACTTCGTACCGCTCCCTCTGATGCCGCTCAGTCTCTTAGGATGCACGTCGGTCTTCCTCCTGCTGAGCCAAAAGTGGGAGTTGCTCCGCGAAAGAAGGCCCCGAGTAAGGGGAGCAGGAAGAGAAATCGAGGCGAGTGAAGGTGCGAGGATCAAATTGAGATTGCTCCGCATGGTGGTCTTCGTCAGCTTTAAATTGAGGAGTCACTTACGAAGTACTGCGGAGGGAGCGGAGTCAGTTTGATGGGTCGGTTCAGCCGGTTCCCTTGGTACTTTCATGGCTTCAGGAATGCGGGTGGTGTCATTGAGTATTAGTAAGCAAGCTTTGAAGTAACGAGGCTTGCATGTTCTATTGACTTGTCCATTACTTCGATCAGTGAATATCTGACATTGTCTCGAGGGCAGTGATTCCGAAACGACCGTATTGTAACATACACCCTGTCATGTCTCAGCTTCGTCCTCTGCACGTTATGTGCACCTCAATCGTTCAACGGGAGTCCTGTCCGGAGTCTTTTTTACGCCCGCTTTCGCCCAGCCTTTCTCGAAGCTCTGCCCTGTCCACCCTAGTTGGATGAACTGGCTCGTTGTGCAGTTCTGAAGTCATCGAAAGTCCATCTCATTTCGGCAAGTAGTGAAGGCTACGATGCGTCCTAACGGAGATCACGGCCATCCAAAGACTGAGAAGCCTATATCAAAAACCGTCAGCAACAGTCCTCCACATCAACATGGTGGAATCGACAATCGATTAACGGCATCCAACACCTACTCAAGAACAATCGCAATCACCAGCACTAAAGCGCTAAGAGCGGCCGCTGCACCCGAGGCGCGACCCACTGTCCCTCCTGTAACGACGAGGACAGCGAGCCAGAAGACGACTTCCAGGCAGTTCAGGATCGCGTTTGCTTTGGTGCTGGCCCACTTGCGGAAACGAAGCGTGTGTTCGGTCAGAAGCTGGTAAGCGATCACAATGAGTGATTTGATGCCCTGTGATGTAGATATCCTGTTAGTAAGCTGGACTGTAAGTTAAGAGGAAGTCGGCTGCCTGTGGACGTTGAACCCACCAATGTAATAGCAACCGTGTTGGCTCGAGAAGCAGGGGGGTTCCTGATCGTCACTCTACCGATTGACAAAAAGATGGCAAGGGTAATGAGAACGACCTGCACCACATGAACGAATGTCTTTCGCCGTTCGTCGAAAAGATTGTCCAGCTTCATCGTGTACCTGGGCTGTCTGTTGATGTGTTGATCTCGGGTTCGTGTTGAGAATGCAGAGGCAACCGGCGATTGAAAAGGTGGTGCAACAGAATGGGCATGAAACGGTCATATGAGTGCGACATGGCTCCAAATAAGTAGCGGTTGCTCAGCATATATTGCAGAATAGCTGCTGTGGTTTGATATAACAACGCATACGGTCAGTGGACACAGGCTCCTATGGTGCAAGTCAATCAGGACGGGTTGCTTGCAATGCTTGGCCGATCTGTCCCATTTTATTTGGACCCAAAGAGCAAGGAACAAAGACCGGGGGCTCGCACCGAAAGCGAAGCCTGCGCCTCAACACTTCGAACTCGAAGTGGCTCGCAAGATCCCGAGTTGGATCCTCCCCAAAGTGCTCTCATTGGTTCGCGGTTTCGTCGACATACATGTTAACGATGAGAGTCGCGTCGTTCGTGTTTTCTTCTGTACTTTTCGTAGCGTGTCGAAGCCTTGAAGATGACATGGAAAGCGCGAGACTTACGCGTTGGTAAGTGCCGAAGGTCTTGGCACTCAACTGGTATGGCTACCTACACGTAGTACATGCTTTATTCTCATCTTCATCTCCCTCCTACCATGCTTTCTCGCTTTCAGGTTGCGGGTCTATGCAAACAAACTTTCGGCGCATCTGACATTTGTTTGCTAGAACTCATATTGTGGCGTAGAAGCCTTGTCTGTGACTTGCGGACATCTGCAGGGACGTTCCATCGTCAGTACATGTCTGTGTGTGGTCATGCTTGCAGTAGCAATACATGTACCTAAGCAGTGATCGATCCCTTACTGGCACCTGAGTGATACATGTATTGACTAGCGGTCTCGTTACCTCACAGCAGTATGTGACTGCCCAGAGTATTTCGTATTTCCCGCACCAATTGTCCTGCCACAGTTCACACATACATCCAACACCCCCTCTTCATCTTCAGTGGCTAGCCAGACGTCAACATCTTTTTGCTGCCTAGGGACGACGAGGACAACGACGAGGACGACAGCACGGAACGCCAGCTACTGAACAGCCGGGTTTTCCATCAAGTTTGGGAAGCTTATACAGGGTTGTTGAGCATGCGATTGGGAAACCTCGTGTGAATCATCCTTCGATAATTCAGCCGCAATGAGCACCTAAACTCTACCTTGTTTTTGCATGAACTCAATAAGCATGCAAGTTCTTCCTAGATAAAGGGGTCTATGAATGTCGATTTGCGTAATTGCTTGGATTCTACTCGGGCGCCTAGTCCATCAACGGCATGAGGGAGTCGGTCGCATAATACCTATCGCATCTGATTACTGACTGCACATACATGTGGTTCTTCGGCACCACCCCGTGTTGATCAACCACTGTTGTGTTCAAGGTTTGTGTTGGCAGGCAGAACTTCGGATGAGCTAACTTACTGGACGTTTCACAGCGTAACGTCTGGTTTCTTCACAGACGTTGTCTCTCGCGAGACAGTGGGTATGGGCGTTACTGGCAGTGGACTGTTTCTATCAATTTTTCCCCACGATGTTGTCGCTCTTTCGGAGTGATTCTAAGGTCCGAAGATCCGTGCCGGGCCATCAAATCCTAGGTAGGAAGTTGGAAGCAGGTAAATGTTGCTATGACGTTACCTACTCTCACTAGATGTCCGTCTTCTACCTAGTCAATTCCCGTTCTCTGCTGGTCGCTTTCTCGCTTTCGGGTCGCGGATGAAGAGCGCTTCCGAGATGCGTTTGCGGTCGCACAGAACACAAATGGCAACAGGCTTGACAGCGCCGGTTTACCTATTGTCCCAAGTAAGCAGCTGCAGTGTTACCTGGTGATCCTTGCTTGCTGCGGTTGGTACAAGGGTAGCAGTGGTGAAGTGAAGAGCAGCCTGGCTTTCTGGTGTGGTCGATCTCTCATCGGCGGCGGAAGTTGAGTAACGTGCTACCTTACGTTGACTGTCGCGTGGTGTGGAGCGTTGACAGGGTGGAGAGCGCCATGCCATGTGGTTGCTTTGCCTTGTCAGGTAGGTAGAATACCTATATATCCCCAGAGAAGGTTCCGGATTTCGTGTTTGGTTCACTCTTTCACAGCCCACCTCCAGCCTTATCTTCAGCCGGACACACGGCTCGCTGTATCACCCTCTCACATCCTCAGCATGCCACACTCCATAACAACAAGTAATGGCTCCACGCCACCTCGTCGCGGCGTCTACCTGCTTACCCATCCGAGATCGGCGTCTAATCTGTTCCAGACCATGATGTCCAAGCAGAGGAGTTACGGCGCCGACGTCCAGAGCTCAGGCTACCACTTCTTCGACGCTTCTTTTCCAACAATCTGCCAGTTGGATAGAGGAAATTTTGCTAGCTGGCCGGAGGAAGAACGCGAGGGCTTGTACGCCCCATACAAAGCGGCTTTCGAGAAGCTCAATGGGGAGTTATCGAACGCGGAGAAAGAGGTAAGACAGGATTTCCTTGTTGTTGACTAGTTACCAAGAAGACAGCACAAGACGATGTTGAGAGGTGAGGTCGTGTTTTGCCGGCCTGGGAAATGTCATGAGCAACTTTCTTCAACTATTGCGTGATTGAGGGACTACCCGCTGACCGAGCATGGGTATCCCATCCTATAGGGCCAGCAAGTGTTCATCAAGGAACACGTCTGCTTGCTAACAAGCCCGGACGAGCTGTTCGCCTATGGCTGCGGTGAAGACTACGACGACAAGACAGCGCTCAAGCTCCGTCTTGGGAGCGAAGGTCAAAAAAGCGATTTGAAGTCGACGAGAACCTACAGCAACCCTACCTTCCTCCCCGACGATTTCCTGCTCGCCATGCAGCCAGTCTTCCAGATCCGCCACCCGGTTTTAATGTTTCCTTCACTCGTACGCGCCCAAGCCAAAGTCCTCCCCAACTCCCACCCGAGCGTACCCAGGCTCGTCGTGACACTAACACTCCACAACTCCCGCGCCCTCTTCGATTGGTATCTCAATCACCCCTCAGCTCTCTCACCCAAAGTCATCGACGCCGACGACATTATGAAAAACCGCGAGGCGGTACGGGCACTCTGCCGCGAGATCGATTTCGACCCCGACGCTGTGCAGTACGAATGGGAGACTCGCGAGGAGACGGATCCGCAGAAAGCGGCTTTCCTGTCAACTATCGCTGCCTCCACAGGCATCAAGCCCGGTTTGGAGGCTAGGGGGGTTGATGTTGAGGCTGAGAAGGCTAAGTGGGTGGAGGAGTTTGGAGAGAAGGATGCTGGGGATTTGGCGAGGGCTGTGGAGGCTGCTATGCCAGATTATGAGTACTTGCTCAGCCACCGAGTGAGAGGCGCGCAATCTTGAGTCTTAGAAGAGGGCAGGGCTTGTTGAGCGACTTTCGTAGTGTAGTATACTTAGCTCTTCGGTGTAGTGAAATGGAGGCACTTTGACCTCGTGAGGTAGTACCCCAAATATCGGCCAGAATGAGAGAGAGAGGGAGACATTCACCTCTGCGGTAGTCTACAGCCAGAACAATAGAAGTCCCGAGGTACCAGTCCGATATGAGAAGTGTTCGTACCTACCTCATATGCCGCAACCTTCTCGTGACGTTGGTTCTTGCCATAAGGAGGCACAGAGTAGGTGGTCACTTCTTCTCCTGTCGATCGCAAATAACCCTTCGAGCATGACCTTTTTGCATTATTCCCATGGTAAAGTCGTCACGTTCCAGAAATGCGTGGTCACAAGACAAGAAAAGTGACTTCTGGGTCATGTCTCACCGATCGCGCTGCGCCTATGAAACAAGGCTGTCGCCACAGCGGGGCCGATGTAAGTTGTGGCGGTGCAGGAGTTGACGATGAATGCTGTCGCCTTGCACCCTTGTGAGCTTACACATTCACGCTCTCTTCCCTTCCTACGACACTGCAAACCCCCAGAAACGTCTCTCCTCGATCTTCTGCGATTCTGGAGGTTGTGGACCTGAGTTTAGTCGGCATCGAATCTCCTTTTCCCTACCGACATCGTCTCTGAGGAGCCTGTGGCAAAGATGCCTGCTGCAGCGGTCAAAGGTACGTTTGGCTACGAGGAAGTTGATATACCATCCATACACCCATGTACCGGGGGGCAGCATGCTCTGTTCAGATTAAGATTGGTTCATTGCTATGGGAACATGGTAGACTTCTGGTGTGGGTACGTTATCTCGACTTATCAGCTAACGCCACACTCCAGGCATCATCATCTCTATCTCTATAATCACCGCTCTCGGCATCGCAGTACTCGAAAATCCACAAGTCCAGCAATGGCTTGATCAACAGCGCCGTCACCTCGCCGAGCTTCTTCGTACTCTGGGTCCAGACCTTGATCCCCAGTCTCGCCGTGAAGCAGAAGCGTTCGCTTTCGAAGGCCGCACGCCCAGTAATGATGAAGCTATCCGGCGAGAGGCACAGGCTAGTCGTGAGGCTGCGGCTGTGGCAACAGGCAGGAGTCTTGGATCATCCGCTAGCGCCCTGAGAAGGATACCAATCGCGGGTCCAGGCGACGAGGACGCTGCTGCGGAGAGGCGGCGGTTGGGCAGAGAATACCTGGCGAGGAGGAACAGGGAAATGATGGAGTTGCAGGAAAAGAGAGGCATCTCTAGTCCTGCAGCGGAAGAGGCGCCTTCATCGCCAACGAGTTTTGATGCGATGGTCGATGGAGAAGGCAAGCTGAAGCCGAGAGACATGGAGTTGCCGGGTGTGCCTGATGCCGAGCCTGAAAAGTCACCGCATGAGATGAGACAAGTTGAGCAGCCTGCACTCGTTGCTCCAACTCCCATTCCATCAGCGAGCACTGGTGGTTGGGGTTGGCAATTGGGCGCAGCTCTTGCAAATCCCTTCGGCGACGAGTTTGAGCTTGAGAGGAGCATTACGCCGAGACCACCTGTTCCACCCAAGATCAGACTCGAGACCAAGCCAGTCGTAGAGGAAGTCCAGCAGGTGCCTCAAACGCAGCAGGATCCTGAGATACGACACGAGGAGCTGTCATACGAAGAGCAAATGGCCATCGCAATGTCCTTGTCCGAAGCGGAGACATCGAAGCCTTCCGCCACGGTGCGTCAAAACAATCAAGAGCTGGACGCCGACCTACGAGCCGCTATCGAGGCCAGTCTTCGTGATATGGATGGTCAACAGGCCGCCCATGCTATCGCACATGCTGCGCCCGATACGCCACGCTTGGTAGCACAGTCAAAGCAGCCATTGGTGGACTTGACGCCTGACCCACCGATTTCAACACCCCAGGACCTACCACGTGGTGACTGGACATCGCTTTTTGATCACTCTGTCTGGAGCGAAGAAGAGAAGGCAGCGGACCCTCCTGTCAGCGTGCCATCGCAGGCGGTGGACACCGATGAAGACGACCTTTACAGCGCGACACCTCAGTTGACGCGCGCCCGTCTCGCTGTCCATGATTCTACACAGGGCATCGCTCAGGCAGGTTCTTCTCCCAGGCCATACGATCCTGTTCACGAGGCCGCATACGTTCAGCAACAACAACAACAACAACAACAACAACAACAACAACAACACCACCAGCAAGCACCGCTGGAGGCTAGCTTCTACTCTGCTCACTCTCGCTCTACTTCCCCGCCAACCTCTCACACGCTGTCCGACTCTCCACCTCAGCTCATCGACTTTTCTGAAGGCAAGACGTTGGCCGTCGCGAACCCAACCCCAACTGTCAGGTCGCGCGCCTCGTCCGTTATAGTCCGCAGCTCTTCAAGCTCCGAGGTCTTCGCGTCTCTCCCAGCCATCTCCCGCGAACAAACACCCCCGCGACAAGTCTTCAGTGCCCCTCGCAGCGAGATGTCCGATGTTGAGGTCATCGATCTTCTCGAAGATAGCGACGTCGACATGCTTTCCGAGGAGGGCGATGGTATTGCGACACCAGACAGCTGGACCGAAGTTGGAAGCCAGGATGGCGAGAGCGAAGTTGGGCAGGTAGAGGCTGCCAGGTAGGTATTCACTCTGATGCACCATTCATATTCGGCGAAGATTGTCACGATTTTGGAGTTCTTGTCTTGGGTATTTTGGAACAAGTTTGACAGTAGTGCTGAACAGCGCCTGGACATCGTTATACCTGCTACCGTCTTTTAGGCACAAGTCATACTTACTTACTATCTACCTCATCATGAACTTTGTAATCTTCTCGGCACGACCCACCTACCTAACTCGCACTTGATAACTCCGCAAACCGAATGTGGAACAAGATCCCCAGATGTTCGCCAAACCGCCCAGACATCAACCCCGCGCCGCGCCCAAGATCGATATGGCAACCAAGGCGATCATGCAGAATATTCGGGCTGGCAAAGGAGGAACACGGTTCTTCCTTCTTAGCAATCAAATCCAGAGTGATGCCGCTATTCATTCACATCCCTCAAGACATCGAGGATGGCCTTGCCCAGAGTTGATTGCTGACAAGAAAAAGCTGGAGTCCTCCCTAGCAAGCTCGGGGATATTGCGTGCTCAAGTTTTTCCAGTCCTTGCAATATCGCATCCCGTCCCATCATGCCCAGCGGTGGCCCTTGGTTTGGACTCTTATTTCCCCGGAGTGGCTAAGGCCTTTCTGGATAGCTGTTCCTGTAGGGACGTCGGCGCCGACGACCGTTCAACTGCATCATGCGTTATACCAAGGTAACTCTGCCATGCTCCCAAGCCCTGTGGTATATGGTGTGGCGCAGCTCGATTCCTGTCGGAGGATAGGGCAGAGACTACGCCTGTATGGTCTCCAAGATGGGGACAGAACTTCCATCGGGAGCCGTCCGGTACCAATGCCGTGGGCAAAGGTATCATTTGTTTGGTCTCGAAGATGCGAATAAAGACTCCACCGGAGGCCGTCCGGATGACAACATGCAGTACAAAGGCCGATCTATAAGACGCGATCTTGGCATTCCCCTCAATCGACCATGCGTGTGACTGGCATATGAGATCTGCTCGCCTCATGAGCTGCAAGCACTCGAGTTCTTGGTATTAATACCTTGTGGAAACCATTCAGGCTTCTCACAATTAGGATTCACCAGTTCTACACATCCGGTCTGGCTACCACCCACTCTAGGGTATATAAAGCTCATCCCCCTATCGATCTCGAATTGCTGGACGCATACTCGATCGAACCTCCTTCCATTCTGCATCTCGAATGCCCATCACCATGGCCGCTGCCAACAAAGGCTGCCTATCAAGGGGTCGAGATGACTCCTTTGCTGAGCCTGGTATACCCACCGGCGAAAAGGTCGATATTCAGCATGTTGAGAAGCTCGACACAACGGATCCAACAGCCGGGGTAAAAGCCTCGCAGGTGTACGAGAATATGGCGCCTATCGTTGAGCTTGGCCTGCCAGATTGGCGAGCGACGGAGAAAGCGCTAGTCCGCCGGCTTGATATGTCGCTCATGCCTACGAGTGAGTCTACTGCCTCCATTCTCGGTATGCTCGGTCAATGTGTCGTCGTGACTTACAGTGTACAAATTCAGTATGGCTCCTCTATTTTAACAATTATCTTGACC
>Ga0265797_10001770_pt1 | contig 37500 bp, 32 predicted proteins | sample P2T30metagenome_FD_192433 | JGI IMG/M metagenome (GOLD analysis project Ga0265797, IMG submission 192433) | Plant litter microbial communities from East Loma Ridge, Irvine, California - P2 T30 | ecosystem: Environmental > Terrestrial > Plant litter > Unclassified | place: USA: California...
TCAAGATCGGTTTGGACATTACACTCTTGGCCGAAAAGAAGCTCGTGGATCAAATCGTTCTCGTAGCAGGAGACGCGGATTTTGTGCCGGCCTCTAAGCACGCGCGCCGAGAAGGGGTAGATTTCATCTTGGACTCGATGTGGAATCCTGTGATGCCTGAGCTGTTTGAGCACATCGACGGGTTGAGATCGGTGGCTCCCAGGCCGAAACATGGAAAAGCCAAGAAAGCCGCCCCTGCTGCGGAGCCAGCTCCCGTGGTAGCGCTACCCGCTCAGAAATAATCTCCCGAGAGACACCTGCCGCAAGCCGCAAAACGATACGCTATCTTGTAAGTAAGCACTTACGATAGGTAGCAAATGACAGACCTTGAGACACCCAAGATGCTCGTATTGTCCACGGCGCATCTGACCGAACAGACGGCACGGTAGCTGGATGTCGTCGCGGGTTCGGCCCCGACACGAGCAATACCGATCGACGTCTACGCGAAGGGCGATTACGGCGGGTTCGTCGTTGTGCCGCCGCCTGAATTCCTCGGCGAGATGAAGGCGCTGCCAGCGGAGCTGCGTGACGTTCTCGCCTTTGCCCGCGCACAAGGCTGCGATTGGATCATGTTCGACCGCGATGGCGATCCGCACGGCCGCACTCCCACGAAATTTCAGGGCATCAGATTGGGTCAAAGAGTCATTGATGAATGAATCCGTGAACACGAGAACTTTTTACTATAGTAATGGATAGCTTTCTATCTGGTAGGGCGGGAGAGGCTGAGTTGCCCGGGTTCTAGTGGGAGAAATTCCCGTTTTGCCGGGCAGCCCACCACAAAACGGTTCGCGCCATCGTATATGTTTACGAAGCACGAGATCTGTGCAATCTCAGCGTGTGCTGCGTGATCCTAGGGGGAATAGTGATGCGCGTGTTCAAGATTGTCCTTCTGGTCTTCGTGGCTGCATGGTTGGTCGCTGCGACCTTCAACTTCGGGCCGGGCAACGAGCGCATTTTTTATTTCGTCTTCGACGATCCAGCGGATCGGCCTGAAGGGAATTATGGCACTGTTGATCCAGTGTTCCGTGGTGCGACCTACAAGATCGAGGATGATGTCGTGCTGAAGCGTATCGGTAACGACATCTCGCGTTTTGAGGGATGCGGCATCTTTGATGCCGATAACTGGTCGTGTCCCTATGCTGACGACATTGGGGAGGTGGGCTACGCGAAAGGTGTCTTTTTCGAGAAATTCAATACTGCCGCCTATCCGGATCTCGCGGCTGACCAAATACCGAAAACCCAAGTCAGCCGCTTCAGATACAACGTGCAGAACTGCATTGGCACCGTAGAGGTGCGGCCAATCGACGGCGTAATCGCATGCCTGGTGGTCCCGTTCCTGTCTTGAACTTATCGGTCTTGCATCGTTTAGCGACAGAGGTGACGGTGCAGATATGACGGGGGTGACGGAGAACAGCATGCACGATGCGGCCACTGCACTGAACGAGAAATTGGCGGACATCTTTGGCCGCTATTGATCGAAAAGTCAGGCTTTTTTGGTATTCATCTGAGCCCAGACGTGGTCCATCTCGTATATCTCGCGCAGCCCTGGATTGCTTATGATCTCTGCGTCCAGCTTCACCATTTCCTCAGCATGGTCCAGCACTGTTTTCAACGAAGCCACTTGGCCAAGAGCGGCGCTCAGCGTCGCCGGTGCCTTTGAAGGGTCTAGGATCGACTGCAGTGACGCATCGATGGATCTGGCATAGTCCTGCGAATTCGCCATAGGCGAACTGTGCAAGACACCTGCTTGGATATTGATCTTTTCGATCACGGCAGGGACCTCGTCCATCACGGCACCGATCTGTGCAGGATCGACCTCGCGTGCCTGCTGCTCGGCAAGTCGCCTGCTGATGGACGTGCTCATCTCATCCATGAACTTGGCGGCCTTGGTGGTCTGCTCCGCGGCCGTTTGGATGATCGTGGTCGGCTTCAGGGCGTGGCGAAGGTCGCCCTGGCGCGTGTTATTATACCGCTTTCGCGCCTCCGCAGCCTGTGCGCGCATTCCTTTCACCAGATCAACGGCCTTGGCTCGATTGTATAGGGCGATCTTCGCAGGTATCCGCAGGATGGTGTAACCTACATCGGCCAGCTCCTTGTCGCGCTTCTTATCGCGGGCAACGGCTTCGGGAGAGGTGTGCCACTGCGCTCCATCGATCTCGACGACCAGAGCATCATCGACGAGGAAGTCGAAGCGATAGCGCAACGTTTCGACCTGCATCCTTAGGGTTAGTCCATTTCCGTGGAGGGCACGATCATGCGGCTTCAGATCAAAGTGCTCGATCATGAGGCTGAGAAATGCCTCCTCGGCCGGGGACTCGACGCATTCCTCCGCTTTGGTGCGCCACTCGGGATCTTCAACTGTGGTGATCGGGAACCTTCCATCCTTTTTACTGACCTTCGCAGGTCGAGAGTCGGCATAGAGCGTAAATGCGACCCACGCTGCGCCCAGCCATAGGAATGGCAGCATGAAACCGGTGGCAACAAGCACTACAAGGAGCAATACGCGAGGGGCGAAGTTCAAGACACAGCTCCAAGAATTCCTTCCCGATCTCATGTCGGAGTTCAACTGAGATTACTTTGATACGGAGTGATCTTCGCGAGACGTGCTTGTTGCGCATCTTTGTGTCCTGTTTTCGAGACACTGTATCGGTGTTCGGCTCGAAGCGCCCGGTATTTCCGCTACTGGCAACCGGAGCAGCTTGGACCGGTCCTGCGAGCGGCGGGTTTCGCCGGCTGGACGATCGAGGGGGCATTGACCGACCGCGCCCATGTGGAATGGCTCTATATCATTGCGCCCATGTAGTGCTCGGAATGCACATGGTTGAACTTCGCTAAAGACGCTTAGCTAGGGTATTTCCCCGTTCAGAACCGAACGGTTTTGAACAGGGGCAGGGAAGGGTGATCAAAACGGGGCTTGCGTGGGGGTTGTGAACATCTAAGATGTGACCGACCCTTTTGAACGGTTTTGGCCCATGTCCCGCACCTTCGCTTATGTCCGCGTCTCCACCACCCAGCAGACCATAGAGAACCAGGTGCAGGAGCTGGAGACGGCCGGCTTCACTATCCCGAAGCACCGGATCATTTCCGAGACCATCTCGGGGAGCGTCCCTGCGCAGCAGCGTCCGATGTTCGCCCGCCTGATCGATCGACTGGAGCAGGGGGATGTGCTGGTGGTCACGAAGATGGACCGCCTTGGGCGTGATGCCATGGACGTGGCGCAGACCGTGACCCTGCTGGCCAAGATGCAGGTGCGCGTTCATTGCCTCGCCCTCGGCGGCAGCGACCTGACCAGTCCCGCCGGACAATTCACCATGACAATCCTGAACGCCGTCGCGCAGTTCGAACGGGAGTTACTGATCGAGCGGACCCATGCCGGCATGGCCCGCGCTCGCTCCCAAGGGAAGATCATTGGGCGACCTTCTACACTTTCCGAGCTTCAGAAGCAGAGCATCCGTGCAGAGTTGGGCGTAGGTGTGACGATTTCCGATTTGGCCCGCCGCTACGGGTGCAGTCGAATGACAATCGCTCGCTGTCGAAGTTGATGATCAATAGTTTTCTTCAATCGGTAATTTTTGCCATTAACACCAAAACAATAGTCGGCACACGGTGCCGTTACTGGGCCAGAAAGTAGGATCCGCATGAGGCTAATCAGTAATAGCGGAACTGAGCGGGCGCTCGATGCGCTAAAATCCTGGCCCCCCGAGGGAACAACAATTGATATCATGTCGCCCTCGTTTTCGGTGCACGCATTTGATGCTGTTGCCGATCAGCTCGAGCGCGTTCAAAAATTCAGAATGATACTTGGGCATGATGGCGATGTAGCGCAGGGACTGTTTGGTGGGCTGGAAGATACGGCCCTGCGTGCAAAGTTGCAGGGCCGCTGGCTCGCTGGGCGTGCGTCGAGCTGGTTGAAGAATACGGGTGAAGTTAGGCACACCAAAGGCGTGCCACCTCAGTCACTGATCGTCGGTGGGTCACCAATGGCGCGAAAAGCGCTCTTGGGATCTTGCTCCTTCTCAACGGAGGGGCTGGGCATTACCCCCGGCACGGAGTTTGGAATTGTCCAAATTTCTGAGACCATCCAAGAAGCCGAGACCTTTGCGGCTTGGTTTGAAACGCATTGGAATGGCCTTTCCGCGGGCCCGCGTGCTAGTGGGCACCTCATTGGTCTGCTGGATGATGCTGCATCACAGCGACCGCCATCGTTGCTCTACTTTCAAGTTCTTTACCAACTTTTCAAGGATCTTGGCGACGAGCTGGACGAGGAGCGGATCATCAAATCGGCGACTGGCATTCGCAATGCCGTCGTTTGGAACAAGCTTTTCCGTTTCCAGCGCGACGGCGTTGTAGGTGCAATCGACAAATTGGAAAGGATCGGTGGCTGTATCATTGCTGATAGCGTAGGGCTTGGAAAAACTTTCGAAGCCCTTGCTGTCATTAAATATTATGAGCTGCGGAACGACCGCGTTCTTGTGCTTTGTCCCAAGCGGCTGCGGGATAACTGGACACTCTATAAGACCAATGACCGACGCAATATCCTAGCCGCCGACAGGTTCAACTATGATGTGCTAAATCATACGGATCTGTCGCGCGATGGTGGATCGTCGGGCGACATTGATCTGTCACATGTGAATTGGGGCAACTACGATCTGGTCGTCATCGACGAGTCGCACAACTTCCGCAACAAGGCGACGCACAAGGATCGTGACACGCGCTACGACCATCTGATGAAGCGGGTGATCAAGTCGGGCGTGAAAACCAAGGTTCTCATGCTGTCTGCTACCCCAGTGAACAACCGCCTCGCAGACCTAAAAAACCAGATCGCCTTTATGACCGAGGGCGATGATCTTGCTTTGAGCAGGCATGGCATTGCCAGCATTGAGGCCACCATACGAAAGGCCCAGGCACAGTTCAACAAGTGGTTGGACTTGGCTGATGCTGACCGGCGCCCTTCCCGCCTGATGGACATGCTGGGATTTGACTATTTCAAGCTCCTAGACCTGCTGACCATTGCTCGGTCGCGTAAGCATGTGCAGCGTTACTATGGAACGGCGGAGACAGGCCAGTTTCCTGAGCGCCTCCGGCCCTTGAACATCAAGGCGGATGTAGATCTTTTGGGGGAGTTCCGTCCCATTCGAGAGATCAACAACGAGATCAGGCGCTTGACCTTGGGATCATATACACCTCTTCGCTATGTCTTGCCGAACAAGCAGGCAGCGTATGATGAAAAGTACAGCACCAAGATCAGGGGCGGAGAGAGCTTTTTTCGTCAGGCAGATCGGGAAGAAAGTCTGATCCACCTTCTGCGCGTAAATATTCTGAAGCGCATGGAGAGTTCGGTAGCGTCGTTTGCACTGACCATCAAACGCCAATTGACGGACGTCGAAGGTCTTTTGGCTCACATTGATGCGCACGACGAGAGTGTCAGCGAAGTCAGCATCGACGATATCGACGTGGATGATCCTGCTTTCGAGTCGCTGTTGGTTGGGAGAAAGGTCAAGGTTCTTATGCAGGACGTTGACCGTGTCCGCTGGCGGCAAGACCTGGTCGAAGATCACAACCGGCTGGCCACACTGCTGTCTGCGGCCCGCGCGGTCACCGCCGATCGGGATGCCAAGTTGGCGGCTCTGAAGCAAGTTATTGCGCGCAAGGTCGAGGCGCCAATCAACCCGGGCAACAGGAAAGTGCTGCTGTTCACAGCCTTCGCCGACACTGCGGAGTATCTTTACCGCGAAATTGCGCCTTGGGCGAAGTCCGTGCTTGGCATCAACACCGCCGTCGTCAGCGGCACCGGCACCAACAAGACGATAGTGCCGAACCTGCGTTCCGATATGACCACCATCCTGAGCGCCTTCTCTCCCCGGTCGAAAGAGCGGCCCGCAGAACTCGCCGAAGAGGGGGATGTCGAACTTCTGATCGCCACCGATTGTATTTCCGAAGGGCAAAACCTGCAGGACTGCGATTTCCTGATCAACTACGATATTCATTGGAACCCCGTTCGCATCATCCAGCGGTTTGGCCGTATCGACCGGATAGGCTCCACAAACAGCCAAATCCAACTGGTCAATTTTTGGCCTAACATGGAGCTGGACGAGTACTTGGACCTCGAATCCCGCGTCAGCGGTCGCATGGTCCTGCTTGATGTCTCTGCCACTGGCGAGGAGAACGTGATTGAGTTCCAGGCTGGCAACCAGATGAATGATCTCGAGTATCGCCGCGCGCAGCTGCAACAGTTGCAGGACGCAGTGATCGACCTCGAAGACCTGTCCAGCGGTGTTTCCATCGCCGACATGACGCTGAATGACTTTCGCATCGACCTGTCCGGATACCTGCGTGACAATAAAGACCGGCTGGATGCTTTGCCGCTTGGCACCTATGCCGTTACCTCGACTGCGTCTGATACCGGTGCGGGGCCAGATGCAACCATTCGGCCAGGCGCTATCTTTTGCCTGAGGGCTGTTGGTGAAGGTGCCGATAAAGCAGCCGAAGCGGGCTATCCCCTCAGCCCGCATTTCGTGGTTCATGTCAGTGCCGACGAGGAGGTTCTGCTGCCCTACACGCAAGCAAAGCAGGTGTTGGATCGGCTGAAGAAGATTTGCATCGGACGTGATCTGCCGGATGCAGAGGCCTGCCAGCGCTTTGACAAGTCCACACGGATGGGGCGCGACATGGGGACCTATCAGACACTCCTCGCGCGCGCCGTCTCTTCTATCGTGGGCAAAAGCCAAGAGCGGGCCGTCGCAAGTCTGTTTGCGCCGGGCGGCACCCATGCGATGAAGGGCGAGTTTGCCGGCATCAATGATTTCGAGGTGGTGGCCTTCCTCGTGATCCTGCCAAACGGCGAGAAGCCGGCGTGACGGCGCTTTCCAGTATAGCGACCTTGGTCGACGCATTCGGCCTGCCGTCGGACTCGCGGGTCGATATGCGTGTGCCGAAGAAGATGCTCGTGGAACAGGGCGCGCCCACGGCGGCTGATAAGCGGATCATCCTGGACGGGATCGATGAGTTGCATTGGGTCGCAGCCTGCAAACCTGCGATCATTGGAGTACCCAGCTTCAAAGATGACATCCGTGAATACCAAGAGGTTGCGGCCGTCGGCTGTGTCTTGCGATCCGAGGCGAAGACGACGCGGTTGATCGAATTGATCCATCGCGCCATTCCTTATCCCGTTTTGCTAATCACTACGGATGGGGAGGGCGCGACGCTGTCACTTGCTCATAAGCGGCAGGCAGAACGAGAGGCGGGACGTGTCGTCATTGACCGTGTTGTTACCACGGGGCCAATTCAAGGTACCGCAGTTGACCAAGCGTTTCTGGCAAGTCTTGCGCTTAAGGGCCAACCTCGGCACAACCTCCATACGCTTTACGAGGGTTGGTTCGCGCGAGTTGAAGCGTTGCAGGCTGCGAGAGCATCGGGCGTTTATAGGGCAACCGATGACAGAACTGCTGTCCAGCGGCGGCGTGAGGCGTTGGAAAACCATACCCGGCTGCAGCGCGAGATTGCCTTGATGTGCGTCAAGGCCAGGCGCGAAAAACAGATGAAGGGGCGAGTTGATCTGAATTTGCAGATCCAGCGCCTGCAGGCCGCACTCGCGGACCTGAAGACAGAACTTTGAGAACAGGAAGACCACATGCCCGAGATTGAAAAGTTGACGCTGAACGACCCCGAAACCCAAAGCGCCGATATCGTGGCGGGCAATGTGGAAGCACTGCAGGCGCTATTCCCCGAGGCGTTCAGCGAAGGCCGGATCGATTTCGAGGCGCTCAAGCAGGTGCTTGGCGGCGCGGTGGATGAGCGGGAAGAGAAATATGGGCTGAACTGGCACGGCAAGCGGCGGGCGCGGCAGATCGCGCTGACACCTTCAACCGGGACGCTGCTGCCTTGCCCGCAGGACAGCATGGACTGGGACACTACGCAGAACCTAATGATTGAAGGCGACAACCTAGAAGTTTTAAAGATCCTACATAAAAGCTATGCTGGGAAGATAAAGCTCATTTATATCGACCCCCCGTATAATACGGGGGGTGATTTCGTTTACCCTGATGACTTCAAAGAAAGCATGAAAAACTATCTGGAACTGACCGGACAGGTAGAGGGGGGTAGAAAAATAAGTTCCAACACGGATGTGTCTGGGAGATTTCATACCGACTGGCTAAATATGATGTATCCACGCCTCAAACTTTCCCGGAGCTTACTGTCACAAGATGGTTTGATTATTATTCAGATAAGCGATGCGGAGCTTCACAATTTGAGACGCATGGCTGATGAGGTATTTGGGGAAGAGAATTATCTGAATACAATATCAATTCAGGCAAAAGTTGCGGCTGGTGCCTCAGGTGGTGGCGAGGATAAGCGCCTCAAGAAAAATGTCGAATATATTTTAGTTTATGCTAGAAACTTCGATGAAGCTTACGGATTTTCTAGCAACTTTGTCGAAACACCTCTTTTGTCGGTGATAAAAGAGATGAAGGAGGCAGGTCAGAGCTGGAAGTATACAAGTTTAATTATAAACTACGGGACTAAAAGAAAGCTAACAACCGTTCCTGACGGTGATGGCAATCCTATAGATATTTTTCTACACGAAAACGTTGAGAGATCTACGCTTAGGGATGTTTGCAAGGCTGAGGGGTTGAGTGAAGAGGAAGCCTACCTAAAATATTTGCCCCGCCTCTTCTCCGACACAAATGCTCAGACAAGTATTCGAACAAGGGTGATAAGGGCGGCAGGATCGCTCAAAGAGGGGCAACTTTACTCTGTAGAGTATGTCCCGTCTTCTGGCCGGGAAAAAGGACAAAGAGTTTGTCACTATTACATTAGCCCTACCGTTCGGCGAGTTATTTGGCTTAAAGATGTGGCATACGAAAAGGATGGAGTGGTTATTAAGAAGGAGCGTACTGGAACTCTTTGGGATGATATTGACTACAACAATATTGGCAAAGAAGGAGATGTTGCGTTCTCAAATGGTAAAAAACCTATAGAGCTTATAAAGCGAATTATACGTCTAATACCTGAAAAAGAAGGCATTTTTCTTGATTTCTTCGCAGGGTCAGGCACTGTAGGACATGCGGTCATCGCGCAAAATGCCGACGACGGTGGTGACAGAAAATATATTGTCGTTCAGCTTCCCGAGACGCTTGATCCGACGGTTTCAGCGCAAGCTGACGCCGCGCAGTTTTGTTCCATTCTAAAAAAGCCAATGGTCGTTTCCGAATTAACGAAAGAGCGACTTCGGCGTTCATCCCTAAAGGTTAAGGAGGCTGCGCCGTTGTTCAACGGTGACACCGGATTCCGTGTCTACAAACTCGCCTCATCCAACATTCGGAGTTGGGAACCCGTTGTAGCCGATCTTGAGAACACTCTGCTGGCCCATGCCGAACACCTCGTTCCCGGCCGGACCGAAGCCGACATTCTCACCGAACTGCTACTAAAGCTCGGCCTAGACCTCTGTGTGCCAATTGAGCAGAAGCAAATCGCAGGCAAAGCGGTGCACTCTATCGGTGCAGGCGCGCTAGTTGTTTGCCTGTCCGACGGCATCACCCGCGACGTGGCCGAGGAACTTGGCACTGGCATTGCCGCCTGGCGCAAAGCATTGAACCCCGCTGTGGACACCCGCGTGGTGTTCAAAGACTCCGGTTTCGCTGACAACGACGCCAAACTGAACATGGCCGCCATTCTGACCCAAGCGGGCATCACCGACATGCGGAGCCTGTAATGCCCAGCACTCCCATCATCACCTTCGCCTATGGATCAAACATGCCTACCGCTCGCATCACCGACCAGAGGCGCTGTCCTTCAGCAAAAGCGATGGGGTGCGCAGAATTGCGCGGCTACGAGCTGCGTTGGCATAAGGTGAGCAATGACGGGTCAGCCAAAGCTGATATTGTCAAGAGTGATGTCGCTGGGGCGTCCGTATTCGGGGTGCTTTACGAGATACCGCTGGAGGAAAAGCCTGCGCTTGATCGTGCCGAGGGCCTTGGCCGTGGCTATGAAGAGGTCCAGGTTGTGGTGCTTCACAACGGTGCGGAAGCCGCCGTTACCGCCTACAAGGCAACCAACATCGACCCAAAGTTGCAACCATACACTTGGTACAAGGCGCTGGCTGCATTTGGGGCAAGGGAGCACACGCTGCCGGACGCCTATATCGCCCAGATCGAGGCGGCTCCCGCAGTCGAAGATCCGGATCGTAAACGGCACGACCAAAACATGTGCCTGATCACCGAGGCGCAAGCATGAAGCTGCAATTTGAATCCGACCTCGACTATCAGCACGCCGCCATCGAGGCGGTCTGCGACCTGTTCCGCGGTCAGGAAACCAACCGCACCGAATTCACCGTGACCCGCGCCGCGGGTAGTGATGTGCAGGGCGAGCTGGGTCTGATGGAAAGCGAGCTCGGCATCGGCAACCGCCTCACCCTTCTGGACGACGAGATTATCGGCAATCTCACGGACATCCAGCTACGCAACGGTCTGCCGCCCTCGACCGGTCTAACCTCGGGCGACTTTACGGTAGAAATGGAGACGGGCACGGGCAAAACCTATGTCTATTTGCGCACCGTGTTCGAATTGAACAAGCGCTATGGTTTCACCAAGTTTGTGATCGTGGTGCCGTCGGTGGCGATCAAGGAGGGTGTGTACAAGACACTCCAGATCACCGAGGCGCATTTCAAGAGCCTCTATTCCGGCCAGCCCTACGAGTACTTTCTATATGACTCGGCCAAGCTGGGGCAGGTGCGGAATTTTGCGACCAGTCCGACGATCCAGATCATGGTGGTGACGGTCGGGGCCATCAACAAGAAGGACGTGAACAACCTTTACAAAGACAGCGAAAAGACCGGCGGCGAGCGGCCGATCGATCTGATCCGCGCGACGCACCCGGTGATCATCGTGGACGAACCGCAAAGTGTGGATGGTGGTTTGGAAGGGCGCGGCAAGCAAGCGCTGGATGAAATGCACCCGCTGTGCACGCTGCGCTATTCCGCGACCCATGCGAACAAACATCACATGGTCTACAGGTTGGACGCGGTGGACGCCTATGACCGCAAGCTGGTGAAGCAGATCGAGGTAGCGTCGCTGGAAGTGGAGGGCGGGCACAACAAGGCCTATGTGCGGTTCATCTCTTCTAGCAATACTCGCAATGCAGTGACTGCAAAGGTCGAGCTGGATGTGGCCGAGGGCAAGGCGCTGCGCCGCAAAGAGGTGACGGTCCAGGACGGCGATGATCTAGAAGAGGTGACCGGGCGCGCCATCTACAAAGATTGCCGGATCGGCGAGATCCGGGTGGATGGCGCAAACTCCCATCTGGAGGTGAAGACGCCGGGTGCGGAAGATTTCTTGCCTGTCGGGCAGGCTGTTGGAGATGTTGATCCGAGCGCTGTGAAGCGGCTCATGATCCGTCGCACGATCCACGAGCATCTCGAGAAGGAAAAGCGCCTGGCCCCGCTGGGGGTAAAAGTTCTGAGCCTGTTTTTCATAGATACGGTCGATCACTATCGGTCATATGATGAGGCTGGTAACCCGGTGAAAGGCAAATATGCCCTGATGTTCGAAGAGGAATATCGGCGAGCATCGAAGCTGCCAGATTTTGTCAGCCTGTTCGCAGAGGTCGACATGACCTCGGAAGCGCAGGATGTGCATGATGGGTACTTCTCGATCGACAAGAACAAGCGGTGGACCGACACGGCTGAAAACAACCAAGTCAACCGCGACAGTGCCGAACGCGCCTACAACCTGATTATGAAAGACAAAGAGAAGCTTTTGGGCTTCGGCACCAAGCTGAAATTTATCTTTTCGCACTCGGCGCTGAAGGAAGGCTGGGACAACCCCAACGTTTTTCAGATCTGTGCCTTGCGTGAAATGGGCACCGAGCGGGAGCGGCGGCAGACCATCGGGCGTGGTTTGCGGCTTTGCGTGAACCAGCAAGGTGAACGGCTACGTGGCTTTGAAATTAACACGCTGACTGTCATCGCGACCGAAAGCTACGAGGAGTTCGCCGAGAACCTGCAGAAGGAAATCGAGAAGGATACCGGCATCAAGTTCGGCATCGTCGAGAAGCACCAGTTTGCGGCGATTCCGGTAACGAGGGCAGATGGCTCCACTGGCATGTTGGGCTTTGACGATTCCGCCGCGATTTTCGACCACCTGAAGGCTCAGGGTTTTGTCGATGCAAAGGGCAAAGTGCAAGATACCCTGCGTAAAGCACTGAAAGACGGAAAGCTTGACCTGCCAGAAGCTTTGCGCCCGCATCTAGGGGCGGTGCGCGATCTGTTGAAAAAGGTGGCTGGCAAGCTGGACATCAAGAATGCCGACGACCGGGTGGTGGTGAAAACCCGCCAAGCCGTTCTAGAGAGTCCAGAGTTTCAAGCTCTGTGGGACCGTATCAAGCACAAGACCACTTACCGCGTCCATTTCGACAACGACAAGCTAGTGGCCGATTGTGCCAAAGCAATCGGGGATGGTCCGCCTGTTTCCAAGGCGCGGGTACGGATCCGAAAAGCTGACCTTTTGATCGGGCAAGGCGGCGTGGAGGCAAAAGAGCGCGACAAAAATAGCGGTACGGTCGTCTCGATAGAAGAGGGTGACATCGCGCTTCCGGATATTCTGACGGAATTACAGGATCGCACCCAGCTGACGCGAAAAAGCCTCGTCGACATCCTCACCGCCAGTGGGCGGCTGAACGACTTCAAGCGCAATCCTCAAGCATTTATCGAGATCGCGGCCGAAATCATTAATCGAACTAAACGTTTGGCGCTGGTCGATGGCATTAAATACCAGAAGGTTGGGGAAGGCGAGTATTACGCCCAAGAGCTGTTCCAGCAGGAAGAGTTGATGGGTTATTTGAAAAACATGCTTCAGAATACGACGAAGTCAGTGTTCGAGCACGTGATCTACGACTCTGGTGGCGTCGAACGAACCTTTGCTGAGCAGCTCGAGAAGAACGAGGCCGTGAAGATTTACGCCAAGCTGCCTGCTTGGTTCAAGGTGCCGACCCCCTTGGGCACCTACAACCCAGATTGGGCCGTATTGGTGGAATCAGCTGGCGAGGAGCGCCTGTATTTTGTTGTCGAGACAAAAGGCAGTCTCTTCGCGGACGACCTGCGCGATGTGGAAGCGGGCAAGATTGCTTGCGGAAAAGAGCATTTTGCGGCAATCGGCCAAGGCCCCCACTCGGCTAAATATGTCAAAGCCACCAAAGTTGATGACCTCATGGCCTATACTTAACAAGCAAGATCTAAGAAACTCATTCCAAAATTCAGTTTGCTCTTGCTACTGAGCTAGAGCGAACCGCAAATTGGCTGCACACCCACATGGCAGCTTTGATTGCAGACATCCATAGAGCAGAAAATCGCCACAACCGATCTTCTCTAGCCGCTAGACGGAGATCAAGTGCTAGACGAATAACGCTAAAATATTATCGAAACCTATTTCGCAATAAAGACTAGTGCTTGAGCCAGCGCAAGACGTAGACGGCGGTGTCGATAGTCATGTGGCTCCGAAATATACTGCGGCTCATTGTCAACGCCGTTTACTCAAGCTGGGGGCGCCCCCCTGAACAAAGAGTCGTCCATTGCTTTTTGAAAAGGTTGAGGAGAAGGTGGCGCGGTCTTTAGCGACCATTGCCCGCTCCGCCCGCGTAAATTCCACTTCAAGAGCCTGCTCGCGGACCGGGTCCCGTCCATCTCGCCAAAGCACGTTATCGCGGATGACACGTTCTCGATAAAGCCCATATGAACTCCGCTCGGCCTCGTCTATCGCATTCAACATCGTTTCTAGAGCTACGCTGTTGCTGGGATGTTTCTTGAAGAGAGTGTGACTTTTCCGCTTAGAAACTTTGAGCAGATCGAGGGCAAAGGCAGCATATCTCTTCCGGTCAGCGTGACGCGAAAGGGTTAGCACGTGACGCAGGGTTGTAGAATTTCCGGTTGTGATGCTGCGCCATGTAGCGCGACCGATTGCGTTGACGAAATCTGCATCATCAGGATTGATGGTCGATGCGATATTTTTGAAGGCATTATCGCCATTGAGCTCTTTCCAGTGCAGCTTCAAAGCCTTTTTAACTAAGGCAGGTAACTCGGGAACCTTTGACGCCTCAGCTTCTAATATCTCGCCTGCCGAACGATAGACTAATTCGATCAACTCTATCCTCTTTATGATGGGCTGTGCCATCAAGTGGTTCTGTAAAACCGTCCAATCCCCGTTAGATGCCAGTTTATTGACAGCCTCGATTATATTTGCTTTTGCATCAACGTTTCGAAACCCCGGCGATGATGCAACTTCGTTTACCCGCACTACGAGCTGGTTCACTCGAATGATTATTTCCGGAGCAGTATTGCCCCGTAAGCCATGGCCGCGATCTGCAGCTCGAAGTGCCTGTGCGACGATATCCATGACTGATTTCCTATCTCGGATATCAGATTTTACGACTAAGTTCGCCAATAGGGTATAATCACCATGTTGGATATAATGCTCAACCGCTTTAGTCGCTGCTTGGCGGACTTTTGTTTCGTGCAGGGGGTGCCGAAACTTATCCAGTTCCTTGAAAAGTCGCACCTTGAACGCCGCATCTGATTCCACACTGTCCGCTGGGCGCAGGTGCTTCGACGTTCGGCTGATCGAATTTTCTGATTTTGCCGGTTCGCGCGTGGAAACTCCTTTGGCCATGTTTTTACCCTTTGAGCTTCATCTGTGGTCGTACCGCCTCTGCCGCGAGACTTTCTGCCCTTAAATCATTGATCAGATCCTCCACGAACGCGATATCCTCTAGAAATTCGGACGGCTCGGGTACAGCGACCGTTTCGGACGCAGGATTGTCATGGCTGTGGGTGTTGGCCTTGGTCATCCCTTCGTGGAAGCGGATTGCTAATGTGTGTGACAGATGCACCATGCGAAGCTTCTGGGTTTGCACGGCATCGACGCCGCGTTGGACGATGTCGCAAAAGATGATCTCTTCAACAATTCGTTCGTAGGTATCGCGCAGCCGACCATAAAGGTTCTTAACAGCCATCTCATAGTCGGCTGGACTTGATTGGTGCAGTTTCAGGAGGGGTGCAAACGCGTCTTTGATACGGCCGATCCTCTTGGTTACTTTCACACCCTTCCAACTGACGCCGCTTGTATCGACGCGGCCGGCGACTTTCTTGTCACTGAATAGCGCGGTCGTAACGGGTTCAATGTCGAGCCTATCGGCTTCACGGCATAGTTCGTTGAAGAAGATCATGTCGTGCGTGAAGACGATGACTTGGCGATGCGTGCTTTCCTCGGCGAGACGCTGCGCTACGAGGAGGCAGCGTTCTCGGTCGAGAGAGGATACAGGATCATCTACGACGATGGCGGCCGAGCCTTCGGTTAGAGCTACCTCGGTCAGGAAGCCAGCCAGTGCAAGAGCCCGTTGCTCGCCTTCGCTCAGAATCTCCGATGTTATTTTTGTGAGTTTAGTTTGAGGATCGACATCAAAAGTCGCCTTAGTCTGGCCGCTCTTACGGGTGAGCCCAATCTTAAGGTGATTGATTTCGAGGTGAGCGCGCTCTGCGGTAAAGCGGTCGACAACTGCGGTGGTAAGGTGCGCATCTACCAGTTCGTTTGCGCGTTTGGTGATTCCGGTGGTCTGTACCTCAGCGAGCGCGGCCGAATAAGCGGCATCAGAGATGAGGAGAGTTCGGCGTGCAAATAGCCTTGCCCAGTGAGCCGCCAAGATCTTCCGATCCTCCAGCTCTGCTTTTTCCTGAGCAAGCTTGGCACGCTCATAATTGTCGGCAGCTTGAGTCAGAGTTTGTTTCTCAACAGTGAGGCGAGAAGCTAGGGCAGTAAGCGCTACGGTCGGGGACGCGAATTCTGGTGCCAACACCGCCTCTTCTCCGGCCAAATGTGCGATCCCGATCGATCGCCGCGCAGCTAGCGTCGTACTGAAAGCGACAAGGTCGTTTGCTAACCGAGCATCACGTTGCCGGATCTGATCTATCCGGCCTGCAAAGTCGACCGCCTGGAACAGCTTGAATTCTGGAAGGCCGTCTAGTGCATCTGAAACCATCTTCTCGGCCGTGCTTGCAGTTGCGCCGAGCACGTTGTCGATATAGGCCTGAAAGCGCGTCATCCGACCTGCCGCGACCGGTCCGAGGGGCTGCTGACACAGCACACAGGACGCCGGCGCATCACTAAGGGCGATCACAGGAAAATCTGTTTCCTTGTACGCCTCCGTGACTGAGAAATCGCGTGCGGCTTTCCACATCGTGCGCCACGTCGCGCTCCCAACCCCGGGAAGTGGATCGTCAATGAAGAGCGCGGTCGCGGTGAGTGTTGCGGCTTCACGCGCCACTACAGCGCTTGATTTGAGCGCCGCCATCTCCACCAGCTTCTCGTTATTGAAGGACGCAAGTGCGATCTCTATTTCCTTGATCAGAGAAGCAGACCATATTGCGAGAGCCGCTACATCCGCGACCACCTCTGCTCCAGCTGCCAAAACGCGTGTGACCTCGGCTAGACGAAATTCGTCATCCGCGGAGAAGGCAGACGCCAACTTAATTGCGTGTTCTGTTGTTGCCGTCGTGATGCCGCGCGCGAATTTCTGAGCAGCAGTGTCGCGAACGGGACTGAAGACAACGTTGGTAAGTGAAACCTTATCGCCAACAACTTGCGCGCGTTCTCGCTCTAACTCCTCTTTCAGCGCAAGCGCGACGCCGTTAAGGCGGTGCGGGAGCGCCAGTCCGAACGGCAGGAACCGTATCTGCTTGCCGCCATCGACATACAGCTGTGCGGAGGCGCTGTCGAAGACAGAGATATGCATTAGCGCTGGATCGGCGGTCATGCCGGGCGTCCAAGTTATCGTCGTCTCAACACCGTTTACTTCGGCGAGAACATCAGCGGACTGGTGCCCGGCCGCGTCGCCATAGACATCGGCTAGCACCTTCAGCTTTGCGGCATTTTCAATCCGCGTGCGACACGCAGTTCGCAAGACACGCACGAACCCACTCTTTCCACTGCCGTTGCGTCCGTAGATGACAGTCAGATTTTTAGGGCAGAAGGACAGAGCGGCCTTGGGAACCAACCGATTGATATTCTCGATGTTGGCTATCCCTTTCAGCACAACAGAGTGCTTGGAAACGCCGCAAAAATGGAACTTCTGAAATGGAATAGGTGCGGGGGGTGCTTTGCCTATGGGGATGCCATTTACCACCTTAATCATCGCTAATAATTCACTTAAATCATCGGCAGTAAGATTATCGGTAAGCGCTAGGCGCCTCAAGCAGTCTTGGCGCCAAGGCGATAATTTGGCCGACCAGTCTACAATATCGTCAATTGGTTCGCCCATCGTCATTCCTGTAAATCCCCAAATTACTGCCATCGGATCTTGTCATGATCAATGCTCTGCAGCACGCGACCAAGCGTACTTTCAGAATTCGTCAGGTGAATAATTAGGTGATCCATGCTCCTTGTGAGCGGGATCATTAGCCAATTCAAGGCATATATACGGCGCTCTGCCCTTAGCTTCTCTTCAAAAGCAGCCTCAGAGAAAAGTAAACCCAAGTCAGATTTTAGGTCGTGGCGCAAACTGTCAATATCGATGTCCGGCTTGGCGCTGGCGTGATCATAGAACTGGTCTAACCCCATACACAGAGTAGTCCAGCCCTCCATGCCACGGCAGCTTTGGTAAAGCACAGCTCTCAGAGAACTCTGGCGGCTGGGATACTCGCGGTTCTTTCGCGTTTCCCAATCGTATCCACGCCAGTAATCTCCGTGTGATTGCTCCTGAACCCTTTCAAACAAGTTGCAGTAATTGGCTTCGGGTGTCGCATCCTTTTGTGGCAGGCAAATCAGTGCATCTACAGGCCGCATCAGTGGTTGGGAGGCAAGATCATCCCCCAAGAGCTCCAGTGCGCGCTGGATTGCACGGTATGGCTGCGGCTCCACAAGAACAGTGATGCGTCCGCCTGCCATAGCTTGGTCCGGCTCCACATCCCAATCAGGCACTTCCAGCGCACGCGCAACGTCATTAATCGTGTCGCAGGTTGCAGCTTTCGTGCGTCGGGATGTGCGCAGCGGCACAATGCGGTTTTTAGCAACATCTCCACTGCTCCAGTCGCAGCGAGATCGATTTACGAATTGGTCCACTCCGTCGGCTACGATTACTCGGCCAGGACCGAAGACATCGTACATCAGATTACGGTGCTCGATGGTCCAATCTTGTCCTTCATCAACTAGTAAATAGTCGTAAGGTAGGGGGAATTTTTCGTGGTAGTGGCTTATGTCTGCCCAGGTGTTACACCTTTTTTGATGACAATAGCACTTCTTGCCAGCGACCTTGCCAGCACAGCACGGCAAACCTTTTTGTAGGAAGGCAACCGGATGACGTAAGGCGTAAAGAAATAGGGCCTCACGGTCCTCTAGATCATCGTACAACTTGCCTGCTCGTCTAACCGCATCCTCCCCAAAAGCGAGCCGGAACAGCTTTTCCATTAACATCCAACGTGTTTCCACCTCCGGCACCGGAGAAATGTCATCGTGACTATCCCGGATAATGGTCATGGCACGCGCCATGTCCGAGATAAGTCCGTGGTTGTATGTCACAATACGTGTGCGCTCCCCCTGTCGTGCCAGATGGATGGCCATCTGAATCAGCGCAAAGGTTTTGCCTGTACCTGCACGACCACGGAACATCAAAAGCCCGCTACCTAGATTACGGACATACGCCTGCTTCTCTGCATCAAACCGCCTTTGGGTAAGCGCATTAATTCTCTGCAAATCGAGGCGAGTAGGCTCCACCTTGGCAGTCAAAGTCTGCACTAGACTATCATAACTGTGATACTGGCTATCTTGGCCCGCAGGAACAAGGGTTTGCACTTTGTTCGGTCTCTGTCCGGTATTCACCCCGAAACCATCAATTAACCGCGCCCAAGTCAAATCCGCAAAAAAAATACCAGAGCGTCCGTTGGGCGGCCCTCCGGGGAAACTGTCCGATGGAACGCGCGGCATCCAAATCACAGATTGCACATATGTTTTGTCGCGCCGTGCCTTGCCCGCATACGAAAACTGCTGAACATCCTTGAGTGCCCAAACCTGCTCATTCGCCTGCGCCGTCGCGTTATGCCATCCGTCATCATATTGAACCTCCAAGTGGGTGCCGTGATAGCGTACCGCATCAGGGGAATGATTCTTTATCTCGACGCAAGCTACGAAGGACTGAACCGGAACCCCTTTAGACGTGTGAAACAGCTCTGCAGTCGGGCGGGTATCTTCAAATACTAGAACGCAGTCGATCTCTCGGCCCTTCGCAAAAACCTGTGGGATAATAGCCAGCCGCACTCTGGGATCATCAAGGCTTGGCGCACTGGATATCAACGTGTGCCTTAAGCGTTCTGCATTCATGTGTTCCGAGGTTTTCTCGGGGCCAAGTACTTCGATCGCCATTTCGTTCTGCCTTTAGCCCAGATCTTTATTCTATTTTATGCCGCAATTAGGCGCATTGGCCTTCTCTAAGGCGAGCGTTCCGACTGGACAGTCGCGTACGACCTTTACGCTGATGGTAGCAGGTTACGACATTGCCTGTCGTATCCACAATTGCCCGCACCTTGCTTGCGGCCGCAATTGTTTCCCAGTCATATCCAGCCTCAGCAAGGTGTCGGACAGCGCTTCCTGACAGGAGGTATTCCACACAGTCATGTTGCGCCCTAGCCCGTGTTCCGTGCAGAAGCACAATATCAAGACTTGTACGCCGGATGCCCCGCTGTGCCATGCGCGTTGCGGCGTGGCTGCTGAGCAGAAATGCACCATCTGCACAAACCGCCATCATGACCGATCTCCCTCGAACTGCTTCTTGAGCTCGGCGCGGTGTCCCCAAAGCTCTTGGAGGCGGCGATAGATCGGATCTTCGAACGCGAAGACCAACGTAAACGCGCCCTTAGCGGAAGCTTTTGCTTTCCTGCTTTGATATTCTACGAGCGTGTCCTCGTTGATGTGCAGGTCTTCCTGAAAAGGGTCTACCCAGTTGCGGACACGATCATCATTTGTGTAATGCTCAGGGTACCAGCCTTCTTCATGGCAATGCATGGCCACGAGGTCCTCATACTCCCTGGCTAGTTCCGGATGGCGCTCAGCATAGAATGCACGCCAAGCCTTCAGCTTTTTGAGCCCCACCTTCCGCTGATCCTCGATGCCCTGCGCGTGGGTAACCCGGATAGCCTCCGCAAACTCTTCAACCGAGACGCTGCCGCCTTTGCCTTCCTTCAACTGCTGCAAGATTGAAGACAGCCGAATGCGCCCTTTCGAGATGGCCTCGGCAAGTTGCGGCTGTCCCCCCGAGAGAACTTCTACAAGCTCGATGTCTGGAATATACCCCGCAGCATTTGGAGCCTCTTCAGCCGCTGCCCCAACGAACCACTTCGTGTCGACATAGTTCGATACCTGCGATGAAAGCCGGATAATAGCCTCGCTGAAGAGATTCCGCGATATCTCGGTGCCGGGGTTTGACGTTTCGATACCGAAGCACTTTCTGAGCTTGCTGGCTTGGTCCTCAAGGTGACCGCCTTGGAGACGCGGGTCGGAAAGACCGTTTTTGAAAGCAAGGCGAGCAACTTCATCATCCTGCCCGGGCACCTTAAGCGCATGTCCCGCTACAATAGAGAAAAGCACAGGCGCCAGTTCAATGATCTGCTTCTGGCTGACCCCATAGCGCCAGCGCATAAGTTCGTAGGCGTTGTGGGACGCAGCAGACACATGAGCTTGGATAGACACTTCGCCTAGGGCGATCTCTGCAAAAAACGGATCGAAGTCCTGCGGTTTGCAGCGGAGGACACGCGCGATCGCCTCCAAGTCCTTCGGTTTGGGGGGATTGGTTCCAGCAAGCCAGCGACTTACTGTGCGCTTGTGCTTTTTGAGCGCCGCAGCGAGCTCATCTCGCGTTTTGCCCTCTTCCTTGAGTCGCATTTTGAGTAGTTCTGCCTTGAACGCCATCGGTGCTTCCTTTGCATCTATGGGATCAATATGAGTGCTATTTTATTATAGAACAATCTGGCATTTTTTGTCTTATGTTTACTTTTTGGAGGAAAAATACCTATGTATTTCGTAAAATTTAACGCTTAGTGACAAAATTAGTGCCGTTTTATAGCTTGGGTACGTTAGGGCTTTCGGGATGACATAACGCTGCTCCTTAAATCTCGGGAGCCTGCCTACGGTAATTCCAAGTACCGCATGGCTTGTAGCGTGCGCTTCCTGCTGCGTCGCCGATCAAAGCACCGTGCGTAGCGAATAGTCGAAAAGGCTACAGAAGCAAACTCAGCTGCAGGTGGATGAAGGGTAGAGGGGCTTGTGGTTTCATGCCGAACGGCGACTTTCGTGTGTTGATTTCCACTGAGACGTGACCCGATGGGTCACGTCTCAGTGGAAATCAATAACCGTTCAACCATCGTGCGATCCGCCCTTCCTGCAGCGACTGATCGGAAACATGTCTTCGCCATAATGGTGCAGTTTGACGTGATGGCGACGGCACAGCCAACGAATGTTCAGGGGTTCGTTATATCGATCATGATGGGCGTCGACCTTTGGAGTACCGCAGACTTCGCAGCCCTCCTTCACTAAAAACCCAGAGACCAGCGCCTGCTGAACTGCAAGATGTGCCATGTACTTGACTAGATTAATACGGCGCCAGTTCGACTGTCGGGTCTGGCTTTTCAGCCGCGGTGGTCGAGGCGATTTTGGGTCTTCCGACATCAAGACAGCACCCGACGTTTCAAAGTGCGATGCACGGTCGACCGCGCGCCGCTGAACACCTCGCCAAGGTCGCTGCCGAAGTATCCGCCAGTATCATACACCCGCCGCAGCTCCTTGTGCTGGCGACCTCGGACCGGTCTTCCGGTCCTCAACTGTCACCGGCTTGCGCCATTTCGCCACGGCCTTCTGATTTATCCCAATCTCCCAGCTCAGTTCTGAGAAGCAAAGCTTGCGATCGCTGATCAGACAGCGTGCGTGGTCGTGGCGCTCCTGTGATGACCTTGGCGCAGAATGTATCCTTTCATCCAAAGAAAAGATCGCACCATCAAACCATGGAATCAAGCACCTAGAAGGTCGGAGCCTTTGGCACCGACCGACTATCTCAAAGCGAGGAAAGGCGATTAGCTATCTGTCCGGCGAGGCAGCATTTTCACAACAGGAAGTCGTTTTCGTTCAGGCGCGCCATGCCATTTACCCAGATCTCAAAGTCGGCATTGAGATCTCCGTTTATATCGCCGCGGACAATCACGCCGCCAGCCTGTTTGACAAGCCAGACTGAATGTTCGTCGGCTTGCGTTCCGGAAAAATCGAATACCTGATTTCCGGTGACGCGGCTGTTCGCATCAATTCCAGAAAGGTTGATGTCGTCCCGCCCCAGTTGGAAATCGAACACTTGATCTCTTTGCCCGCCGACACGGCTATCCGATGCGCTGTTGAAAACGAAGACATCGCGCGTCAAGCCGGAGCCGCCATACATCATGTCCCGGCCAAGTCCACCGAACAGCGTGTCTGCACCAACACCGCCATTCAGGATGTCATTGCCAGTCCCACCCACCATGCGGTCGTTCCCCGCATTCCCGAACATAGTGTCGTTACCTGCACCGCCATCCAAGACGTTGTTGCCAGAATTGCCGTTGATACGGTTGGCAAGACTGTTCCCGTTGCCAGTTACGCTGGCCGAACCCGTCAGGGTCAGATTTTCGACATAAGCCGAGAGATTCCAACTGCTGGTAGAATTTACCCGATCTGTTCCGCCGTTGGCCTGTTCGATCGTGACGTCCCCGGCCGTGACGACAAAAACGTCGTCCCCTTGGCCGCCAGTCAGATGATCGCGTCCCGCGCCGCCATCCAGGATATCGTTGCCGGTTTCGCCACGAAGGGTGTCGTTGCCGTCACCACCAAGCAAGGTATCGTTGCCTCCGGCACCAACCATCCGATCGTTTCCGCCCCACCCCTCAAAGCGATCGTCGAAGGCGCTAAGCTGGATTGTATCGTTCCCGCTCATTATTGAGCTTAGAAGAGTTCGATCGTCAGAATTGCTCGCAGTGAGTGCAACGCTGGTCAGGCGGGCGAGCGAGACTGAAACACCCTCAATGCTCCAGAGATCTTGGCCATCATAGGTAGCCTCGCCAAATGCATTAACTGTACCGCGATTCGCTTGTCCAGAAGAGTTGAAACCAAAATCATGACCAAAGAAACCGAAGAGCAAATCGGAGTTGCCATCATATCCGTTGACTAAGTACACGTCTTGATAAACTCGGCCATTGTACCCGTAATTGATATTGTTACTAAATTCGTCGTCATAGAAGTGACGGGAATAAAAATTAAGGTCAACAGCCAGGCTGTCGATGCCGTACTGTGCTTGGACTGTTGCCATGGGAAATTCCTGAAGAAGGGTATAGCTGCTCTTCTTTTTGCATCGACGCTGAAAAAGTAAAGAAATTCTTAATGACGCGGCTCAACGAAAGTTCGGGCACACTGCTTCATTTGGCGACGGCACGTGCGTCGAACGCTTTGCCGGCTGCATCTCATACGGTGCCACAACGTCTTCGCAGGTCATGTTGGGCCCTTTTGGGACCCAGCGTGTTGTGTGCGTTGCGATGCCAAACTGTGACGGCATTTCGCACAAACTCAAGCAATGCGGACAGTATCACTGAGGGGAAAAGAGCCTCACCACCATGCAGGTGCAAGGGTGTCCTCTGCCGCTTTGTGAATCCTCACAGGCCCTATTTGTCTGGCCCAGCTAATGTTAGAACGAACAGAACTGCTCTGCTCCCCAATCTTGGACCGCCGGATGCTGGAGTTTTTCCGGCTCGGTCAGGGCGACGGGCTGGCTGCGTCGCCGGGATAATGCAGAGCGCTCGGGACGTTATATCCGATCGCGCTGTGGGGTCGGTCCTCATTGTAGTGTCTACGCCAAGTCTCCAGCTTTTCCTTGGCATCTGCAAGGCTCATGAGCCAATGCGCGTTCAGGCATTCCAACCGGAGCTTGCTGTTGAACGTGAGGAGGGATCAAAAAACAGTCCGGGGGACTGTTTTTCCCGACGCAAGAGGAAGCCGTTGTCCGTGGGCTTGCCAAGGCGTGAGAAGTCTAGAGTGACCTCGTTGGCATAGGCCCACAGATCGAGATCGCGGGAGATGAATTCGCTGCCATTGTCGACCCGGATGGTTTTGGGATGACCGACTTGGGCACAGACGCGTTCCAATGTCCGGACCACATCCTCGCCGCGGTAGGTGAAGCGGGGGTCTGCGGCGGGACAAAAGCGGGAGTGCGTATCGACGATGGTCAGAATGCGCAGCTTGTTGCCCAGGGCCAGCTGGTCGTGAACGAAATCCATGGCCCAGACATCGTTCGGTCCAACAGCCTCCTGACGATCATCGCGCAGCTTTGCTTTGACCCGCCGCTTCGGATGCTTGTTGCGCAACTGGAGACGCAACTCATTGTAAATCCTGCGCGTCTTCTTGATGTTCACCTGCCAGCCCTCCCGCCGCAGCAATACGTGGACGCGACGATAGCCGTAGCGCACGCGCGTTTCGCAGATCTCCTTGATCCGTCTTTCGACGGCTGCCTGGTCGGTGCGCCGGGACTTGTAGTGAAACGTGGAGGTGTCAAACCGAAGAGCCCCACAAGCGCCACGGATCGACACGCCCCAATCGATGCACATCCCGCGAACCAGTTCGCGCATCCGACCAGGCTTCAGAGCTTTCGGCGGATGACGTCCTGCAACATTTCCCGGTCGAGGGTCAGGTCGGCGACAATCTTCTTCAGCCGGCTGTTCTCGTCCTCCAGCGCCTTCAGGCGGCGCATCTCATCCGGCAGCAAACCGCCATACCGCTTCTTCCAGTTGAAGTAGGTCGCCTGACTGATCCCCGCCTTGCGGCAGATCTCCGCGACCGGCGTGCCTTCCTCACCCTGCTTAAGAATGAACGCTTTCTGCGCCTCCGTGAACCTTGATGCCTTCATCGTCTTCAACTCCTCTCCCAGCCAAGGAACGTTAGCCGAAAACTCCAGTTTCAAACGGTCCAGTTCTCAGGGGGCATAGCACAACGAAGATTGCCATGCGGGTTATGATTGGTTCCTGATACGCTGAAGACTTTCCATATAGTCGCGCCCGGCTTCAATGGATCGGGCATGATTGTAATGCTTTTCAGCTGTCTTGAAGCTGGTGTGCCCCAGCAGAGGGCCAGCCATGCGTGCGTGTTCGGGCGACTCCCGGGCCAGTGTGGTGGCAGCGGCATCTCGGAAAAAATGAGGCGAAACGCGCACGCCAGTCATTCTTTCGGTCAGGTCACAGATGCGACGCCTTGTGTAGGAATAGCTCATGGGCCGGCCTGAATCCGCAACCCAGAGCATATCGTGGGTCTCGGGCCCGCGTCCAAGCAGAAACGGACGCGCCTCAGAAAGATAACAGCGGATTAAACCTTCCAGCGGGGCAGATACCGTTGCGGTCCAGGGGTTGCCGGTCTTGGTCATGTCCGGTGAAAGAACGATCTCGATAGAATGTGCTGTGACCAGCACCGAGTGGTGGAGCTCCAAACCCACAAAGGCGCGAATGCGGACAGGCAACAGTGCAAGAAATGCTACCATTGTCCCATCGCGCAGCATCTGCATGCGTTGGAGGGAAGACTCTGCAGTTCCGGCCAGAGGACTGGCGAGATCCAGGCCTGCCTGCAGCAAAACCCGACCGGACAGGATGCGCCCCTGCTTTCTTCGGCCGTTATCATCTTGCGCCTGAGCATAATGGATAGCGCGGATCCGTCGGAGTTTGGCGACATCAGCCTCTGGATGAACAGCCACGACAACACGGATCAACATGTCGAGCCGCATGACGCGCGAATAGGGCGCATCATGCTCCATGGAGGCCATCCAGGCCACAGCACGCTCCGGAGTGATCCGCGCGAGCGGTGCCTGCAGAAGGGCTGCAAGATCATTGTCCCGAAGCCAGGCAATCCAGCGCCCATAGCCTGCTTCGTATTGAGAACTGGTGCTTCCCCTGACATGGGACAATGCCCCCACGCCGTCCAAAGGATTGCCAGACGCAACTAGATCGGCCCACATCTGCTGATCGCTTTTGGGCCATTCATGCGGGTAGAGCTTGATGCGGGTCATGCCCTGCGTGCCTTGTTGAGAACATCTGCGTAGAGCTTCGCAGACGTGCCGGCCTCGAAGCCGACATAGGCATTGAGCGTGGAGCTGGTCGAGGAGTGGCCCAGCAGGCGGCGGACGACTTCATAGCTGCCCGGCTGATCATTCAGAAGGATCTTTGCTGCCAGGTGCCGGTGCAGGTGAGTGTTAAACTCAAGTCCGAGTTCGCGGTGGATCCTGGTGCTGATCCTCGTTGACATTTGTGCGGGCGCCATCGGCCCGTTGCCGTCGCGTCTGGGAAACAGCCACCGTGTGCCCGAAGGACAGAGTTTCGGAGAGCGTGTTGCAACATGGCGGTCGATCATGCGTATGATGTCCGGAAGAAGAAGAAACTCGATTGTCCGCCGTGTCTTGGTCTCACCCTCTTCGAAGATCAGGTACACGCTTCCATCACCTGAACGATGCAGGTTCCGGTCGAGGTGGATCTCCACTAAATTCTTCCGACGGATCGGATAGTTCTGAAGGATTGCCAAAGCCACAGCATCCTCCCGCTCCAGCTTGGCACGCGGAGTGTCTTCGCCCTGTTCCGCCCGTGCGAAGAGACGCTCTGGAAGCGCCAGCAGCTTCTGCAGAGCTTTGGGCTCATTGAAGACGCGCAACCGGTCGCGGTTCTTGGGGGTCATTCCCTCCTGCCGCCGTGTCGCCAGCTTGGCCGCCAGTTTCTCCAGCGCCCTGATTTCCGAGTCATGCGAGTGAACAAAGGAGCGCGCCATGGTCAACAAAAGCGACGCAATGTTTTGAATGTCCTTTGTCGTCTGGTTGCCGCGCCGGGCGAGCATCCAGCGAAGGCCGCGCTCGGCATGTTCCGGGGTCACCAAGACAGCCAGAGAAACCATGTCCCCGAGCGGTATCCCTGTCTGGTTCAAGACGCCGGCAAACCGCATAATCTGGAACCCACGAGTCTTGATAGTTGCAGGGCGCAAGGCGACGGTCGGACCTTCATCGGCCAACGGGTCCGGATGCGCCAGACCATGAAGGTATGCATCCAATTCCACTGCGAAGCTTTCAGGAAGATCGGTAAGCTTGGGGGCAAGCGTCCGGCTCCGTGAGGACGCCGTCAACGTCTGGCGCGGCCAGAACTCATGGCGCCGCACCGCCCGATTCCAACCGTCGATCGCTTTGCGGTAGGTTTCCTCGGGCGACTTGCGGATCTCGTTCTCGACGAGCGCGTCCCGGTAGGCAAGAGCATGTTCGGATCGCACATCCTCGGGCGCAATCCCCAGCGAGCTCAGAAAAAAAACGAAGTTGCCGACGGCAGCGCCGATGGACCGTTCGGACGTGGCTTGTTGCTGGCACCAGAGGTCGTTCCACACGGGGCAGAGATGCTTGCGGCGGCGGACGCGGCGCTTGGCGAGATCGAAGTGCTCCAAAGCAGCCTTCGCGTTACTCAGGGTATTGCTCCACGATTTTGGCGTCATGCCAAGCGCCGCCGGGGCGACCTTATTCAGCCGGGGCTGCAACCAGCCCAGATCCGCGGGTACGGTCTCCGGCGTTTGGTTGAGAGCTTTGGCAATGCCCCTTAGACCGGACGCCAAGTCACGCCGTCGCGTGTCGGACAGATCACCCTCGTCGGTTTTCAGGCGCAACAGCAACTCCGCGAGCATGGGCGTGCCCGGCTTCAGAAAGGCGATCGCGAGCTTTTCAGGGTCAATAGAAATCATTCGGGAAAGGCTCCTTATGGGCATGTGTGGTCTCGGGTGGACACGTGCGGACTTGGGACCCGATTCGGGAAAACTATAGCAGATAAAAACGCCGGATTTATTTGACTGCCTTTTCCCGAGAATATCTAAGAAGTTGATTATGCTGTTATTTAATGGACATGAAGGGACAGCTTCTTCGGACCTGCTGGCCCGCGAGAAGCTTCATGACTGACTCTTCTTGACGCGCGCTTTTGGAGCTGACGGGAAGGTATTTACCCGACGGCGGTGTACGCATGGAGGTGAAGCATGCGATAAGCTGCATGCGCTGCAGGATCGATGCGCACGAGCCGCCCGCCGGGGCCTACACGAACGGCCTCTAGGAGACCGGCATCTATGGCACGGCGCACGGTCTTTTCCGAGCATTGATCAAGCTGCGCGACATCTTTGACGCTCAGCAGAGTCCGGGGCATTGCACGGGTCTTGGTCGGCATCGGTTTAAGGGGGCGGCCCATGAAATTTACTCCTCTTGATGTTGTGGAAGCATTTGCGACTCTTGCGCTACCGGACGCGCCAGGAGCCGGCCCGGCGAAAACGCTGCAGCTTGTTACATGCCGTTCGGAATGAAGCTGGAGCCGGAGATCTTGCTGCGTTCTGATGCCGAAACTCCCCTGCGCAGCATAGTGAGCCTGTATTGTCGTCAGGGAGACACGCTCGCGTGCATACCCTCCACGATATCCTTGAATTCTTGTTCGGTGATTGTTCTGACCACCCGCATGCGGCGACCTTCCACAACGCCATCAACTTCAGCCGTGGAAGTACTGCGGGCTCCAATCTCGAAGAGCTTTTCCATGAGGTGCAAATCCTTCGAGCTTTCGGCCAAGAGTTGCTTGAACTCTTTTCGTCCGGCCAAATCGACGTAATGGAAGGTGGAGTCTGCGACGCGCACTTTGGCAGTTCGCTGGGACATATCTACGGCCACCGAGAACTTGGGCCATACGATGTGCCTGATCATGTCCAGATCGTACCCGTCGGCCGAAGCGGTATCGGGGACCATGACGTGCACAAGGGTTTCTTCACCATACTTGGTGATCAGTCCGTCATCCGCCGACACATTGAAAAGTCCGGTGATCGCCTCTTCAAAGGTATGATTGTGGGGCAGGGTTTCTCGATTGAGCAAACCAGTATCGGGATATTCATCCACTGCTTGCAGCGTACGGAGGAATTCAAATTCGGAGACGGCCTTGCTGGGCGGCTCGCCCGTTAGCAAAGCAAGCGAAAGGCGTGCAGCGTCCCGGGCTTCCATGTCAGGTGCATTGACACCGCGTGCCCCGGAAGTGAGCCACCCTGCTTCACGGAGCGCACGTGCAACGACCACGACGGTTTTCTCCGGCAGACCGTAGGTGGCGGATATTAAGCTGATGAAGGGACCAATTTTCATAGTTTCTATATGCGTGGTACGCTTTTAGATATCAAGGCTAAAAGTGTGCTGTGCAGATAGTGCAATGCTTTGGTCGACCTGCGGAGAGACGACCTCATCCCTTCGGGATGCGTGGATCCGGAGGCCGAGCTGCACATGGGGTGCGGTATCCGAGCGGGACTACGTCTTGACCGAGATCCGCGATGACATGCGCGCGATGGTCAAGTGTCGGATCTTTAGAACCTAGTCTTCGTCATCGAAAAAGGTCGTTTGTGCGAACTTCGGGGACACGGGTAGATCCCACGTGTGCTTGACTGTCAGGCCCATCTGCTCGACAAATATGCTCTAATGTTCATAATCAGTGTAGAAGATCGATGCGCCGAAGATTGAGGCGATTACAGCGATCTGACGGTCGAATTTACCTCTGTCCAGCCGGCTTGTACCCCGCCCCGCTTGTCTCCGAGTTTAATTGCCATTTGCGTTCGGATGCCCAGCTCGCCCGCCGAATAAGGCGGGTTAAGGTATCGAGAAGAGAAGCGTGTTGTTCTTAGCCATGAATTCCTGTTCTCTGCCAGGAACAATCTCTTAAAAATGCATGCATGCATGCATGATTACCGTCTGTTGAAGGTTAATCATGGCCCTGCCTCTCATCCTCGGTGTCGTTGGCCTCAGCATCGCTGCGGGCCTTGTCGTGGGCGAGCTAGAGAAAAGAAAACAAGCGAAGATGAGCCCGCAGGAGCTGGAACTTTATCTTGCCGCGCGAAGAGAAGCTGAACGCACCAAAGAGAACGATGCGCGCATCAAGCTCTACATTGATGCCGTATCAGGGCCGCAAAATTGGTGTTTGATTGCGATGCGTGAGGGGCGTAACTACGACCGTTCATGGAATAACCACGACGACCTCGAAGACATTGAGGTATGGGCCACAGCCAATCATATCTCCGTCACGCTGATGGAGCGCAACAACGATAGGGTGCGGCTGAGCTTCGGAGATCTCCGTAAGGCAAGGGGTAAGGCACGCTTCATGGGCGAGGCGCCCTGACGAGATGACTAGTCGAAATAGGTGCAGTCGACCCTCTTCGCGGGATCGTTCCAGACATAGTAAGCCTCAGCAGTATACCGCATTCCGGTGACAGGGAGCTCTCAACAACCTACAGGTTGGGCTCCACGGCACGGAAAGTTTTTTTGATACGTGTTGGTCTAGGGCTGGCAAGTATAATAGTCACGTTCGAACGTATGTCGTGAGAACGCGAGATAATTTTGGGCCCGCCTACCCGACACGGCAGACTGAACAGAATTAACGGGGTAAGTGAAGCCAATTTCGGTTGACCAAGTAACATGCCACTGCCTTAACTCGCCAGAGTTGCAGTGGGTTTGAAGCATGGCAAATTAGCGGATTAATCAAATACTTTCGCAGTTTTGAAAGATTTCAACTGACGAACGCGGTATGTGGTGAACGGAAAACCCGCGCTGGAATGGGTTATGGAAGGCTACGCCGTGACCCGCCACAAAGAAAGCGGTATCCGAAACGACCCGAACGACTGGTCTGACGACCCGCTATATCGTCGACCTGGTGAAGTGGATCGTGCGTGTCAGCTTGGAAACCGTTCGCATCGTGGCATCCCTGCCGCCGTTGAACGAACAGGCATGAATTACTTGGGCCGGAGAACGAAATGAAAATCCCAAATCCTCTGAACGCCGTGCAGGTCGAATTCAACGAACTTTGCGACAAAGGCGGCGGCGCGGGTGGCGGGCCAGCGCGAACAAAGGTCCAAGAATTGCTGTGTCAGGGCAGTAAAAAACTGAACGCTATGGCTTTCGACGAGATCTCACATCACTTGAAGACGTTTTCGACCGCAAATCCGTGGCACGTTTGCTTTGCCGTGGGATTGGGCTGGGGGCATCTGGCGAAGATCGACGAAGACTTCACCGCTGCCGCTATCGAGGTGCTGACCGACCTAGACCCCGCAGCCCTGGGCGTTGCAAAGACATTCCACTTGGAGCGTGGCCCAACCCCCATCGAACAGTCACTCCGGGGCGGATACCTGATGTTTCAGCGGGTGAAGTTGCCAACGACATTGCCCGACGACTTGAAAATGATTGGTCGTGCGCAGGAACGATGGCTTTCGCCTCTCGTGTCGCCGTCAATGGACCGGCCCAAGTATATCGGCAGTTGGAATGCGACCGCGATGTTCATGGTGGCCCTGTTTTCCAAGCCCGCGCTTGCAGCTACCTTGACCAATCGGGATGTCATGTTGCCTCCGGGTGGCCCAATCTTCAACGGGCTCAAAATCCTGCACAAAACCAAAATCCTTAAGACGCCGCCGTCCGGTAACGAACTGGACGATGAAGCATTCGAACCCGGCTCCATTTACGAGAACAATGCCCTGATGGCTGAACTTCTCCAGGGAAGAGCGGGATGGAGCATGATCGACGTACACTCGGGCCTCTACATGCTTGGCACGAGATACCCCCCATCGAGAGGCTGGGTATGAAGCGATAAGTCGGGGTACAGAGAGGGGCTTACATGCGCTGCAAGAGGGGGGTCAGATGCAACGCTTACCAATCAGCGTGCCTTCGTAGGGTTGATCAGCTACAGGGCCAGCAACCGTGGCGATAAGCCCGACGGCGGTGAATGCTCTCACTTCACAATTCCTTGCATGTTCCAAGCTGGTTGGATCTGGTCGATGAGGCCTCGTTCAAGACCAGTAGCCGTATCAACGGGTAAGCCGAGGTATTTGATAGGATCAGGTATCAGGAAGTAAACCTCGATCGATCTGCCAGAAGCAATTGCGTCTCGGATGACGCCGTTGATGCGATAGCTGGTCCTCTGCCCCATCGGGCCCCTGCGGTAGTCTCGCATCCTGGCATGGACTCCCCGTGTGCTAAGCCCGATGTAGAGGATCACCCCATCCTCAACCATCAGATAGACCGCCCTGCCCCGCTTAGTCGTGCTTTCGAGCGTGAGACTATCGCCTTCGATCGTCCAAGCACCGAGCCTTTCGAATCCTGCTCCGATCAGTCGGGGGAGATGAGACAGAGGATCCACTGGATCAGACCGCTCCGAGATGGCCCTAGGAAGGGACGACCTTCTAAGACCACCCTCAATGCCAGCGTCAACAGCCACCTGACGGACGGCTTGATATCGAATGCCGAGATATCGAGCGACGTCGGCTCGAAGATAACCTTCTCGCAGCAGCCCGCGGATCTTGTCAGCATTAGTCCCAAGATCAGCCGTGACGTCACCCATGTCACGCATTAGAAAGATGCATGCTTGCATGCATGTCATATAGCCTTTTCCGCGCCACTTCCCGCTTCACTTTTCACGACCCTTTGCGCTGAGATATTTGACGATCGCACGTTCGACGATTTCAGCGATCGGCTCGTCCTCGTCGCCGGCCAGCCGCTCTATCGCGGCACGTATTGACGGACGCATACGGACGGACATCTGATCCGATCGGCGCTCCGGTCGCGGCTTCTTGCCTCCCTGCCCTGCTGGCGTCGGTTCGGCACCGCGTTGCGGTATCCCAGTGTCGACCGGCTTGTTCGAGGGATTGATCATCCCGCCAAGATCGAGTCCTTGCCGTTTCATGCGAGAATCCCCTTCAGGTATTTCCAAGTGTCAGCGATCTCATCGGCGGCCCGCGCGTCGGTAGTCTCGGTCACCCCCTGTCCGGAGGCGCCGGTTTCAGCATAGCTCACTCTCTGCGCGATATTTGTCGGACTGACCCTGCCATGCTGTGCCAAGGCCCTTGCTGCCTCTTCCGTCAACCTAGCTCTAGGCGTCTGGCTCAGGACAAACGCAAACGGCAACTTCGCATCATTGAGTGCGGAGATCGTTGCGCCGACGGCACGTAGGTCGTCAGGTGACGGTCGGACCGGAACGACAGCCAAGTCAGCCTCGGACAGGACGTGCCTCATCCATTCTGGAGCTGCTGGAGGAGTATCGATGACAACCAGATCAAACTTACCCTTCAGTGCCTGCATGGTTGCATGCATGCTATTCGGTGTAGGATCGGCATTGAGCATAACAGGCTGTTCAGTAGTGCGGGATTGCCACCACTGCCTGAGGCTTTGCTGCGGATCCAGATCGATGCAAAGCACCCTCATTCCGTCCTGAGCAGCCGCCACGGAGATATTTCGCGACAATGTCGTCTTGCCGCTTCCTCCCTTCTGCGCTGTGATAACAACTACCTTCATTACATGATCCTGCCCATTACAGCTTCGGCCAAAGATCGCAGATTGAACTCAAAAACACAAGCATGTCCGCTTGCCTGCATGCATGCATGCATGTTCCAGTTGCTCCCTGTTCCGACTTCGGCATCGAGAAGACCCCACACTTCGCCCCCCTTTGCGTCGGTGAAGCGAACGGCGCCTGCCATGATGAGTATTCGGCAAAGCTCATCTCATCAAATCGGCAACATGATAGTGGATGGTCGAAAAGGTCTGAAGTCGCCACTTCCTGTGCTGCAGTAGCCTTCGGACCAGCTCTTCGGCACGCATCTCGAGTTGATACTGTCAACGTATCTGGATGACGGTAACCAAAGAGGTGATAATCGCGATGACAATTTATACGAGCGCACTAACTAGGACAGTTGCTGTTCGATGCTCCTTGAAGCCTCCACCTACATTTGAGGGACGCCCGAATGCCGTCAAGCATGCTTGCTCCGCCGTATCTGAACCCAGCGGACGTAAGGTTCTTATACGCTGTGGAAGATGTAACACATCTTCCTTGACAATAAGTTGGACTGGGCTTTAGGAGGATATAGCACTTTCCCCCCTTGAGCAGAGAGCCATGGAAATCGAGAAGGTCTGCGTTCGCATCCCGTCAAACCGCAAGGGCGAGTTGTTGACTCTTGTCGCATCTTGGCGAGCTCAAGCCGCTGAAGCTGGGCACCGTACCCCTGGCTGGGACGCCAAGATCATCCATGAGATCGCTGGCAAAAAGTTCGGCGGCCTTCTTGGGTTGTATGAACATCACGGCTGGGAGGAGCGCGGCAACAAAATGATGCCAACTGTCCAAAGACACATCAAAGAGCGTTATGGCTCAATTGAGAGGTTCATGGAGGAGCATGGTGGTGCCTGAACCCACCTATGCTAGCATGCATGCTCCCATGCAGTTCGTTTGCTATCTCAGGGTGAGTACTGAGCGCCAAGAAAAGAGTGGTCTTAGTCTGGAATCTCAGCGCAAAGCTGTGCTGGAACACGTAGCAGACAAAGGGATCATTGTAGCTGAGTTCGTTGAAGTCGAGACTGGGAAACGTAGCGATAGACCACAACTCTTACGCGCCTTGGCAACAGCAAAGCGTAGTGGCGCAGTTTTGTTGATCGCCAAGTTAGACCGTCTTGCTAGGAACGTAGCCTTTATCGCCAACTTACTCGAGTCCGGGGTCAAGATCGCCGCGGCAAACATGCCGGCCGCCAATCGCTTCCTACTCCATGTTATGGCAGCGGTGGCCGAGCATGAAGGTCAAGCCATCTCTGATCGGACTTGCGCAGCATTGGCTGCAGCTAAGGAGCGGGGTGTCGCATTGGGGTGGTCTATTCCGGGGAGGGCAGGGAAGCAGCTTGCTGCCTCCCAGAAGGGCGTCGCCATCAATGTCGCCAAAGCCGACCAGTATGCCGCCAACCTTCTCCCGATCATCCAGCAGATCGAAGCCAGTGGGTTGTCTCTTCGAGCCATAGCGATGGCCCTCAACGACCGTGGGATCAAGACAGCGCGGTGCGGGCGATGGTATGCCACCACCGTGCGGAACATCCTGGCGAGACAGCAACAAGAGACCATGACAGCATGAGCACGTCAAAAGAACAGTTGGACCTCTTCGTTGCTCTGATCGGAGACATCCCGTTTCGCGATGATCGGGAAGTCATGTCCGCTCCGATGGTGTCATTGTCAAAGAAGCCCCCAGCCGAGCTGGAATGGACTGGCCCTTCTGGTCAACACGTCCGCATTTCAGCCACCACAGGCAGTTCCATCGCCACTATTTACGACTTCGACATCGTCATCTGGGCGATCAGCCAAGTGAATGCTGCGATCGAGCGGGGCAAGGAACCCAGCCCAACCATCACCTTCAGGCCATATGACCTTCTTCGCGCGATTGGTCGCGGTACATCCGGCCGAGACTACGAGCGTCTGAAAGCAGCGATCGACCGACTCCGAGCTACCCGGATCGAAACCACGATCAGACGCCGCAACAAGGACCGCTTGGAAGACTTCAACCTGCTGGCTGACTTTTCACTGGAAGAAGACAGTGACGGCAAACCACTTGGCGCTCAGATCACTCTGCCCCGCTGGATCTACAGAGCCATCGAGAGCCGCAAAGATATCCTATCCATCAGTCCACTCTACTTTGAACTGACCGGCGGGCTAGACCGTTTCTTGTATCGCTTGGCACGTCGCCATGCCGGTAACGGCATGGACAACCCAGACGGCTGGGTGTTCACGTTCCGTGATCTCCATTCACGGACAGGCACACCTGCACCCTTGAACCAGTTCAGTCGCGATCTTCGTAAGGCCATCGAACGCAACTGCCTTCCTACTTATGAGATGATCGAAGAACGTGGTGCCAATGGGCCGATAGTTAGGTTCAAGTGGCGACAAACACTTCTGTAACTTATCCACAGGTACACGTGCTATTACACACATCGAGTTTCGTGGGAAGCACGTGCTATTACACACAAACCATCGTGCTATTACACACAGATGCACGTGCTATTACACATTTTGGAATCTGTATTCTTTTATTCTTATCAAAGGGATAACACCCATTTTGATTCGGTCTAACTACTTTAACTTACTATAACTCTTGAGAGACAACTGATCAAAGAAAAGCACAGCCATCATAGTGCATTGAACAAAAAGCGGGAATGCGTATCGACGAATCGTGGCCTGCCCCCATCGGGTGGTCCGGTTTAAGTCTTAATGCATGATAGGCCTTGGTGCCAAGGCAGGTGCCGAGGGGGAGATGATCGATCTGACTTTGACGGCCAGTAGATGGCCTGCGGCGCAGGAGGGCGATAGTCCCAGAGACGAGTGGGGCCGGAGAACGTACCGATCGAGATCCTGTCGGTCGAAGTATCGTCGATCTCCTTTCCGCCGGAATACAACCAGCGCATCAACGACCGCATGGGTGCCGAGGTCGAAGTGGCACGCCTGCAGCAGGAAGTGCAACAGGCCGAGCAGAGGCACAGAGCGTCGCAACCGACTGGCTATGGACTTACAACAACGAGCGACCCAACATGGGCATCGGCGGGATAACACCCGCTCAGAAACTGAAGATGGCTGCGTGAGCTCTACTTCTGCGCCCCGTTAAAACAGGGAGGATTACCAAGGCACTCTTCGGAGCGCCTTTTTCAATGTTCCAACGGTCAATCCCTACGATAGTTGCGCGCTTGTTACATCTGCAAATCCTGTAACGCTTCGTCGCTAATCTGGTTAAATTTCGTAGTGTCCTTACTGCGCTTTGTCACTTGCGCGACTATTCGCGTAACTGTCGCGACAACCTTTTTTGTAAAATTCGTCAATCTGCGTGGTTGACTGCACAACACACCTCATCATATTCCATCTTCATAGACCCTCTGGCAAACGTCGTTCCATACCTCATAGCGGGGCGGCCGACCCAGAGGGCTTGTGTTTTTCCGGAGATTGAATGCGGACTGCAATCCTTGTCGATGGCGGGTTTTTCGTCCGCAGATTCTCCAGTGTTTATCCTGACATCGACCGTCAAGATCCCGTAATCGTCGCTAAAACTATGTTCTCGATGTGCCTGAAGCACCTTGAACCCCCGAAGAAGCGCGATGCCAAGGGAGACCGTATTCCTTCACGCGTGGAAACTGGCTCCCTCTACCGAATCTTCTTCTATGACTGCCCGCCGCTAACCAAGAAGCTGCACTCCCCGATCTTGAAAAAATCCGTGGATATGAAGAAGTCTGATCAGGCTATCTTTCGTCTCGCCTTGCATGATGAGTTGAGGCGACAACGAAAAACCGCCTTACGTCTTGGTCACTTGGATGAACGGAATGCGGAGTGGCGGTTGAAAAATGGCCGCCTAAAGGAGCTTCTGGATGGCAAGAAGCTGTGGGCGGACCTCACTGACGATGACTTTCAATACTATGCCAGACAGAAGGTCGTCGATCTCAAGATCGGTTTGGACATTGCACTCTTGGCCGAAAAGAAGCTCGTGGATCAAATCGTTCTCGTAGCAGGAGACGCGGATTTTGTGCCGGCCTCTAAGCACGCGCGCCGAGAAGGGGTAGATTTCATCTTGGACTCGATGTGGAATC
>Ga0265797_10001771_pt1 | contig 37491 bp, 21 predicted proteins | sample P2T30metagenome_FD_192433 | JGI IMG/M metagenome (GOLD analysis project Ga0265797, IMG submission 192433) | Plant litter microbial communities from East Loma Ridge, Irvine, California - P2 T30 | ecosystem: Environmental > Terrestrial > Plant litter > Unclassified | place: USA: California...
TCTCGTCGCGGCAACAAGCAACACGTCGCAGCCGCTGCCGCTGCCGCCGCAGTCCAGGCTGGCATGTACGACAACCCTGCGCTGCAGCAGCTTAACCAGATCAACCAGATGAACCACATGAACCAGCTCAACCAAATGAACCAGATGGGTCAGATGGGCCAATTGAGCCAGTTGCAACAGTTCAATGGCATGAACGGCATGCACGGCATGAACACTATGAGTCCCATGCAGATGCAGCAACTTCAGCAACTCCAGCAGCTTCAGCAGATGCAGCAAATGCAACAGCAACAACAAGCAGCACAGCAACAGCAACAACAACAAGCGCAGGCGCAGCAGCAACAACAGCAGCAGCAACAGCACCAGCCAAGCCCTGTTAACAGCATGCCACCGCCTCAGAAGACACCGCAGTCTGCGCCTGGCTCTCAGATCAGCTCTCCCAATGTCTCACCTCCTCATTCTTACGCGGCAACATACACCAGCAACCCTGGCTCCTACATGACCCGCAACAACAGCGGTGACCTCAGCCCAGCTGCTAACGGCGGTTACTCGAGTCCTGGGGCCATCAACTTGCTAGCCACCGCTGCTTCACAAGTCGAGCGTGAGAACAACACTCAGATCCCTAACCAGCATCTGAACCTTCCGTCCTCAAGGACTCCTTACCACGTCAACCCTTACAGCCAAAACCGCATGCCTTCCCTTTCATCGTACCACTACTCGTCAAATCCGACTTCCCAGCCCATGTCGCGTTCGCACTCGCACGATGAGGACGACCAGTACGCTCACCGCATGACGAAAAAGTCAAGACCGAGCTCTCCGCAGTCGACAGCACCTCCGTCGCCATCATTCTCTCAAGAGTCAATTTCACCGACGCCCGACCACACGCCTCTGGCCACACCTTCACACTCTCCTAGACTGCGTCCTCAGTTCTTCCACAACGGTGTGCAGCTCCCAACTCTGCACCACCTTTCCCTCGCTCACCAACCGCCGCCTGCGCTTGCGCCCGTCGAGCCTTCAGCTGATGGTCAACAGCCGTACGTTCCCGCTCAACACAGCGGTCTACGAATTAGTGAAATCATGGAGGCCGGCGACGGATCCCAAAGGAAACTACCGGTCCCGATGGTCTCGACGCCCAAGTACGAAGGCAACACTAAAATCAACGAGCTGGTCAATCCTAGTAGTGGCAACAACAGCGGACAAAACAGCGGTCAAAATAGTGGACAGAACAGCGGTCAGAACAGTGCCCGCGCCACTCCCGAGAGGACATGAAAATTCTGCCCAACAACAATTTTCTGCGCGGCAATCGCGCTTATCAGGCGTACGCCTTTGATTGATTGCCACATCACGATTGATCACGGCCGCTTTCGATGATTTTTTTGAGTTGTCATTTCTGGTTTCTGCGACTGCGAGGAGTTCTAGCGACTATAGACTGGGGTACGGCGCTTTACGGCGAAAGAAGTAAAAAGCTGAGGCGCACGACGCGCATACTACAGCGAGGTCAGAGCGAATGGCGGTGTAAGGCACATACGGGGTTCGAAAGGGATAGAAGGGATGCGAATTTGGAAGTGTGGGAGTTTTGTCTGCGTTCACGCAGTGCACTCCCAGGGATACCAGCGTTTGGAGTTTGCCCAGGACGAGCAACATTTCGTGCTTGTTGGACTGGAGGATTTCGCGAGCCTTCATCGCTTTTCACCGACATTGCTATTCAGCGTTTTTTGTTCTTTTGTGGTTCTGCTTGCGCTCTCAGCCAGTCCATTGAGACACCGAGAGCGTGTAATACTAGCTGATAGAACACTTTGATTTATCAAACACCCATCTCTTACCTATTCTGCGATCCAGCCTCAAGTTTCATGCATTGCAATATATCTCGACTAATGGCTCTCCACAATCCACACTGTACACAAACACCACACCCTCAATCCTCACACATACTGCCTCACCAAGGCACCTCGCTCTTACTCTCGGCTTAAACTAAGACCCGCCATCTGATTACAACATCACTCTCCATCACGATTCCCGCCAACGCCTTCCTCAAGGATTTTTTTACCTCATAGTCGCAAACCTTCATCCCCAGATCGGCCGGCCGGGGAAACAACCTGAAAAGACGACGTCAACAACCACGATTTCATCATCACGCTTTTTTTCCTCAAACTCTCTCGCTCGCTCCGTTTTTCCCTGATTCCATCCGCGCGACCGACGACCGACATCTCAGTCCCCGAGGCAACTCGATCACTCCCCGACGGCCTGTGGAGTAGTGTTCCAACGATCCAACGATCTCTAGGGTTTGCGTGTCGTGCCAAGAGGGCGTTGCATGCTCCCCGGCCCGATATCTGAGATCGTCCCTTTTTCTCTTGCACACTTGCGCTTTCTCGCTACGGTATGCATGCAGGCAATCTGTGGGTAGGATTTGTGTGGAGGCGTGGGGTTCTGGGGTACGCGTTCGCTCCTTCGATGGCTTGATCTTTTGTTTGTCCTGCGTTATGTCGGCTGTGGCTTCTTGTCGCTTCTCGCCTGTGACTGTGTGTGATTTCACTGCTCTGACTAGACCGAGTGGCTTGGTCGTTTAGGAGGATCGAATTGATACGAATGCCTCGGTGGCCGTAGCAATCGAGTGATCTACAGTTGTGTTTCGGAGTCATGTGCATCTTGCTGAACATCGGGTGTTCTCGCAGGCGCTGAAACCCACTTCCGAGTTCCCCTACGAAGCTACGCGCTCGTGTCGAGGTCCACCGAAGGACGTCTCATCAACAAGACCGCAGCTTGCGCAGTAGTAGTGGAACGGCTGCGTCACGCTTCAGCACGGCAACGCAAGTGGAGAAAGAGGGTTTCTGATTGCGTTTCTGCGGTCCTCCTATCTTCTGCATCCGCCTGCCCTTCGCAGCAAGAGATGTGCAGACGATCTGTGGAGACAGGACCTGGTCGTGATCCTCACCCTTCCGGCGCACCCCAGAGAACGGCCCCGGACAAGGAGCCTCCGACGCTTCGCACGCACTTTATCTGTCTTCTGCCTTTTGGTAGGTTGGGCGATGATCTAGTGCTCACATAACAACACTAGGATCATGCGCTGTTAACACCAACAAAACAAAAGCGTTCCACACTCGAACACGAGAGCCCTTGCCATGCATCCTATCTCTCACATTTCCCCACGGGCGATCCGCATCATCCCACCTTTCGCCCTGGGCGGTGTGTGAAACGCCAGCCAGCCCGTCCACATCTCACTGATTGGCAAAAACGTGCTCGCAACGTGTCCGCGTGCGTGTTCGTGCGCTCGCAGCAACGGTGGATGATTGGAGATAATTCAGGCGTCCTTCGGTCCACCCACACACAGGGCGTACAGACATCCTCAACACTCTGCACGCGAGAATGTGTTGAGGTTTCTTGTCTGTCAACCGAGCTTCTGCGAGTTGGGCAGAGATCGTGTCATGATTGCGTGCGTGCCTGGGTGGACTTGTGATGACGATGGTGAGATTTTTTGTAGTGATTCGATAGTCTAGGTAGTCAGCACGCCATTTTTCGTTATCGATTTGATGGTTGCGACCATGATGGGACGGTTCGGCTGAGAGCACATGCCAAAAGAAACAAAATGCAACAAATTGTTTGCCTTCTGAAAGCCCTACGTCGTTTGTCCCGAGGTCGCACATGCTCTCGAGCTGCTATATCATCGGATAATAATATATCCCGTGCGTGCAATCGCTCGACCGTCCGAAGGCACCACGGTCCGCCATCCAGGCCCAGACCTGACACAGCTGAGAGATCTATCGATCACCGACCACTGCCATTGCCAATAATCCTTGCACATCGAATAGCGTGCAAAGTAAGCGAGTCGGATATCCGCCCCCAAGGATAGGAGAGTCGCTTCGGCCAAGTACCGACACGGAAGTAGTAGCAGGACGACTGACACCGGAAAGCGTGGGGGCCAAGTGGGTGACTGTTCGCGCGGAAAAGTGCTTGTTACACTCCTGTGGTTCCTCCGCCTCCCTCGCTACCCCGGATCTGGAGTGCCGTTGGGGAAATGTGGGCGTGGGAACGAAGTCGGCAAGTGGAGGGGAATCGGAGCAAGTGTGGCTTGCGTGCCTGTCTGTTGGCAATATATTGATGCAGCCGGCTAGGCTTGAAGTGGCATTGCGGCTGATTCGAGTTGGCAGGGATAGAGGACCCTGTGGTTGTTATCGTGGTGGATTCGTAGACAAGACTAGAGGAATTTCCCGGTCGATATCGCTTGTTCGACGGTGAGATCATCTGGGCTCTGCGGTCTGGCTTCAAAGTTCGTACTGTTCGTTCTGCTGCTGGAAGGGCGATACGAGGTTTGTACCTAGACCGCGAACTGTGTAGCCGGAGCTCAGACGCAAGAGTGCGAATGTGGATACGAAAAGTTTTCGTCTCATTGTTAACTCGTTGGAATAGTGGACCACGTCAGTAAGATAGGTGCCTGAATTCGCGCATATCTAAACGATCGATCATGAAATGGTCAGGGGTTTGGAGAGAGCTTGCTGAAGTTCAAAAGTACATAGTCGCTATCATGAATTGGGAATCCATGAAGTGACGGCTGGCGTTGTTGACAACGACGGCCGTGTTGAGCTATCTGGTCTGCATGCACCGAGTACTAAGAACCTCCGGTCAAAGCTAGCGTAAAGCAAAAGGGTATACTGCGCTCTTGTCTCCCTGTCTCGTCATCACCTTCATCTCTTCTTCCCAGGCGTACCTTGCAACACTGCGGATCCGCTCGTCTTCATTTCCACCATCGCAGCGCGCGTGAGGACGCGTTTCTTGCTGACAGCTGTCTCGCGCACCTCGATCTCGTCCTCGAATGCACGTGCAGCCTTGCGCTTCTCTCTGCGCACGTCTTTGAGCCTTTTGATCGTCTCGCCGAAACGGTCCAGGAACCAGTCTCCTGCCTCCTCCCACTCATCGATGTTGAGGCTGGTGAAGAAATTGGCCTGTGTCTGTGGTTCTGCGCCATTAAGACGCACCAGCTTGTCAGTCAAGACTGCTGTATCCGGCAAGCCAGGAATAAGGAATGGTTGAGCGTGTGGACTGTGGTCGAAAGGCTCGCCTTTCAAGGACGCATAATCCTTGTTGTAGAGCTCTTCCAGATCGTAGTCCAGCGGCTCCTCCCTGAAGACTTGTGGCTCAGGCTGCTCATCTGGATCCTCTTCGGTCAAAGCATCGGAAGCTGGGCGTTGATCGGACATGAGAGCTTGCCCAGCGGAGGCGTCATGAATCTCATGGTGGCTCTGAACTTCGGTCACTCGAGGCTGTCGCCCATTCTGATACGCATGTTTTTCTTTTGACGCCAGATGCTCATTCGTAGCAGGGTCTGCTTGCCCGGTTGCTTGTTTGCCAGGATCTCGGCGTGGACGAGCAGCATCTGTCTTGACATCGGGTGTGAGTGGCCTCGAGCTCACTGCTTGCTTTTGGGGACGGAATATGTGAGCTGCGGCTTCCTTTTTGATGGTCGGCGGCCGGCCAAACGCGAAGTTGGCCGACTCGTCGAAGTCTGATTGCGGCTCAGAATCGAGCGGCCTAGTGTCCTGTAGCTGATGTGAAGTGGCAACAGGCTGCTCCTGCGCGTGTGGAGCGGTAGGTGACTGGTGGCGGATAGTTGTAGGCTGTAGTTGCGGCTTTTGAGCACGAGCACCGTAGATGCTGCGTTGAGCCGCATGGGTAGGCAGATTGTGAAGACCACCTGAAGCTCTGACTTCATTTCGGTCGCGGTGGTCAGTGACGGATGGAACACCGGCGGAAGTTGGCGGGTAAGAGTCGCCCTTGATATGGGTTTGAGCTATGGTAGAGCTGCCGTTGGCAACTCTGCTTTCTGCGTGCATCCTTTGAAACCTTTCTGCCATTGGGTCATGCGGCAAATCTTGATCGGCATTAGGGTCCTCGTCGTAGTCCGTGCCACCAAACATGCCGTCAGGTTGATCACCATTAGTACCATGTCGGTCGTATGACCTTGAACGTGTCTCCAGGCGCTGGTCTCCGCCAGATCTCTGACGGGTTGTGCTGGCGGTTGTGGAGAGATTGTCAACACTACTGTTGTTGGACTTCAGCAACGCATTGCCTTGGTTGCGACTCTGGCGACCAGGCTGACTTTTCTCACGGTGCGTAGCAGCATTCTTCGACTTGTGCTTTTTCTCATCTTTCGCGCCTGGGGTAGGAAGTTTGAGGTCATTGAGATCGGTAGCCACATCCCCATTTCTGTTTTGCACGAAGCTGGCCATGCCAGCTGCGGGCGCCATTTTGTGGCGGCTATGATGTGAGTGAAGAGCTGGTGTGATGACTGCTTACCGCCCAGACATGCTGGTTCGCGGCGTGCTGAATGTAAGTTGTGGTTGTGTGCCTGGGAGAGGTGAAGTCGAGAACGCGTCGACTTTCTTGGCTAGCGCCGTAGAGAGCCATCGGTCTTCACAGCTAAGGAGGGAAGGAGCGATGGCAAGAATCTTTTGAGCCGCTCACCGAGTCGAAGAGGACATCCGGTACATTCTGTTAGAGCAGGAAACAGAATGCATGATATATAGCCATTTCAGTTAGAGTCGCGTGCCGGTCGCGAAGTCACATGACTAGAACGATCATCCACTTGCATCACCTTGCTTTTGGAGCTCGAACCTAGCGATCGTCTCCTTGTTCCATTAGAATATTGTCCTGTATTGCAAAAATTACGATGACAGACATCCAAGACAACAACAAGGGTATCTTCGCCCTGCCAAATGAAGTAGGTCGTGCCTTGTCGCACAGCACATTCTCGCCAGTGCACGCACGGACTGACGAGGGCACTAGATCCTCCTTAACATCTTCGACCTTTCTACCACACGTGAACTCCTCCCTCTGACTCCAACGTGTCGTCAATTCCATTCGCTTATACTGCGCTTGATTCACCATCGCCTGCAAATTGCCGCTGGGCTCGATGGTCACGTCTTGTTCCTCGAGTGTCACCATCCATCGGCACGCTTGACGGCACCACCACTGTATTGTACTCCTCTGGCCACTGAGGGCTTGGATAGCTTGTTGTTGGAGATCAAAGATGAGAAGCAATACCTTGGCCAGGTTGCAAGATTCGGGAAACTGTTCACGGGATTCCGACCGGAAGGCAATGAACCGGAACTCAGAGTCAAGACAAGGCATCCCGCTGGCGACGTTCCTGGTTCAAGAACATGGTCCGATACCACTGTTCGACCTACGAATCGTGATAAGGATAACATAGTGCGAGATACTGTCAACGTGGACGCCCACGAGCTCTTCTCCCAGTTGACCACGGTCGCTTATCTGGGAAGGCGAGAAAGTACACGCGGTCTCCTCTGCTCTCTCCAGGAAGTCGCCGAAGGCACTATCCGTGTTTGGAGAGACTGGCTATCTCGACACTGCGAGTCGCGATCATTCACGGACAACAGCACGGTAGTAATTCATCATGATAGTGAGAGCGTTGACGAGCGGAAGGCGCGTACAGACAGTGTCGTTAGTGCGTGCCCAACGAAAGACTCTCAGGTGCTTTGGATCAACACCAGAGGCGAAGATGTGGGCATCAAGTTCAAAGTAAAGAGACAACAGCAACGAGCGACCAATTTACCGCTAATGTACACGAGCGACATCGAACTTGCTGTAAGCTATGAGATCGAATTCGAAGGTGAGAATTGAGAAATTGACGGCGTCTGCTTGATTGGGTCGGCTGACGTGAAATAGAAATATACATCCGCACGACGCACTTGCTTCTTAAGTTGGAAGAGGCTGAGAAGCAGATCAGCAATGACACCGGCAAGGCTATCGTCTTTGGAACCTTCAGAAGCGCTGTGTAGATTTATCCATTCAGGACGAAGTCTGGGAGCATGCGATTACTTGTGGCTACACGTGTATCGGTACTGTTTGTTTCGAGTGTACAGAATGTACGACTGCAGATTGAGATCTCTGTATTTTTCGAGGCCTTTGTTGTCTTTCGATTTCCATGTTCTGTTGGCTCACCCGATCACATGCATGTCGATGTCGGACGTGTACCGTAGTGTCCAAGATCGTCCCTTCCTCAACATTCTCAGCGGCACGAAGGTACCCACGGCGCCTATGCCTGCCCTGCCGGTAGGACTTAGTACTCGCTTTCAGTCCCAATTTTGGTTCAGACGTGATACATGTATCTTTTTGATTCTCAAAGGATTGAATTGCCATGCTGGTCCGCTCTGCTCTGTGAAAGGCACGGGTTAGGGTTTTCTCGGCCAACCTCGAGCGGACTCCCGAGAACATTGAACGTTTGAACTACTCCTGTGACAGCCGACCAGCGATCGCAACAGCAACACGCGACCAGCATACCCACCACAATGCATTGCTCCAGCCGAAGCATAATCGGAGGTCTGCTGTCAGCCACCACACAGCGCTCCGCGACGCTGCCGCCTGGATTCCTCATCCCGGCATTCTCCAGCGCCTCGCAAACCGCCAGCTTTTCCTCTTCGACCACTCGCGCCGCACGCAAGGATGGCAACCCGGCTCGCGGCATCTCCGCCATCCGTCGCACTGGATTGAACAAGAAGATCAAGCTCTCCGTAGACTTGAAAAACCTCCCGAAGCCGGTTCTGGATCCCAAGCGCCACTCGACTGTCCAGGTCGCCGAGGACCACGGACTCTGGGAGTTCTTCCACAACTCTCGCACACCCCTGCAGAACCCCGAACAATTGCACGCGCACGGTAGAGGCTGGACGGTTCAGGAGCTTAGGTCAAAGAGCTGGGACGACCTACATAGGCTGTGGTGGATTTGCGTCAAGGACGTCAACAGATGCATGACCACCGAAGCAGAGAGAATTCGCCTGGACGCTGGTTACGGACAGTACGAATTCGAAGCGAGGATGGAGGAGGTACGTTTTTGGTGTTGAAAGAGATAGGACTTGGATACTGACAACGGTACAGCTCCGCCAAACACAGAAAGCGATCAAGATCTGCCTCACCGAGCGCTGGTACTCGTGGGAGGAGGCTCGAATTGCCGCGATGGAGGATGAGGAGGTTGACCTCTATGCCGACACAGAGAACGGCCAATCCGCCTATATTCCCAAGGAACAGATCGAGGTGAGACGAAAAAATTGAGGATAGACAGCAATGCATTTGCTAACATTTCTAGGACGCCTTTGGTTCCACCAGCACCACACCGTCATCACTAGATGCGCCTGATGCGCACGCTTGGGAAAACATGGCCGCCAACACTGCACGCCAGGAAGTTCGCGCATGATCAAAGCAGCTCGGCTAGCAATGATGTATAATATGTGTAAATAGGAATCTTTTATCCCATAAAGTTTGCAATTCTCGAATCATCTCGCGGCACTCCACTGGTGCAAAAAACGCTCAAATGTACAGCTTATAATGAGTTCAGCAAAGTATAATGAGGACGATGAACTGGACACCTGCGTGGACAAAGCACGTGAGTTGCTGCATAATAGCGCACTTCCCAGATACCATCGCATCAGGACTCTTGCGCTGCAAGGATCAGTGGTGGGGCATGATTGTCCATCATCATCCCTTAATAAATGCTCACCATCCCACAGTAATTGGTGCGAGGACAGACGCTGCTGCGTTGAGGTCGACTTTTTGTGGCGGTTCATTCGGCGCTTGCATCCTGCTGGCGAGAATGAGAAGAACAATCAATCCATGGATGAGTTGCGCGACTACATTCTGGAACTACGTGCAGTCCTTGACGAGGAACAAGCAAAAGCGGCTGATGGTGGGGACGTGGACGACGACGAAGCACCGATTCAATCCAGGCTCGTGGACTACGAATTGCAGTTAGCTGAAGAGAAAGCTCTCGCCGAAGATGAGAACAACGATCCGGAGGCCTTGCTCGCAGAGATACCAAAGCCTTAGGCACAACCACTGCAGCACGTCGCGACCTCGACATCACGAAATCGTACGTCTCTTCCCACCACGCGACACAGTATGTACTCCGATACTATCCGGGCTCTCCTCCTCTCGCCGCCATGAACAGGGCGAGAATACTGCACCTCTAATAAGCAAGCATACTCCTGAGCACAAAGCTCCGCCATAAGCAAGCACATTGTCCACTGCGGAAGTAAGCAGGCCTTGTCGCAGTCAGAAGATTGATCTATTGCGCTGACCTTTGTGTGTACACAGCCGGACACCAAGATGGACGAAGGCACTGACTGGGGCTGGGACTCCAAGATACTCATTTCAAACTACGTCACTCAATGTTCGTCAGAGTTAACGCAGACCAAGACCGCCTAATGTAAATTACATTCTCTCTGCACAATCTCGCAGGCGTTATGTGTCGATATATCTCGTGAAGCTAATAATGTGAAACCAGGGACCTCATGCGGGAGCACCCGCAGTTGAAGTCTGCCCGCACCAAGTTAGTGGGGGTGGACCCAGCAAGCCAGTTGACCGCCTGCCAAAACATAGCTAGTTACACTCTCAACTCTCCTGTTCCACCAGTTCATCTGAGCTATCACCTGCTTCAGCAAACCCACCGCAAACATGGATGAGATCGCTCCCGAATACGATGTTGTCGTCCTCGGCACCGGCCTGACCGAGTGCGTGCTGTCCGGCGTGCTCTCCGTCAAGGGCAAGAAGGTGTACGTAATTGAAGGTGTAACCTGGATGTCTGAGACACATTGTACTGACTTCAACAACTAAAAGTTTGCATATCGATCGCAACGATCATTATGGCGGCGAGTCTGCCTCCATCAACCTCGAGGCCCTGTTCAAGAAGTATGGCAACTACCAGGAAGGCACCGAGCCGTGGAAGAAATACGGCAGGGTCAACGACTGGAACATCGACCTTGTCCCCAAGCTCCTGATGAGCAACGGAGAACTCACCAACATCCTCGTCTCCACCGATGTGACAAGATACTTGGAGTTCAAGCAGATCGCTGGCAGCTATGTGCAGCAAGGAAACGGGGCCAAGGCGACCGTCGCTAAGGTGCCCTCGGACGCAAGTGAGGCGCTTAAGTCGCCGCTCATGGGCTTGTTCGAGAAGAGGCGCGCGAAGAACTTCTTGCAGTGGGTGGGCAGTTTCGATGAGAGCAACCCCAGCACACACAACGGTATGTGGCGGAGAAAGAGATGTGATGATATAGGAGAGGCATGGGGCTGATATGGATACCACAGGCATGAACCTCGCGCAGACAACGATGAAGCAGGTCTACGACAAGTACGGACTCGAGCAGACTACCCGCGACTTCATCGGCCACAGCATGGCTCTTTACGCAACTGACGACTACATTGAGACCAAGGGCATGGCTAAGGACTGTGTCGAGCGCATCCGCCTTTACGTGAACTCCATGGCTCGCTACGGCAAGTCACCTTACATTTACCCTCTGTACGGCCTGGGTGAGCTTCCTCAGGGCTTTGCCCGCCTCTCAGCTATCTACGGTGGAACCTACATGCTCAACACCAACGTTGATGAGGTCAAATACGAGAACGGCAAGGTTTCTGGCATCCGCGCAACCATGAAGGAGCGTGGTGAGGAGGGCGAGGGCATGAAGTTCGAGACCAAGTGCAGCAAGATCCTTGCGGACCCGTCTTACTTCCCGGAGAAGGCTAAGGTTGTTGGACACCTCATTAAGGCTATCTGCATTCTCAACCACCCCATCGACAAGACCGACAACAGCGACTCTGTCCAGCTCATTCTCCCGCAGTCACAGGTTGGCCGCAAGCACGACATCTACATCGCCATGGTCTCATGGGCACACAACGTTTGCCCCAAGGGCTACTACATCGCCATTGTCAGCACCATCGCTGAGACTGACGCGAACCACCACCTTGAGATCCAGCCCGGTCTCGAGCGCCTCGGAAAGATTGAGGAGAAGTTCATGGGCCCTCCCATCCCGATTTACGAGCCTCTCGAGAGCGGCGCGAACGACAACATCTTCATCTCCAAGAGCTACGACGCCTCCAGCCACTTCGAGACCACGACCGGTCAGTACACTCGATTGTATCGCTTTTATCTTTTTTCACTTGCTAACACATTTTGCAGACGACGTCAAGGACATCTACTCCAGAGCCGAAGGCCAAGAGCTGAAGGTCGAAGGTCTCAAGGAGGGCCAGAACCTCGTCGCCGACGAGTAGAACTACGAACATATACCCTCTCATTGGCAGTAGAAAGTAGCAACGTTTTAGCACTTGTCACAATAGCACGCGTGTCAGCATTGTTTCGAAGTTACGACAGACCGTCCGATATCAGTACAATGAGGCCGAGGGTTTCATTTCAAGACTCATCACTATGTAACTTATAACGCTTTGGTTATGCTAATTGGACCGTCAGACTGCAATGTAACATCATCAAGATTGAAAGACAACCACACTATCTGCGAGCCAAAGTACTCACACCACATCGCACGGCCACAAGCCTCCTGACGGTACGCTTGAGTGACTTCTTGGAAAGCCTTGTGTGCGAGCCTGCTTGTCTTCATCCCAAGTCCTTGTTATTCAACTTTGCGGTGGTGACCTTGCACTTATCAAGGATGGCGTTATATTCAGGAATCACGACCTCTGAGAGTGGATTCTACACAAAGTCTCCTTGCACCTCATAAGTCGTGGACCTCTCGCGCATGCTCTTCATCTCTCCAATGAGCTCAAGCACTTCATCACCTCCGATACCTTCCAATACTTTCCGATCAGTCTCGAGTCGATGCCGCGAGTGCACTAGTAGAAATATCTTCCTCAGTTGCGCCAAGTACGCTGTCCCAGCTTTTGGTATGTTTGGTACGTTTGGTCGGCTGACTGCCAGTTTCGCGATCTAGCTTCAGACTCCGTATTGGCTCTCGGGGGCACGAGCGACTGTAGGTGGTGTCATCCTTCTCCGGATAAATTGGGTGCACTAAATACCAAGCAAACTTTGAGATTACATAGTATCTCAGCGGCAAGAACAATCGTATCATGATCTATGGGCCGATGATAACAGTGTACCAAACACTATAGGAAATTCGCGCTTAGACAGCATCTCAGCGGCAGAGCAAGCGGTACGCACCTCGAAGCTAGACCGCGAACCAATCTATTTGTTGACGCCCCGTGCAATTAACTGGCACCACTTCCTCTCTCAACGCATCACAAGAGCCCAAAGGAAGCACAAAGACAGCATGAAACGACCTGCATTACACACTAAGTAACTATAATACTCCTCACTCGACAGGCAACAATCGCTGCTTCCTGCCGCTCTCCATTCAACCTCCTCTCCGCCAACATCACATACTCTTTTTAACCGAGAGTAAGGGTCTGGCCGGCCTTGCCAACAACAGCAGCCTTGACGTTCTTGCTGCCAAGGAGAGTGTACTTGTAAGGAACAGTCTTGAGAGTGCCAGCGGGAGCAGAGTTCTCGCCAGAGCCGAAGTCGTTGTCCTTCTCGACGGCGTAGCCATCCTCCTTGGAGAACTGCGAGGAGAGGGGATCCTTGATGCCGACGAAGACGTTGCTCTCGACGAGGGTCTGGGCGCCTGTCTGGGGTTAGTATGTTTGTTTCTCAGGGCGGGGATTGCGTTTTTTGTTTTTTGCACGTACCCATTCTGGTGTTGATGGCGGTGTCGCCGACGGTGCCGCCCTCGAAGTAGGAGTTGATGATGTGAGCGGTACCGAAACGGAGCAGGGGCTGGCGGCTGTTGATGTTCTTCCAGTGGTTGTTGGCGTAGGTGATGTGGAGCTTGCCCTTGTCCTCGGCGCCGTTGCTGTCGCTGTGGCTGACGAGAGAGGCCTTGTAGTGGTCGTGGAAGTAGGTGTTGCTGCGGAGAAGAAAGAAAAAGAGTCAGCTAACATAGCTTACGATCAATGCACAGGGAACTTGCGATGTTCACTTACCTGACAGTGATGTAGTCCGCAGCGTGGGAGAAGTCGGCAAGACCATCGTAGTAGTCCTTGCCGTGGCTAAGGTCAGAAGAAAGATCACAGTGGTCGATCCAGACGTTCTCCGACTTCTGCACGGCGATAGCGTCGCCGCCATCCTGGTAGACCTTGCTGAAGCCCAAGTTCTGGATGATGACGTTCTTGGCCTCCTTGACCAAGAAACCAGCGCCGACGAGCTTGCTGGAAGCGTTCTTGCCGAGGATGGACTTGTTGCTGCCGACCCTGATCTTCTTGCTGCCCTCGATGGTGCCGTCGACGTAGATGATCGCGGCAGTGTCGTCCTTGACGGCCTTGACGAGCTCGTCGTAGCTCTTCACGGTGATCGAAGAGCCGCCGGCACCGCCAGTGGTGCCACCGTTTTGGGAGGCATAACCAATGGGACCCTCAGCAGCAGCAGCTCTGGTGGTAAGAGGAGCAGCGAGAGCAGCAAGGGGAGAAAGCACCGCCAGGGCGCCGAGAATAGAGACCTTCATAGTTGGTGATATACAAAAAACGAGGGAATGTGTGTAAAGAAGGACTGAAAGACTGAAAAGGATTGATAGTATGAGGAAACAGAACAGTAAGGTTTGGTGGAAGCAGACTGTCCTAAATACTCAGCTGCCTGCGGCCATCGCATCGACAAGTCCATTAGGTCTTCGCGGAGCCCTACTGGACTATTCCGATCGTGTAACTGTCCATCTCGACAAAGTCTCGGCATGTTGTCTTTTCGAAGAGGGCAGGTGGGACTCCCATGGCGTTCTCAGCACGCGACGTAGTTTATGCGCCGAGTAATGTGAACGAGATGCTTGAGCGCGATCGTGTCATTGCATCGAAATAAACTAGACCAGAAGAATTTAGGGATAGAACGCTGCCAGCTGCTTCGAACATATTGGTCTGGTCTATAGCGAGGTGATGTCGTCAATCTATCTCGAACCGGTAGCGCTTCGCACTGTTCAGCTCGTTAACGTTGAATGCTTGGCTCTAACAAGGGCAAACCAGGCGTACAGAAGCTCGCTCCAACAACTGCCGCTTCAGCGTTCTGCGATGAATACCCGAGTTACATTACTATGTATGTATGCTGTGTATGTAATTGCGACTCCGCTAAAGTGATCCAGGGGGAGCGAATGCTACTGTTTAAGAAAGTCTGGTCCTCTACGGCTTTCGGATTTTTGTACAGTCTGAAATGCTAATATCGCGACAGAAGCTATATTTAAGATCGGATTTATATAAAAAAGTACCTGATAGCTGTCGTACTTAAAATTTAGTAGTTTTAATATTATGGAGTGTCGTAGTGTAGAGCTATCGATGACCCGGCTATTAGAAGTGCTCAGTCACGTGCTTCACAGCGTTTAGGGTTAGTGTTAGGGTAAGCTATATCATAGATATATTACGTATATGATGCTTCCCTATTATCAAATACGTATATTCGAGTATAACAAAGCTAGCTCTATCGCTCGGTATCCGTAGTATGTATATACCTTAGGTATTCGTAGATTTGCTGTTTTGGAAGGCGTAATGATCCGAAAGCCGAAGAGGACCAGACTTTCTTCAACAGTAGTATCCTGGAGAAGATCACGGAGAATCCCAGTTCTCGAAGCCAGCTTTTCATTAAACGCTAGTGACGATTTCGATCGAAATCCGGTCAAAGGGGCAGTATTGCACAACAGATGAAAGAAGTACTGACCGAGTCAGGTGTGAGCAAGAAAGAGAGATACACCGATTCGGAGCCAATGCTGTGCTCGCGACGAAGTCCCGTCGAAAACCAAGAGAGACATACACCAAAAAGATGATTTGGAACGTATAGAAAGTGGCATTAAATCTAAACCAAACTTCGAAAAACTATTCACACCCAAAACATTCCCAATCACAAGACACCTTGCGAAGAACGAGCATCAACAACAACAACATCATCATAAATATAAGAAAAGAAAGCGCCCCAAAGTCCCCCATGACCCAGTACATCATAGTACAAAAGCCCAAAAGAAAATGCGATGCATTTCCAAACTCCGTCAAATCAATATTTCTCCCCTTCACTCCTTTCATCATCGTGTAATCAGAATCCTCTAAGCCTTGGACAAGCGCTTGAGGACTTCCTCCTTCTCGGCGACGGGCAGCATACTGAGCACTTGCATGACACCAGCAAGACCGCCGTCCTTGTTGCTGCGCATGAGAGCGGCGACGTCGTAAGCGACGGCATCGCCCTTCATCTTCTCGATGCGCTCGGAGATGCTCTTGCGGTTCTCCTCGTACCAGACAGCGACGTTCATGTCGTCGGAGCCGAAGGCAGGGAGTTGAGACCAGGCCTCGAGAGTCTTGAGGCTGGTGGTGCGCGAGGCGGCAAGCTCGCGGGGCGAAGCAGCCGACATGCGCTTGAGGACGTACTCCTCGTTCAATCTGCGGCGAAGACGCCAGTAGAAGAAGCGACGAGCGTTGGACCAAACGAGCTCGGAACGAATGGTGTCCTTGGCCTTCATGCGGCCAGCACGGTCGTGGAGGTCGGCGTACTGCAGGCTGATCTGCTGGTAGACAGGAAGCAGGAGGGTCTCGCGCTCGGTCATCTTGTTCTTGATCTCAGTCTGCTGCTCGGCAGTAAGGTCCTTCTGCAGCGAGCGGCGCTTGAGGTCGCCGTAGGTCTGATCAAGGCGGGCCATGGTCTCGAGCTGCTTGTCCTTGCGGAACTTGATGCCAACGATACCCTCGGGCTCAAGCACACCACCACGGGCCTCCTCGTCAGCGTACATCTCCATGAACTGCGGGTTGATCGTGGGGTCGACGACGACCCATGAACCACCACGAAGCTCACCGAACGGAGGAATGTAGACGAAGACAGGCTGCTCGTACTTGACGAGAGCGTCAACAATGTACGAACCGTACTTGAGGACCTCGTTGTACATGTCGCGCTGACCACCAGAGAAACCACGCCAGTTGGCAAGGATCATGAGCGGCAGCTGCTCACCATTGTTGAAGTCGCGGATGGCCTGAGCAGTCTTGAAGGCAGAGTTGGGGTACCAGACACCGCCGGCCTCGTTGGAGACCTGTTCAATGGAGTCAGGGTTGGCAGGGTCGGCGGGCGACACGTTCTCAACGGAGCGAGTCTCAACACCGATGACACCAACAGGGATACCGCCGAGGCGGGCACGACCAGTGACGACGGTACGAGCCCAGCCACCAAGAGACTCCTTGAAAGAGTCCTTGTCGAAGAGACCGGAAAGGAAGCCATCCTCAGTCTCCTGACCAGCGATCAGGTGGCGCACATCGTAGGGTGCCTTCTGGGGAGGGTAGAAGGTGATGTCACGGTCCCAAGAGTCGGCCGAGGGGGAGATTGGCACAGGGTTGCCCTTCTTGTCGGGAACGAAGGACATCCAGTTGACAATCTTGGAGACACCCTCGAAGTCGTCGTTGGCAGTCATGTGCGAAACACCGTTCTTGTACATGATCTGGGTGCCACCAAGCTGCAAGTTGGAGGTGTAGACCTCACGACCCAAGAGCTTGTTGATGGCAGGGGCACCGGTAAGGATGATGGGCTGGCCCTCAACCTGAATGGCACGCTGTCCAAGACGAACGAGGTAGGCACCGATACCGACGGAGCGGCAAGTGACAAGGGTGATGGTGAAGATATCCTCGTAGGCACGGGAAGTCTCACCAGCAATGAGACCAGAGCCCTTCAGACACTCCACACCGAGACCGTCTTCCTGACCAATGATGGTGACGACCTGGTGACGGACCTCGCCCTCGACGTTGATCTCCTTGGTGATGACAGACTTCAAGGCACCATCCTCGAAGCGAGCCTTCTTCTCGGGAGTAAGGTAGAGGTACTCGAAGCCAGCCTCAGGGCGGCTCGGGTCTCTCCATGCAACGGAGAAGTGAGGGATCAGCTCCTCAGCCATACCAATGCGAGCACCAGAGTTGGCAGACAGGTAGATACGTGGGATACCAAGCTTGCGAGCGAGCTCAGAGCACTTGTGGAAGAACTTGTCTTCTTGGGGACCGAAGGAACCGATCTTGAAGGTGATGTCGTTGGAGATGATGATGAAACGACGACCACGGGGGTACTCAGGAGTCTTCGCAGTGATGAGCCAACCAACCATACCAATAGTGTTGGTACCTGGTTCGCGGTTGACCTCGGCAAGGTTGTCAGAGTCATCAAGGACAAGCTCGCTGTACTCGATGCACTCGCCAGAGACGGGCTTCTTGTCCTTCAGAGCAGGGTGCTGAGCAACGGTGACGTTCCAGCTGTTCTCAATGGCCTGGCGGAACAGCTCAGGGAAGTCGTAAACGTACTGAGTGCCCATGATATGAGCCTTGTAACGCTTGGGCTGGAGAGCGCCCTTGGTCTCGTAGGCAGAGCCAACGGGACGCAAGTGCATGGAGCCAATCTTGGTGGTGCCTCCAATGCTGTGGAAGAGCCAGTCGCCCTTGTCGGACTTGCGCTCCTCGTAGAGTTCGACTTGGACAATGTAACCCGAGGTGTTGGTGATGATGACGCGGAGCGGGTAAGGTGCACCAGTGCTGGGGTCCGTGCAGACAATGCGGATCTCAGCACCAGTAACACGAAGTCTCCAGGCGCGGCGACCGAAGCGGTCAAGGAAAGTAGCCAACGCCTCCTCAACCTCCTTGGGGTCAAGAGGGAAGACAGCAGAGAAGTTGATGAAGATGTGGTTCATGTCGGAGTTGTTGTTGCCAACAATCTCCATGGCGTCCAAGATGTCAGTCATGAGACGGTCGGCCTCAGAGATCATGTACTCTGCGGTAGGAATGTCCTCGCGCAGGCGGCCAGGCCTGACGACAGCACGGGTGAAGAAGCGCTTGTCGTTCTCGTTAGTCTTGCCAACAGCCTCGTACATGTGGATGTTACGGTTCTCAGTGAAGACAGGCTTGATGTTGAACTTGGACAGACGGCTGAGCTCAAGCTGGAAAGCAAGAGCAGGCTCGCTGTGACGAATGCTGGTATCTTCCTCGTAGGCGGGTCCACGGAAAGTGAAGTAGCCAGGGTAGGTGCCGTCCTGGTGACCGCAGATGAATGTCAGGCGGCGCACGCGACGGGCGAGGAGCTCCTGCTTGTAGTCCTGGACGATAGTCTGCAGGCGAGCGAGGATCTCCTTGTCGTCGAGGCTCTCAGCATCGCGGATGGCGACGTTGCACACAGCGGAGAGCTCGTCGTCGTGCTCGGGGGCAGCGACGTTGGTTGGTGCCCTGCGCTTGGAGAGGTCGGTGGAAAGAGTGTTGCTCTCCTTACGAGCAGTCTTCTGACCAGCGAGAGGGAAGACCTCAAGAGCCTTCATGAGAACCTCATCAATGTCATCGAGGTACTCAACAGGGACAACGGCACCCTTCCTGGTGGGCTCACCACCCTGGGCCTGGCGGTTGAGGTAGCTCATGTCGCTGATAGAGTGGACCCTGGACATGCTGCCGGCGGCAGGGGTGCCAGGAGTAGACGGGTGAGATGACTCGATCGGCAGACCGAACTCAGACTCGCCAACCTTGCGGAGAGCAAAGTCCCAAGTGAGGACATAGGGAGCGTCACCATCGACAACGTAGTCAATGGACTTGAGCTGGTAGGCACGGTAGGCGCGGCGAGTGTACACCTCGAGCGCGGCGAGCGAGACCCAGGGGTCGGAGTGGGTGAAGAAGTGAGGCAGCACATCGAACACGGTGTACTTGGAGTCGACGACCTCCTTGATGACATCGAAGTTCGGCTCACGGTGCTCCCATCCGCTCTCGCCGTAGCGAGACTCGAGGACGGCAGAGCGCAGGATGTGCTCCATCTGGGCAGTGCGCTCCTCAAGTGTAGGCATGGCGCACTGGATCATGAGCTCACGAGCCTTGAGGGCGACCTTACCAGTGGCACGGCCTTCGAGGTCGGCAAGCTTCTGAAGGTGAGGGCGGAAGTACTTGGCGACGTTGCCGACGTTGGGCTGGTTAGGCCTGTACGTCTGGAGGATCTCAACCAGGAGGTTGTTCTTTGCGCTGACCCTGGTGTGGGATAGGACAATCTGCACAACGTTGATGAGCTTCTCCTTGTTCGCGTCACGGAGAGCAAGAATGACCTCCTCGTCGCGGCTCTGGCGGGCAGAGAAGATGCTCTCAACATCGTAGTACTGATCGAACAACTTGGTCATGGTGACAAGCTCGTGAGCCTTCAAGCCGTCGTTGTAGCTTGTCATGATGTCAAGCAGAGGTGCGAGGGCAGTGCGCAGGAGGTCAGCATCACCGGCAGAGACGGTCTCCTCGCAGAAACGCTGGAAGGCCTTCTGCAATGGCTTGGCAGGGAACTCAGAGCCGCGCGAGTGAGCACGCTTGACAATGTCTTCGAAAGTAGAGTCAAGCTTTGCGGGCATGCGCGAGTGCAGAGCAGAGGCCTGAGCGCTCCACTCTCCGTAGGGCAGCTCAGGGTCGCGGAGCACGGTGATGAGATCCTTGAGAGTGCTCTTCATGACCATCTGGTTGTCGTAACCCTGGAGAATGTTCTGGAGCACACCCATAGCATATGCGAACTTTTGCGGGGGCTTCTCTCCGAGAACGCTGGGCGCGCCAACATCAGGGATGGGGTCGAGGAAAGGCTGGGCAGACTTGACCTTGGTTGGGTCGTCAAGGGCCAAGATACCAAGGATGTCACCAGCCTCAAGGGAGGCACCAGGCTGCTTGATGAGGTTGACGAGACCATCCTCCTGAGCAATCAGGGGCATGTACATCTTCATGACCTCGACCTCAGCGAAGGCCTGTCCCTTGCTGACGTGCTGGCCGTTCTCGACGGTGTACTTGACGAGCTTACCGGGCGAGGGTGTGCGGAGCTGAGTAGGGTCGTTCTCCTGCTCGAGCAAGCAGGTCTTGCCATCAACGGACATACGGATGGCGCCAACCTCCTCTCTCCAGTAGACGCTGTGGGAGCGGCCACCAAGGAGCACAAGAAGACCGCCGTCGGAAAGAGCGCGAACACCGACCAGGGTCTTGCTGCCGTTAAGGAAGAGTGTGTAGCTGTCGGTGCTGGAGCGAGTGACAGTGAACTTGTACTTCATGCCATCGTAGATGAACTCGACAGGGAAGACAGTCTTGAGCACCTCCTTGCTCGGGACCTGACCCTTCTCGAGACCGGTGCGGTATTCAGCAGTGCAAGCATCACTAGCGACGTGAGACTTGGTCACGGCTCCGCAAATGATAGCAACGATCTGGTCGGGCCTCTCAGCAGTGAGCTTCTTGCTGATCAGCTCATCAAGCCAGCCAGTTGTGATGGTGTTCTCAGAGAAAGCAGGAGTCTCCAACAGCTTAATCAGGTATTCCACGGTGGTCTTGAAGTCACCACGAATGCTCAGCTCTTTCAGTGCGACAACCATGTGCTTGCGCGATGCCTGTCTGTTCTCGCCGTATGCGAAAATGTGACCGAATTGGGAGTCGGAGAAGTTGTGGATGGATGAGGCAGCACCGACGGAGAAGTAACCCCAGACGTTAGAGCTAGATCTGAAGTTCAACTCGTGCATGGTACCAGAGGAAGGCTTGAAGCCCTCGCCAGGGTCCTCGGAAGTGATACGGCAGGCAGTGCAGTGGCCCTTGGGCTGAGGCCTGCGCTGCTGGAGAGCAGAGCCCTCCTTCTCGAAACCGAAGTCGATCTCTGTGGTGGTGTGGGGATCGGCACCGTAGAGCAAGCGAATGTCACGGATGCGGTGAAGAGGGATACCCATAGCGATTTGGAGCTGGGCGGCGGGAACGTTAACACCAGTGACCATCTCGGTGGTCGGGTGCTCGACTTGAAGACGAGGGTTGAGCTCCAAGAAGTAGAACTTGTCGTCGGAGTGAGAGTAAAGGTACTCGACGGTACCGGCTGAGACGTAGCCGACAAGCTTTCCGAGAGAGACAGCGGCCTTCTCCATTGCTGAGAAAGTGGCCTGGCCTGCAATGGTGACAGGTGCCTCTTCGATAATCTTCTGATGTCTACGCTGGACGGAGCAGTCACGACCGAAGAGCGAGATGTTGTTGCCGTACTGATCGGACAGGAGCTGGACCTCCAAGTGGCGAGCGTTGCCTGCGAGCTTCATGATGAAAATGGGAGAGCCGGGAATTTCGCTGGCGGCGGCATTGTATAGCGCCTCGAAGTTTGTCTCGTCGTGAACCATGCGGATACCCTTTCCTCCACCACCCTCAGATGCCTTCACCATGACGGGGAAGCCAATCTTCTTGGCGGCTGCAAGACCCTCTGCGACAGACTTGACGCAACCTTTTTGGTAAACGGAGTCTTCGACTGTGACGATGTTGTTCTCGTCAACAACGACCTGATCGACGCCAGTACCAGACCAGGGAATACAGGGCACGTCGGCGTGCTGAGCAACGATTGTGGAGGAAATCTTGTCACCAAGTGATCGCATAGCTGAGCCTGGCGGGCCAATGAAAATGATCTTCTTGGGCGAGGCGGCGAGCGACTCTGGGAGCCTAGGGTTTTCGGATGCGTGTCCCCTGTGCTGCTGTTAGCCAGCTATTCTCCGAATTGTCCATGTTCTTGCTCTTTCTCGTCTCATCAAAAAAACTTACCATCCTGCCCAGACTGCGTGAACGTTCATGCGCTCAGCAACGTCAACGATGAGCTCGACGTTGGCGTAGTTGTTGTTGTTGGTGCCACCAGGGACCTCGACGTACTTGTCCGCCATGCGGATGTAGTCTGCGTTGGCCGCCAGGTCCTCGGGGGTGGCCATGACGGTGAACTGGATGGCGCGCTCATCGCCCAATGTCTCGTATGCCCACTTCCGCACGGAGCGGATCTCTTTGACGGCGGCGATACCGTTATTCGCAATCAGAACCTGCCCGGTGTGTCAGAAATGAGCTTCCATCTCGAAAAGTTGCTCTGAGCTTTGGAGGCATCCAAACTTACGCTAGAGATGACAGTGTGACCGTCGCTCGCTGCGACAAAGTCCTTGACCTTGCTGGGAGGGGCCTTGGACAGCTCGCTGCCGCCGATGAAATGCGAGGCGAGGTTGAATTTGGCAGCATAGCTGCTAGGAGCGCCATTGGCGTGTCCATTGAGCTTCGATGAAGCTCCGCTCACAGCGTCGGCCATCTTTGCAACAACAGAGGTCATGAAAGAGGTGTGCGGGAATGAGCCGAGTTCGCGGGGAGAAAAGAAAGGCGCGCTCACAGCCGGGGCTGAAGGAGTGTGTGTGTGTGACCGTCAGGTGGTGATGAAGGCGGTGACGGAGGAGAGATGGAAGAAGCGCTGGGAGGGGGTATCTTAATAAGGGGTGTGCGGATGGTGGTGTGAGAGGCAGAGAGCAGCAAAGAAGGTGAGCGCTTCTTTTTCGGAGTTGCTCTAGTAAGGGCCGTGGGGCTCCAACAGTTTTGCGGAGGAGAGTGGTGTGTGTATTAGAGCGGCGGGATTTAAATAAGCACACGCAGGCCAGTGAGCGTGGGCGATTTGTATGTGGTTGTTTGGATGCAAGTGAAGGAGGAGGCGAGCAGTGCACCACAAGAATACAACACCGCAGAGGAGAGAGAAGCAGTAGCAGCAGGATCAATGGACTCGGGAGTGGTGAGACGGCTGCTGGCTGTATATGTTGACCACCTGCAGCCAGGGAAGCTTCTACATCCCAGCCAGCACGCCCGAAAACAGTCGGACGGTTGCTTGAGCACAGACGTCGGCCCCCCATCGCCCTTCGACGGACGAACTAGTTACTGCGACTGCGTGCGTTGCTATCAGCGTTGGGTGAGACGTCTCTCAGCCATGCATGACACCCCGATCCTGCCCATCCCGGCGCCTGCTGAGCCTCATCGCCTGTTCCGCTGGGGAGGTGATAGCAAGGCAGAGCTCGAGGTCAGCCTTTCTGCCCACCAAGCACCAAGCGGTTGGGGGCCGTCGACTGTGGGGTGGTGATGCAGGGCGCTCTCCAGCTGCAGGCAGTATATGCACGATCCCCGGAGCCTTTGGCCATGATACTGCTCAACAAACTATCTCCTCATGCGTCGTCGTCAACTGTCCTGGGCATCCTGATATCTCGTCGCTCCCATGTCAGCCTCCTGATTGCAGCTCGCTCACTTTCCCACTCCAAAACCGATCGTGCCAGCTGGCATTTCCTTTCCCTATTCCGTCCGCACAAATCGGCCTGAGCTAAGCACGGATGTCCGGGACTCAGCAGTGATGTGCCCGCGATCCGTCGCGCTACCTCGATTTAGTCGGTCGCACCACACACACAGCGAGAGAGAAGCAAAGCGGTCTAACTTTAGCTATAGCGACTGCTGTACGACTGGTCATCGACCGCCTCACATTATAACATCCCTCTTGCACTTTGCATTTCACCCACGGTATCATCCATACCATCTTCCACCAAGGTATTCAATCAATCCCCATCGGGACATTAACACAACAACCCCGTTATGTCGTCACGCAATTCAAGTGTCAAGTCTTACCCAAAAATTGGATCAGCCGCAAATCGATTTCCAGAGAGTTAGTTACATATTCTCCGAGCCACGCGCTGATTCCCATTCGGCTCTCCAAGAAATTCGCCGGGCTCAAGCACGTCCGACCACCACCTCCTCCCGCAACCCGCTGTCGCTTTCAAGGCTAGCCTAGTTCCCAAGAAATCGATGCGCTCACGACGGTACGGCTATGTAAATCCCCGAACTCTAGCTCTACCTGTTCCTGTCGTGGCGAAAAAGTAAGGAAGCCGAGGGCAGGCTGACACCTTCCATGCCGATGTTCGAAGCGCGCATGAGTATGTAATTTGGCCATTTCCATACGCTCGGGAGGTTGTCGCATCGGAGACATTGACCGGAGACGGGCGCGCCTTGGCAATCTCTTTAGTGAACACGGTATATTCATCCCCAACAATACCACTATTCGCGATCTTCGATCTTTCTTCAAAGACAGACTTCGAGACACGGCATTTGGTAAATTTTGACTCTGGCGTTGTCACGGGCTGGCTGAGACATCCAAACGGGCGTTGACGCAACAGCCTCACACTCGCATAAGGCTCAACACTTTTGAAACGAGACAGTATTTGTTGTTTTTCCATATTCGGATCCGTCTAGCTATTAGCGACCATCACGGTTGTGTCGAGGAGGGAGTGAAGTCCGGCTGCCTTGAAGCCTGAGACCGGTCGTTCTTTCCTGACTTTGTTTCGTATTTAAAGGCACTGCTTACCTCGATCGTCGGCTTCGATAACTTCTTCCATGACCGCAGAGAATTTCGTACATACCTGTATCGTTTGGTTTTGTCATTGCGCTGAGATCTGAGCCCACCTCATCAAATGCAAGGTCGTGTGACGCTGAGATGCTTCACAGCCTCCTCGTTTCGACCGCGACATTCTAGCTTGATAAACGCTTATAGAAGCGCTCATTCAACATTGCTCGTCATCGAGATCTTCTCGTCTCCATAAGATGGCAATCGTCACACATAAGCAAATATCTAGAGTCATATTTTCAAAACAGACGACGGCGTCCGGCCAGATACTCACAGCATCTCAAACTACGGATTTTCGCCCAATAAGCTGATACCTGCAGGCGTCTCTTCAAAGACACGATGAGGATCCACCGAGAGATCTTCTAGCATTATACAATGCATTCACAGCACACGAGGTAGTGTCTAAGAGCTTGTTCTCGATCTCGGCATCGACGTCCCGCTGAGATGTCACCGACCACCGTGTACCTTGATCGTCTCCTTTGAGCTGATACCTGGAGCCATCTCTTCAAAACCTTGTTGTACCTCCAGTGAGATACGCCGCATATCTCACAGGACGCTCGTAGCATATGTGGTGATACCCAAGATGTGGTTCTCAAAATTGATATCGCCTTGCTGTTGAGATATCAGCGATCACCTTGCACCAAAACCTTCTCCTTTGAGCTGATACCTAGAGACACCTCTTCAAATTTATGGGTGACAACCACCGAGAGAGCCCGAAGATCTCGCAGGAAACTCCTCGCACAGATGGTAATGCCTGAGAGCGTGTTCTCAATATCGGCGTTGGCCTTCCACTGAGAGACTAGCCATGACACTATATCAAGACATTCTCCTTTGAGTTGATATCTGAGGTGATGTTCCCATTTGACTGACTGGGGCCCAGTGAGATGCGTTGAGTACACAGAAGCAAAACCATCTTTCTGTACGCTGATATCGGAAACGATATTGCGATACAAATAGCGTGGTCCCAGTGAGATGGTTTGCATTCTTAACAACGAATGATTCCGTTATACGCTGACATCGGAAGACATGTTACCATCCAAGAGGCGTGACTCCATTGAGATACATTGCATTCTTAGCAGAAGTCTAACTTTCCTGTCCGGTGATATCGGAAGACCTGTAACGATTCGAGTGGTGTGGCTCCATTGAGATGCATTGCATCCTTCGGAGTCATTCATTCTCTTGTACGGTAATATCGGAAGACCTGTAACGATTTTAGTGGCGTGACTCCATTGAGATGTGTTGTATCCTTCGGAGTAATTCCTTTTCCTTGTATGGTAATACCGGAAGATACGTAACGATCCAAGCGGTGTGGTTCCATTGAGAGGTATTGCATCCTTCGGAGTAATTTTTTCTCACGCGCGGTAGTACCTGGAGACATGTATCCATACAGTGTGCCGGGATCCAACGAGATAGCGGCAACAACCAGTCAAGACAAATTCACCCATATGCTGCTACCACACGCTTCAAACTCATTCAAGGCACGGTGAAACCATCGAGATGCTCGTAACAGCCAGCTGCCAGCAGCAAGGCTTCTCAGATTCATGATCAAAAACACAAATGGTGCTATCTGACTCTCCCGACTCAACCCCTCCCTAACCTCACCACCGAAACACCATCCTCCTCTCCTCTCCCTCCCCTCCACAAACACCAACCGCCATCTACTCACTACCAGAATCAACCACCCTAGCCGCCGAGATCTTCGGACGGCCAGGGCGGCGCTTCTTCCTCTGCTTTCCCTCTCCACCAACGGCCACAGCCTCCTCTGCTGCTGCCGACGGCTCGCGAGCCGTTTCCGGCACCGGATCCGCCGAGATCTCCTCTGCTTTGCGCTTCTTTGGCGCGGCGGCGGTTGGCTCTGGAGCCAGGGCGGGCTTCTTTGCCTCCGAAGAGGTCTTTCTCACGCCACGGATGGCGCCGCGGCCAAGGGCGGGAGGCGCTGGTGCTGGCGCTGGTGCTGGTGCTGGTGCTGGTGCCGGCGAGGGCGAGGGCGCGGGCGCGGGCGGAGCGGCGGTCTTCTGCTTGGAGCCAATTGGCTCCCATCCGTCGATGCGAGGCCCGGAGGCCGTGTAGCGGACCTCAAGGCCCGATAGTGCTGCTGGCGTCGCCTGTGACCGGATGGTCTTGGTCTTGGGGTCCTGGGAGAGGATGCGGGCGTTGCCCGGCACGAACCTCTCCCATCTGGTGGCGGCGGCTGGTGGCTCCTCCATGGCTTCGGGGTAGCCTCTGAGAGGGTCGAAAAGGACCCAGTCTGTGGCTATGTCAGTAAGATGTTCGTGTGAGAAGCTGGAGGGCGATGATGAGAGGAACGTACCTTTTCCTGCGAACAGGACCAACGCCTCGTACCCTCTGGGGGTGGGCTTCTTCTTCTTCTTCTTTTGCGGGCTGGTGCCCGTGCCGGCGACGTGCCTTCCGCAGTGGCCCGGCGGCCGCTGCATGGTGCCGTCGACTCTGAGCGGCTCCTTACGGCCGCTCAGGTCTTTGGCTGCGGCGGTGGTGTAGCCCATGCTGGTGAAGTCGTTGGTCATCGTCTCCTTGGACGCGGAATGGACTTGTGTCGCCCAGAGGAAAGGCTTGAGCTTCTCGGCCTTGAGGTGCTTCTCGAGAGCCTCGTCGATGGTCCTCTGGCTGCTCTCGGGGGCGCCATTGGAGTTGGTGAGGGCCATGCCGCCAGGGAGGTGCTTTGTGGTCATGTGAGAGGTTGGGTCGATCTCCTTGTCGACGTTGGTGGTTTGGGCAGCTGCGGTGCCCTCTGAGGCGATGTTGTTGGTGTCGGTCCGCTGAGAGTTGGCGGCATTCTCTTTGGCCTTCATGGCGCGAGTGGTGCGGCCATTGGCACCCTGGTTGGTTGAGGCGACCTGCGCCGAGGAAGAAGAGGTGGTGGTGTTGTTGTTGGAAGACATGATTCGACTGGCCAGCAGACGAATTGGATGTGGTTGTGAGAAGGTTGTGAGAAGGTTGGTTGTGAGAAGAGGTCGAGTTGGTAGCAGCAAGGGAATCGACTGGCCAGCAGTACGATTTGGAGATGGTTGTGAGAGGGTTTTGAGAAGGTTGGTTTGAAGAAGTGGTGGATGGGAGATGTGTGGGAAGCGTGAAGATTTGTCTGAGGAGGATCGTGACGGCGAGGAAATACTTATACCAGAGTCGGTGGCTGGGAAGCACTTGCGATACAGTCAATAAGAACAATGGTAGACTGAAGACGGTGCTGCGTTATTGTAGTCTGCGATTGTTGCGGACTTGGTCAAGACGCAAAGATGAAACGCGGAGCTGACTTGGCCGTGCGCGAGCTTGCGGTCAGTGAAGTGACAATAGCAATTGTGGAGCACACGTATTGTTGTGCACTTCGCAATGGCAACGTGAATAGCAAAGCACAATGCCAGCTAGCGTATGGCTCGATTGATCAGAGGCTATTGTTGTGGGTGGTGTGTGCAGCGTGCTTGGTGTTGTGTGAGTTGGTGTCGTGGAGGAGGTGAGAGAAGGGAAAGGCGAGCTGGCTTCGCGCAGAGTATTGGCAGCGTGACGGTAGACTTAGGCATGTGAGAGACAATCAAATAGAGAATATTAGATTGCTACTCTACCTAAAAGTACAACAAAGACCTTGATCACTATCGTACACTGGCACTGGGTTGCCGTCTTCGCCTTGCATGTTCGTGACCGGGCTGCGACTTTGTCGTGCATGGACTGCGCAGTCTGGCATACTGATCCAACGTGAAACCTCGAGTGGAAGTGGGCGACAGTGGTGACTGTTGATGTCCAAACGAAGAGCACCGTGATGGCGTGGGAAGCTGTTCGATCAATGTCCACGACGTGAAACATGGCCGTGGTGCATCAGTACTCTACGATGCGACCCGGGTGCCAGCGCAGCATTAGGGCCTGCACGAAGAACTGAGCACTACAGCATTGTGAAACGGCGATTGATGAAGTCAAACGAACTTACAAGAGGCACCGTGTTGCGAAAGACAAGCTGAACCATCAACCGATCACACTTTCTCAGTAACCCAGATGGCTCCCCTGCAGCCCGCGCGAATGACACCAGTCAGGAGCTCGTAAGGATTGGCCTCCTTAGCATCGTTCTCGACAGCGTGGTCAAGATGCTCGAGCTCCTCGTCCCTGATCCTCTTCACATCCTTTACCAAACTGGTAAGCTCTTCACCAACCTCCTCGCCTCGATCCTCCATTTCCTGCACCCATTGAAGCAGTACCCGCACCTGCTCGTTGTAGTGGTCTCCAATCTCTGTCTCAACGGCTTCTGTACATGCCATCGCAGCCTCTCGTCCCATCACACCGGTACCCCAGCCCAAGACAGTGGCAGCAGCTTGCCAGACAGGATACATCGCAGTTGGTCGGATGCGATGACGGGCAAGAAGATGGTTGAAGGTCTTGAAGTGTCCAGCCTCTTGGTCGTACATGTGCTTCATCAATGGTCGAAGGTGTGGGTGTGCCTTTGCGATTGGAGGTGTCTGCGCCGTGTAGATGAGGGTTGCAGCCAGCTCGCCGGCATGGTTTACGCGAAGAGCCTTGTCCAGAAATTCTTGTTGGACCTTTGTCAAAGGCTTGGACCGCTTAGCATTTGGCGTCCCTCCTTGAACAGCTTCAGGTTCGGGTTCTCCAGGTGGCGATGCGTATAGGAAATGACTTGTGCTGAAGGACTGTCTGGCATGCAATTGGAACGCACGAGGCGACAAGCGTGCTTTTGTTGCAGATTGCAGATGCGATGGCCGGGCGAGCGATGCCATCTTGATGTTGAGAAGGCGGTATAGTTGTTGGTATATTGAGATGGAATTGCCCCAAACAAATCAATGTATTAAAGTAAACGAAGGCTGAAGAATATTGAAGTCTGCACCATAACAGTCGCTTCAGTGAAGTTGAAGTGAAGTTCGTCATTGACGCCTCTCCGCGCTGTCCACCGCGCAGCCAATCAACGCGGGCTCAGCCACAGGCGCGCTTTGGGGCTTTCGTCTCTCACTCTCCGTTTGTTCTCCACGGGTGAGGTCGAAAGGTCAACTCGCAAACTCTACTGCTTCTGCTATTGTCGCCCATTCAAACAAGCCCCAGCCACCGGAAACTTCTGCCCGTTTCCACTCATACTCAATAATCTCATCCAAACATCTGCAACCATACACCAGCAACACTTACCACGACACATACCAACGAATAATCCAGGAGACGCAACCACGAAGAACGCCCATACCATCTACGCACCGCGCAATACCAACATCTGACGCGCGATAATTTCTGGCACATTTCTCGCAATTGAGACAAAAAACACCATTCATCCACACATCACATCTACAACCACCACAACATGTCTGACAACGAATTGGACGCTGAGCTTCTCGCCCTTGCCGGCAGCGACAGCAGCGACGAGGAGGGAGAGGCCGAGGTTGAGCAGTTTGATAACCGCTCGCCTTCACCTGAGGCTGGCGCAAAGCAGAGTGTCGAGAAGAACGCGGACAATGGTCCACGCAGAGGTGTGGCTCAGAAAGTGAGGGCAAAGCGCGGCAGCAAGGCACGCAGACGCCAGGACAGCGAGGACGAGGATGCAGATGCGTAAGTCTCCCGGTGGAGTGAAGCGTGAAGTGCGAAGACGCTCACACTTTGAGCTCGCGTTTGCATTTGCGCTCGCTCCCACCAACTGAGCTTCGAGGAGTCGAGCACGCATACTAATTCGCATTTCAGGTCGCCTGGCTCTCCAGTCTCAGACAACTCCCGCGACATGGCGCAATCCGACTCAGAAGGCGACGCCGAAGGCGAAGTGTCGGATGACGAGGCGCCGCTCTACCCCTACGAGGGCCAATTTACTTCCGCCGCCGACAAGTCCCACATCCTCGGTCTCCCAGAAATCGAGCGTGAAGAAATTCTGGCAGAGCGAGCGTCGCAAGTCACTCGCAGACAGCAAGATCTCCAGCTCAAGCGCGCTTTGGCCGCCACCCGCGAGAAGGCTAGAAGCCACAACAAGCGCAAGGCAAACGATGACCTCGACGATGGCATGAGAAAGAGCAGCAAGGCCAAAACCGAGAAGCGCTCAGCACTCGATGACTACAAGAGGGCGCGCGAGCAGCGAGAAGCCGGAAAGACCAGAGTCGATTCTCGTCGCGACCCGAGAGACGACCGCTCAGATTCTTACGCCTCTGACCGCGATGCTGACGGCGAGAGCGAGGTCGAATGGGCTGAGCCTTCCTCCGAGTACAAGCGTGACGAGCCTCCGGCGGACATCCGCGACTTCAATCGCGCGCATGTCGGCAGAAGCAACTTCGCCAAGGTCTGCTTCTATCCCAACTTCGAGAATGCAGTCAAGGGTTGCTTTGCTCGAGTCAGCGTTGGCCCTGACAGGCAGACTGGACAAAATGTGTACCGCATGGCACAAATCAAGGGTATGTGCCTCAACAACTGACATGCGAGTGCCCGCTAACCTAGACACAGGCTTCACAGAGGGCAAACCCTACAAACTCACGACTTCCAACGGCAGACAATTCACCACTGATCAGTACGCGCTGGTCGCTCACGGATCCTCGGAAAGACCATGGCCTTTCCTCGCCTGCTCTGACAGCAAGGTGACAGATGCAGAGTTCGACCGCTACCTCTCGACCCTCGAGAAGGACGGCCTGCGTGCACCCTCGCGGAAGTTCATCAACGCCAAACTTGACGACATCCACGCACTCCTGAACCACAACTGGACCGAAGCCGACATCCAGGCCAAAATCAGCAAACAAAGTGCCATGGAGAAGAAGTACGATCCCGCAAACGCAGTGAACCTCCAGCGTGAGAAGATCAACAAGCGCAGAGCCAGGGCACAAGAAGACGATGACGCAGATGAAGTGGCGAAGTGCGACGCCGAGCTCGCAGATTTGGAGAACCACAACGCGAGCAATGGCTCACGGTCGCAGCCTAGGGAGCTGCCTTCCAAGCCCAAGCAGAAGCAAATGGAGCACGAACGTCTGCAGAAACTCAACATCGAGACCAGACGCGCAAACGCAGAAGCAATCCGCAAGGCTCTCGTCAAGGACCACAAAAAGGTCCTGGACGCTCGCAACAAGGCCATCGCAGAGGCGAAAGCCAAGAGGGAGGCTGAGGCGAAGGCAGCTGAGGAGGCTGCATCAGGATCGAAGTCAGACTTGTTCGGAGAGGCCAGCGACATCTCCAGGCTTGGAACGCCCGCGAATGGAACGCCCAAGAGGAGTCGCACCTCAACCCCTGCTGTCAGCAGTCTGAGCAAGAAACCCGCCGGACCCATCGGTGCTATCAAGGGCAAGCCGAAGATGGACGACGACATCATCGGCAGCATGGATCTGGGGATTGACATTGAGATCTGATTGGGTCTTGAAAGTTGTTTGAGATGGCGATTGTCACGATATTGAAGCGTTTTTGATCGAAGCGTATGAAGCTGAGCGAACAAGCAGACGAAGAACAAGCTTCTTGGTCATTGGTACTTGTAAAACGAAAAAAAAAATGTTGCATTAGACAGTCGGAACAGACACTGAATTGCAATCGAAGTGCTTGCTTCCCACGATTTTCCCCTCTTTCCACTTCCAGTTAATAGTTCCCCTTCTCAGCCACTTGTCTCGTGGTAAATTCATGTCTGCACTTAGCATCTTCAATGTTTGATCTTAGATTCAGGCTTTGAAATCTTCTTTGATTCGTTCACCATGCCGTTTCTCGCCTGTGCGGACGATATTAGCCAATGCAAATTCAAACGCCCAAACGCTGTTGATGAGCTATGGCTATCGCCACGTCGGAACTCGCATCTATCTATGAGGAGCGCAACAATTTTGGAGTACACAAGATAGTTTACAACTTCGCAAAAGTGGGCTTCGTCTTCTTGATGCCCGCCAACATGGCCTTCTTCACGTCGTCCGACTGGATCATGCCCATGTTGTATGCCGCAACGTAGTTCAGTCCTATATTCACAATCTCGTTAGTCCAAGAAACGCAAACAAAATCGCCCTCATCAATCGAAATTTACTTACCATCCTGCACCGAGTGATCCCTCGAGAAATTCAAAATCTCCTTCGTAGCCTGCACCGCAATCGGGCTCTTCTCCCCAATGCTCCTCGCCAACGCCAGCGCAGCCTCCAACGTCTGCTCCCTCGACTCAAACACCCCCGACACCAAACCCACCCGCAACGCCTCCTCTGCGCCAAACTCCCGCGCCGTGAAACTGACTTCTTTCACCCAGCTCATCGGCAAATTGGCTTTAGGCAGGCGCGTGAGCGTCCCAACGTCTGCTGCAAGCCCGATGTCGACTTCTTTGACAGCGAAGCGTACGTCTTTCGAGCAAAACCGCACGTCGCAACACGTCGTGATGTCCAGGGCGATTCCGTACGAAATTCCATGCAGAACGGCGATCACGGGCTTCTCGCACTGCTCCACCAGCGACACGCTGTTCTGGAACTGCAGGATGTGCCGCCTTAGCAAAACGGCTTTGCGGGCAGTGTCGACATCGGACTGGGCGTCTACACCTGAGAGTGGGCCGGATTCGGAGGCGGCTTGGACGTCAAGGCCGGCGGTGAAGGCTCGGGGGCCGTTGCCGCTGAGGACGATGGCGCGGACGTCGGGGTCTTGAGAGAGTTGTTTGAAGATGGCGCCGAGGGAGTGGACCATGGGTTCTGTGAAGGCGTTGAGTTTGGAGGCGCGGTCGATTTCGACGTGGGCTACGTAGGGGGAGGGGAATGTGAGGTTGAAATATTGTTGCTTGGGATAGTCGGAGGGTGCCATTTTGGGAGAGGTTTTGGGGTTGAGTTTTGGTGGGGTGGTAGTAGTTGTTGGGTGTTTGGGAGGGCGATGTGGGTTTTTTGGATTGTAGATAGTTCTTGCTTCTGGTCAGGAAGCTTATAGGTAGGTAGGTTTACGTGCGTAGGTACATGGTATATGGATGGTGGCCTTGGTTGTCGTTAGGCGAGGTCATTGTCGAGCATGAGCTGAACGAGCCGAGGCACAACTTTGTTTCACGCGACCCTGGCTGTTGCGACTTTGCGACTTCATGATTGGCCGTCGGAGGAGTGTTTAATGGAGTCGGAAAGCATATTTGGCCTTCAAACATAAATTCCAGTGTGTATTGCAATGTCGTACTTCTCCCGAACGCGACATGATCTGGTGGTCGCAGATACACATGCCAAATGAAGGGTTCTTTCCCTTGCAGTGTCAACATGTCTGTACCACAACACACTCTACCCTATTCGACGTCACGCAGATGCTCTACCCTCGCGAGCTCCCCTGCAGTCGGAAGTACATGTACTCAGCTCGAGAGCTGAGCTGCACAAGACTGGTCGTGTGATATCGTACGCCTGTTTTGCTTTTGCTGAGAGCTGGATGTGAAAGAGCAACACAATCCTTATAACCAGGTGGTAGATTCAAACACACATCCAAGACCCAGGTATACTTCGAAACAACCATCTAAGCAGCAGCCACAACCAAAATTCCACACGTACAGGCCACAAAATGGCAGCTACGAAGAAACTCCCTCGCACCGGCGAGCACGAATTTCCGGCCTTGTTTACCATCGAAAATTCCTCCCGTCACGAGTGTACGAAAAGACTTAGCCACGAGCTACTGATTAGAACTAACAGACAACCCAACTAACGAATCCACCCGTAGTCATCCTCGTAAACCCCGGCATCGACCTCCACGAGCTGACCTCCAAAATTAATCACCTAATCGCCACCTCGCCGAACGCAGCCGAGTTCATGGGCAAGTACCGTAGCAAAGACATCAGCGAGTTGGTGCGCGAAGTCACGGTCAAATGGGCAGCGGACGGCAGAGATAGTAGGGTTTTCGTGAAAGAGACGTTGTTGACTGAAGAGAATATCGAGCCGGTGCTGAGGATGATGGCTGTGGGTGTTGGGAGGGATGTTTTTGATGTTAAGGTCAAGGTGCAGGAGAAGAAGGGGGAGGAGAAGAAAGATAAGGAGAGGGGGAAGAAGTAGATACATGTAGTTTGTTTTGTTATGTCTACGGGATTTGAGCGAGGGATGTGTATGGGCATCTTTGTTTTCTTGACCTTGTTGGTCTCCTTCAACGGACTGGACATCGTATTTCCAACCTGCAAACCGATTGAAGCATGACTCGACGAACTGCACCTAAAGCATAAGCACGTGCAAATGTTGGTGGTCGCACAATTGTGGTGGCACCCACTGATCGCCAGCCTGATCTGCAACGGCGTACAAGCCTCGCAAACGGCGAAAACGTGTCGCCACGGTCAAGACACGTGAGAGCCTCTTTCAGCTTTCAGCTGCTGTGCGAGGATGGCTTCGGGTGCCGGCAAGGAGTCTGCTGGGACAGTGTGACCGTGGCTGGTATTCGCGTGAGTCGCGTAAGCATCCGAGTCTCGCATTGTTTTTGGAGTTTGATATGCCTGTGGATGAACTTTTATTGAGTTCGCACATGCAATACTTGCTGTTCGAGGTAGATGGCTGCGAAGGTGAGAAGTCACTGTGTGTGGGAGGCTCGGGTGTTACCTTGGTTGCAATTCGGTCGCCGAAGGATGTAGTCGAAGTCTGTTGGTTTCATCGAGGTCGACTGCTTATCTTCTTGTCTATGAATCCAGACGAAGGTGCCCGGGAGATGTGAATGTTGCGCTCTTGAACCTTGGCCGAATGCAATATCATTGGGCCGATAAAGTGAGGTCGGCAGTTTCATGTGTAAGGCCGCTACATTCTCGTTAGACTCCCACATTAGAAAGTCCAGCAAACTGAACCTGGACAGACTGCAAACTTCCACCAGGCATCAGGCCCGAAGCGGACGACACGGGGAACCTGAGCAACCGCCATCCGATGATCGAGTCTTGTTATTCCCAGACGTGTGCGGCCCGGAAAGCATCCCGGTTTTCTCTTCTCGTGAGACGAAGGATGATGGTAATGTGACTTGCTTGCTATGGATTCAACAACAATCCTTTGAGTCTGCCACGCCCTCGGTGTTGCTACCGGCAGGCTGCAGTTCGCTTGTCGTGATACCGCCAGTCAGATGCCGCAGGCAGCCAAGGCACCTCCCTCTGCCGTCAGCCGTCAGCATCATCTAGGATGCGAGGCTTAATTTCATCTCTTTGCGCTTGCATATGCAGCGACGCATGATTGATTGTTACTGCACGCTGCGGCGGTCAACATACGGTCAACCGCTTTTAAGCGGCTGCGGCGATCTGTCAGTCTTTCTGGATTACGCCCGGCATGTGGCTTTCCCTCAGAGTTCCTGACAAAGCAACCCAGCTCAGCCATCCATCAATCATCGACCTTCGATATAGGCTCTGCGCAACGGTATCCCCAGCCGAGAAGAAGTTCGAGAGCGAGCTGCGGGGTTGGAGAGGCCACAGACCAGGGCGAACCACAGCCTCCGTGCGAGCGACAGGGATCCTGGTGAACCGGTTGCGGACCCAGAACCGCGGCGTGGCTATCGCTACCGCTACAAGCGTGTTACAGCCCTGCGAATGAGAGCGTGGCGGTGGCACGACGGCCCTTTCTACGCACATACGACATACGAATCTACAGGCACAGTCGGCAGCGAGCACTGCTACGAGCACGACGACTGGCAGATACGGACATGGACGGGCCAGCTTGGGCTTGGAGAGGCATCCTGGCGAGAGCGAGCGCAACGAACGCAACTGTGGCACGGCGGTGCCCAATCATGGCGCGCAGATAGATACTCTGCGGGCAGAGTTTGGGCGGCCCAACTCTGTCTGTCTCACGCGTTGTCGCCAGTCGGAAGCTCGTGACAGTTGCACGTCAAGGCAATTAATGCCGCACCACCAGCGCGCGAGGGCAGGACGAGCAGCGCGGCGACATGTGAATCCTGCGGCGCAGACAGCAGCGAGGCCAGCACGACATGGCACGTCTACATGCGTGCAGGTCGCTGCGGTACCGCGACGGCGTCCTGTTGGCGCGAGTGTGGCTGCAGGAGGTGCCGGGCGGGCGCGGCATTCGCCTGGGGGCCCAGACGCCTGAGGAGAACGTTGGAGCGTGGAAGTGCTCCACGTCTTTGCTCTGCGACGCGTGTGAATGGGCGCGACGGCAATGCCATACCCGTCTGTTGGCAGCCGTCAGCACAATACCACACTCGCAAGCACGCACTGCTGAACAATGCCCGCCGTGACGTGACCATTAGAGCAGACTCGAGCAGAGCACCGCGCCCCCAGCGAGTCCTCGCACCAGTCGCAGGCCCGTAGCATAACATTTGGAACTGATCGGTCTCTCCGCCACCGCGTAGTCTCGAGTGATCCGATTTCCCAACCCCAGACTAAATCCCCATCCATCCACCACTCGCGCCCCGCTGGTGTCCTTGGTCGTCTCTCTCCGGCCTGCCCTGCCCTGTCCTGCCTTGTCACTTCGACTCCCAAGCACCACTCTCACTCCTTCTCTGCTGCACCACGACTGCTACCACCGCCAACGTAATAACCACTGCCCACTGCCAGACCAGACTGCAGCCAACGTGCATACCCTCGCCAATCGCGCACCCGCTCGCCGGCACATCGCTCGTCCGGTGGCTTGACAGCGCAGCCCACCCTCGCATCCCACCGCATCGCTGACTGGCCCTCTGCCGCCTGCTCGCCGTGGTCGCGA